>FZPS01000062.1_pt4200 | contig 25656 bp, 25 predicted proteins | sample 1817821 | NCBI WGS metagenome assembly FZPS01 (sample SAMEA104158645, study PRJEB21678) | metagenome | place: Germany | collected 2015-04-21 | reverse complement strand
TCCTAAACCCATCCTTATCTATTCCAACTCCATATAGGTCTTTACACAGCCTGGTTCCTCTGCCGATCATCTGCCAAAACTTAATTTTAGAACGAACCTTCTTAAAGAATACGAGATTCAGGATCTCCGGAATATCAATTCCCGTATCGAGCATATCAACGGAAACTGCTATTTGAGGCAGCCTCTCTTTAACTTCAAAGTTATCGATTGTACTCTCCACATAGTTTATTCCTGTATAAACCGGCTTTGTAAATTCTCCGTTATATTCCGGATATAAAGCATTAAAACGTTGCACAATAAAATCTGCATGCATTTTATTCTTTGCAAAGATAATGGTCTTCCCCAGCTTATCTCCGCCCTCGACCTTTAATCCTTTTTCCATCAAATCCTTTAGTACCCGGTCTACAGTATCACTATTGAATAAGAAAGAATTAAGCTCCTCACTGCTAATTTCCATTACACCATCTTCAAAGGTTTCCTCAAAAATTTCCTTTTCTTCATCGGACAACTCATCATATTGGATTCCTTTTTCCATAAACTTCAGGGTAGTTTCTATAGTATGGTAAGGCACCAGATATCCATCGTTTATAGCCTCCTCAAGCTCATATGCAAAAGTTGGAACATTGTTTTCCAGCTCGAATATTTCATATGTATTTTTATCTATATCATTTCTAGGCGTAGCAGTAAGGCCAAGAAGCATGGCATCAAAATAGTTAAAGATTGCCTGATACTTTTTATATATACTTCTATGACTTTCATCAATGATTATCAGATCAAAATGTCCTCTGGTAAAAAGCTTCTTGTCTCCTTTCTTTTTCACTTCATCTATAGCATTCATCATGGTTGGATAGGTGGAAAACACCATCCTGCTCTCCGGATTATCTTTGCTGTCTAATAAGTTGCACAATGACAGCTGCGGAAGCAAATTCTTGAAATTTTTCTTTGCCTGTTTTACAAGGGCAGTCCTGTCAGCCAGGAATAAGGCATTTTTAATCCAACCATTTTTTATCAGTACATCTACAATTGATATGGCTGTCCTGGTCTTCCCTGAACCAGTTGCCATAACCAATAATGCCTTTCTGTTGCCTCTGTTATATGCTTGACAGACGGCGTTTACAGCCATTTTTTGATAATGCCTGTCAGTGATTTCATCTTTTATGACAGGGCTTTCAAGAAGCTGTTTATGCTCTCTCTTATAAACCATCCATAAGAGTTCTTCCTTGGTATAAAGCCCTGATACAATACGTTCCGGGTAACTCCTATCGTCCCATAGATAGTATTCAAAGCCATTGGTGTAGAAAATTATAGGTCTAACACCATATTGATTCTCCAGGCAATCAGCATATCTTTCGGCCTGTACCTGCCCAATTCTGGGATCCACACTGGTCTTTTTAGCTTCCACTATGGCTAAAGGCTTCCCATCATCACCATATAATACATAGTCAACGTAGCCCTTTCCTGATTGATTGGGCATACCTGTGACTTCGACTTCCTCCAGACAGTCCTGCCCGAAGATCCAGCCGCAAAGTTCCAGCTCCAGATCGATATACATTTTTCGGGTGTTATACTCTGAGATTTGGTCTACTTCAAAGTGCCTATTTAGACGATTGCTCTCACGCTTTGCCTTGTTTTGCTCCCTAAGTGCCTGGTTTTCCTTTATAACCTCTTCCAGCTTACGATCCTTTGCACCCAGGCGTTCATATAAATCCAGGAGTTCCTGTCTGGTCTTTTTCTCCTTTTCATGATCGCCTAGTAAACTCTCATTAAAGGATCTTTCCATGTATTCATCAGAATAACAGTAATCAATCCAGGAAACAAACTCGAATAGATTTTTTAATGACAATACAGCTTGTTCCCGAGTAATGGTGGCAGATGAATGTACAGCTTTGTTTCCCAGCTTTTGAATGTAAACAAGCATGGGAAACAGTTTGCTATCGATTAAACTTTTGAATTTATAATCATGTATTAATGCACTGAGCCTTTCGTCATAGGGTACAGTCAAGTCATCATCAAAGCTGTAAAGCCATTTTACAGCCAGCTCCAGTGCTCTCCTTGAAAGAATAGCAGTAGCGGCATATGAAACTACCATGCTTTTTTCCGCTTCAATACATGCTGAGGTAAAGGTATTATATTTTTGCTCTTTTCTAAGAAATTCAAAATTATAACACATACTCCATATTGAGTAGAACTAATCTACCATATTTAGAATTTAAGTAAGCTGATATATACTCCGAGTTTCCTTTAATGTTTGTTTTCAACTTTACTAAATATCCTGCAAACGCCATTGGTTCTCGTCTACGATACACTGCTGTCTTTCCAACAAGTTCCTTACTATTGGTTCTGTTAAATAGTAACTCTCCTTTATAAACAAGGTATTTATTTTTTTCTTTTGAATTTAAATCGATATATTTCAAGTCGCTGAAATCCCAGTTACCTGAGTAAGTAATGTTATTCATTCTTATTATCGGATACTTCCCATGTTTATCATTAGCTTTTTTGCTCGTACCATATTGAGTTTTTTCTGTTAAATCTCTAATAGTTCCCTTAACCCATCCTTTTTAATTCGTTACTGGATCTCCAAACATATCATAAAAAGTCGATTGAATGAGGTCATCTAAAAGCATTATTTGTTCTTTTCTCAAGTCGATTAAGGCTTGGGCTTTCTCAAGGACTTCAACGATTTCCTTTTGGGTTTGGATGGGAGGTATTGGGACTTTTATCTTTTCTAATACCTTAGTACTAAGATTTTTCTGAGCAATTCCCTTTGCTGACTCAATACATTTATTTTCAAAGTGGTCACTATTCAAAGTGTAATACAAATATTTTTTATCAATTGTTTTGCTCTTAAGTCTTAGACAAGCAACACGCTGATTCAATGCAGCTGGAAGGAGTTCTTTACCAATTAAACCAACCCTTCCAACATTCCCAGTTAAAGAAATCAAGATATCATTTTCTTTTAGCAGGTATTTAGAGAGTCCTTCCATATCTGTTTCATTATAAAATTTTGGATCTTCATCAACAATTTTTCCTTTTTGTACATTAGTTATTCTGATAATCTTTATACCATTCTCAACATATTTACTGCTCTTAAAAGCATAACCATTAAGTATGCTACAAATATCGCCGATATCTTTATATTCCACCCTCTACACCATCCTCTCAAGGTCATCTAACCCATCAAGAATCTGCTGCTCGAAATTTCTTATCTTCTCAATAATCACCTTTGGTTCTTCATACTCCACTTCTTCATATACAATCTCTTTATATCGGTTTATAGATAAGTCATAATCATTTTCAACAATCTCTTCCTTACTTACAAAGAATGATTGATCTGTCCTTTTTCTATTCGTCTCACCTTCAAGGTTTCTATATCTTTTTATTATATCCTCTATATCATTCTGCTCTATTGGCTGGCGTTTATCATCTAGGGAATAGCCATCAGCTTGCATATCGTAAAACCATACCTTATCCGTACCGCCTGCTCCAGTTTTGGTAAATAGAAGAATTGCTGTAGATACACCAGCATAAGGTTTAAACACACCACTGGGCATAGAAATTACACCATGCAAATGATGGTTCTCTATTAATTCTTTTCTTATAGCTTTATGGGCTTTTGAACTGCCAAACAGTACACCATCGGGTACAATAGAGGCACAGCGACCGCCTTTTTTTAGAATTCGGAGAAATAAGGATAAAAATAAAAGCTCAGTCTTTTTAGTCTTAGTTATCTTCAACAAATCTGATGATACAGCTTCATAATCCAATGATCCCTTAAAAGGTGGATTGGCAAGAACTAATGTGTACTTTTCCTTATCTTTATTAACCTCTGATAAAGAATCTTTATACGTTATATTAGGATTTTCAACACCATGGAGCATCATATTCATAGCACCTATACGGAGCATGGTTCTGTCCATATCGTTTCCAAAAAACATGGTGTTGTTAAAATGATCCCTAAGCTCATTGACATCAAATAGATCCTCATTGTTTCTTTGCAGATATTCTCCCGCTGCCACTAAAAAGCCTGCTGTTCCTGCTGCAGGATCTATAATAATATCAGTAGGCGTAGGCTGCATAAGCTCCACCATCATTTTAATAATATGTCGCGGTGTTCTAAACTGCCCATTGGTTCCAGCTGTAGCAATCTTTGAAAGTAGGTATTCATATAAGTCTCCATTTGCATCTCTATCTTTCGTAGGCAGTGCATCTATATTGGTTACAATTTTCTCAAGCATCTGTGGTTAGGTATCATAAAAATTGCATCATCCATATACTTGGCAAACGCAGAATCCTTATCACCATTTATAGATTTTATAAATGGAAATACTTTTTTTGATACAGCTTCATACATCTCTGTAGCAGGCAGCTGCTTAAAGTTTTTCCACCTTAGTTCTTGCTCTTCTTCACTAAAAATCTTTTTTACTTCGATACCTAATATTTCAGCATTTTGCTCCAAATCTGTTTGTTTATCATCCAAAGCTTTTATAAATAACAGATATGTAAACTGCTCAATTACCGATAAAGGGTTTGTAATACCCCCTGTCCAAAATATTTCCCATATTTTATCCACTTGGTTTCTTATGGCTCTAGTTAACATGCAATACCTCCCGATGCCGTATAATATCTGTGTATATAAGATAAGTTGATACATTAAACATTAACTAAATAAAGCCCTTGTTACTACTGAAGTGCTATTAAACATATTGTATCAATTAGTGTAGCAATTTTCTATTAAAATCGATAAAATTATTGATATATGAATTATGGACTTTCACCCGTTTGATTACATTCATGTTATGCACATTATGTAAAAAAAAGGGAATCCTTTCGGATCCCCTATTGTTTCATTGATTCTTATTAAATTGCTTAATTAGTCTTTAAAGACCTATTTCATCTGCTGCGTAAGTGGCTTCTTCTTTAGTGAATCCATCGAACTCTAATTGTTCAATTAGTCCACTTCTAGAAAAACTCATCAGGTCTAGATATTCTTCGCCTTTTTTAACTGCTTGCTCTTTCCAATCAACTTCAATATTGTTTACTGCATAATCGGCTTCTTCGCTTGTAAACCCTTCAAACTCTAATTGTTCAATTAATCCACTTTTTGAAAAGCCCATTAGGCCCAGATACTGTTCGCCTTTCTTTACTGCTTGCTCTGCCCAGTCAACATCAATGCTATTTACTGCATAATCAGCCTCTTCGCTAGTGAACCCTTCAAATTCCAATTGTTCAGCTAAACCACCTTTAGAAAATGGCATTACCCTCAAATATTCCTCGGCTTTTCTTACCGCATTCTTTTGTGACAGGGTTTCGTCTTCATTCTCTTCCACGGGATCTGATGTCTCATCAGGAGTCTCCTCCGGCTCATTTGTCTCCTCTGGTTCTGATGTTTCTTCCGGCGTTTCTATAGGCTTAGGCGTTTCATTCTGTCCAACATTCTTATCATCTTTGTTTCCGCCTGACAATGCAATAACAACTACCACCACAACTATTAACCAAAACCACCATCGCTTATATATTGGCTTTTTCTTCTTAGTGTCCATATACAACCTCCTGTCTTTTCAAAGCAATACATAAGAAATCTCAATGCTTCATACTTCTACACATAAAAATATCAAGAGTACACAATCGGTTAAACCCTTGATATTTCAGTGTCTTGGTGCCGGAGACCGGAATCGAACCGGTACGGTCTGTAAGGACCGCAGGATTTTAAGTCCTGTGCGTCTGCCTATTCCGCCACTCCGGCAAGTATATATTTATTTTGTATTGCAGTATTTATTGAATAAAATGGAGGCGGCACCCAGATTTGAACTGGGGATAAAGGATTTGCAGTCCTCTGCCTTACCACTTGGCTATGCCGCCTCAAATTGGAGCGGAAGACGGGATTCGAACCCGCGACATTCGCCTTGGCAAGGCGACGCTCTACCACTGAGCCACTCCCGCTTATTAGATGTCTGAAGCCAGACGACTTCTCTAACTTGGTGCCTCGGGGCGGAATCGAACCACCGACACGTAGATTTTCAGTCTACTGCTCTACCGACTGAGCTACCGAGGCGGATATTGGCGACCCGGAAGGGACTCGAACCCTCGACCTCCAGCGTGACAGGCTGGCATTCTAACCAACTGAACTACCGGGCCAATTTTGGTGGGAGCAATAGGGCTCGAACCTATGACCCCCTGCTTGTAAGGCAGGTGCTCTCCCAGCTGAGCTATGCTCCCAAAAATTAATCGCATTTTTCAGCGACAAGTATGATTATATTATATGTTTTAAAGAAAGTCAACCTCTTTTGTGATACTCGATGTCTGGTTTTGATTTTATCTTCTTTTTTGCAGTTCCCTGTAAATATCATCCAAAGTGACATCCTGATCTACAAGCATCACTATTAAATGATAAATTAAATCTGCTGTTTCGTAGGTAATTTCATCTTTAGAACCATTTTTTGAGGCAATAATTACCTCTGCCGATTCCTCACCTACTTTTTTAAGTATCTTATCCAAACCCTTTTCAAAAAGATAATTAGTATAGGAACCTTCTTTAGGATGAGACCTTCGGTCAACCACAATATCATACAGTTCCTTCAGAATAATAGCATTATCTGGATAAACATTTTCCGGTTGAAAAACTGGCTCATCTTTTTCTATTATATCATAATCATCAGTAATTTTGTGAAAAAAACAGGAATAATGTCCAGTATGACAGGCAGCTGTTGTCTGCTTTACTTTGAATAGCAGTGCATCCTTATCACAGTCAAAGTATGCTTCCTGTATGGCTTGGACATGTCCGGAAGTTTCACCCTTCATCCAAAGCCTTTTACGACTGCGACTCCAGAAATGAGCTTTTCCGGTTTGCAGACTCTTTTCTACAGCTTCCCTGTTCATATAGCCCAACATCAATATCTGCCCGCTTTCAGCGTCCTGTATTATAGCTGGTATCAGACCGTCTTTATCAAATTTTAATTGCTCCAAAAAATTCGTCATGAGCCAATCTCCATTTCCACTGATATACCATTGTTATGTAAATATCTTTTTACATCCATAATTGTAAGTTCTCCATAATGGAATAATGAAGCAACTAAAACCCCGCTGGCGCAGCCTTCACTGACCACCTGAGCAAAATGCTCCAGTTTTCCTGCCCCGCCAGAAGCTATAACAGGGATTTGTACAGCCTGCGTCACTGATTTTGTAAGATAGATATCATAACCATCACGAGTTCCATCGGCATCCATGCTGGTTAGCAAAATTTCTCCAGCTCCTAATTGCTGAACCTCCATAGCCCATTCCAGGGCATCGCGGTTGGCTTTTGTATTGCCGCCCCTTGAATATACCTCATATCCGCCATCTGTTCTGCGCTTTGCATCTATTGCAACTACTATTCTATCGCTTCCAAATCGCTCTGCTGCCTCTGAAATTAACTCTGGTCTTCTAAGAGCAGCTGAATTTACTGAAATCTTATCAGCTCCTGCTTCGAGCACATCTTCCATATCTTTAAGGCTTCTTATACCGCCCCCAACAGTAAAGGGAATTGTGACCTGCTTGGCGGTTTCTTTAACCAAGTCTAACAATATTCCTCTGCCTTGCTGGGTAGCAGAAATATCCAGGAAGATAAGTTCATCTGCACCACTTTGGCTGTATGCAGCAGCAATTTCTATTGGATCACCTGCATCTTTAATATTCTTGAAATTCACACCTTTTACCACTCGCCCGTCCAGAATATCCAAACAGGGAATTATCCTTACCTGCCTCATTGTTCAGTCCTTCCTACTCTCAATGCACTTGAAAGGTCTATTGCTCCAGTGTACAGAGCCTTACCTATTATTGCCCCTGCAGCGCCTATCTGTTTTGCCTGCTGCAAATCCAGTAAACAAGTGATTCCACCAGAGGCAATTATATTAAGACCTGTCTGCTGGATCATCTCCTGGGTTTCATTTAAATTAGGACCCTTTAACATACCATCTTTTGCGATATCGGTATAGATAATAGTGTCAATGCCAATTTCCTTCATTTTCAGCCCCAGCTCCACAGCTGATAAATCTGTTTTCTCCACCCAGCCCTTTATGGCAGCCTTGCCATTCCTGGCATCAATACCAGCTACAATACGATTCCCGTATCGTTCTACTGCCTGCTTCAATAGTTCAGTATTCTCTACTGCGGCTGTACCCAGTATTACTCTTTGAATTCCATACTCGTCCAAAAGACGCTGGATTTTATCCATGGAGCGTATTCCTCCCCCCAATTGAATGGGAATAGAAACACTCTCTGCCATGTTCTTTATAATCTGCTCATTGGGGGAATTACCATCGAAAGCTCCATCCAAATCTACAACATGGAGGTATTCTGCCCCTTCTTGTTCCCATTTTCGAGCCATCGCCACCGGGTCATTTCCATATACAGTTTCATCTTCAGCTCTGCCTTGCAAAAGCCGTACACATTTGCCGCCCTTTATATCAATTGCGGGAAAAATAATCATGTACTCAACCTTTCAAATCTCATTCTTACGTTCAGTCTTCTAATCAAGCAAGCCTTTGGTAGAAGGAGTACCTTCCCATTGTGAGCTGATACTTACTGCTTGCTGTAAGCTTCTACCCATTGCCTTAAAAACAGCTTCCAGCATATGATGGGTATTCCTGCCATATAGCACTCGTATATGAAGGGTTATGCCTCCATGGATGGAAAAAGCCCTAAAGAATTCTTCCAGCAGCTGGGTATCAAAGTCTCCAACCATTGGTGCTAAGCTGGGAAATTCCATGTGAAGGTAGGGTCTGCCGCTAATATCGAGGCTGACCATAGCCAATGATTCGTCCATGGGAACAAAGGCTGTGCCATACCTTGTTATGCCCTTTTTGTCAGCCAATGCTTGATGAAATGCCTTACCAAGCACAATACCTACGTCCTCCACTGTATGGTGGCCATCTACCTCTAAATCACCCTTTGCTTCTATATTGAGATCAAAACCGCCATGAGCGGCCAGTAGAGTCAGCATATGATCAAAGAAACCTATACCGGTTTTACAATTAACCTTGCCATATCCGTCCAGGCTTATATCCACAAGCACTTGGGTCTCTGTGGTTATTCGCTCTGCCTTACCAAATCGATTCATTACCACTCCTCCAAATTCGTGAGTATCTCTGCCAGGCTGTGTAGAATATATTTATTGTCATCCTTCCTGCCGACAGTAATGCGCAAATGATTCTTAAGCAGGGGATTGTTTTCAAAGTGTCTGACAAGAATGCCCTTTTCCAGCAATCCCTTATAAAAGACAGCAGCATCCTTAACCTTAATCAGAATGAAATTAGCGCATGAAGGGTAGGGTTCTATGCCTCTTAACCCTTCCAATGCCCTGTACAACCATTCCCTGGCTTCAACAATTTCCTTGACTCGTCCCATCTGGACATCCCTGTGTTCCAATAAAAGTTCCGCCGCCCTTTGAGAAAAGCTATTAACATTATAGGGAGGTTTAACCTTGTAAATTTCCTCTGCTAAATATTTATTACATATGAGATAACCTACCCTCAGCCCAGCCATCCCCATTGCCTTGGAGAAGGTGCGAAGTACCACTACATTGGGGTATCGGTTGATCATTGATGCCATGGTTTCGCCATGAAACTCATAATAGGCTTCATCCACAACAACGATGCCATCAAACCACCGGGCCAGACTGGCTATATCGGAAACTGCCATTGTGCTGCCGGTGGGATTGTTGGGTGTACAAATATGTAGAATTTTGGGCTTGTGCTCCATAATTCCCAGCTCGATCTGATGGAGAGAATATTGAAATTTTCCATTTAATGGATAATCTACAGGTATTGCTCCTGCCAACCGGGCATAATAACTTACCATGCCAAAGCCTGGAGATGGACAAAGCACTTTATCTCCGGGTCCTGCAAAGGCAGTGGTTACAATTTGGAGCAATTCATCCGAACCATTTCCGATAAGAATATTGTCACGTTCTAATTTCAGCTGCCTTGCTAGCGCATCCCTAAGTGCATCGGCATTGGTATCAGGATATAACTGGTAATTGTTACCATTAAGTAATTCAGAAGCCAGCTGTGCCCTAATCTCCAAAGGAATGGGAAAAGGGCTTTCATTTGCATCCAATTTCAGAGTACAGGTTTCCTCTACCACCTTGTATGCCTTTAAGTCTCTGAGATCTTCACGTAGATATTCCATCCTCATATTTATCAAACCTCACTTCCATGGCCTTTGCATGGGCTGATAACCCTTCCATCCGAGCAAAATCTGCTACGTCCTCATAGATTCCTCTCAGAGCTTCTCTGCCATAGAACAGGATACTGGATTTTTTAACAAAATCCTCAACACTCAGAGGGGAGAAAAAGCGTGCAGTTCCACTGGTCGGAAGTACATGATTGGGGCCGGCCATATAATCACCCACCGGTTCCGGTGTATAGTGGCCAAGGAAAATGGCACCTGCATGCTTAATTTGCCCCAATTGCTCCATTGGATTTTCTACAGCCAGTTCAAGATGCTCAGGTGCAAGGGCGTTGGACAACTTAATCCCTTCCTCTATGGAATCTACAAGAATGCATGCACCGTAATCCTGCAAAGAAGAACGAATTATGTCCTTTAATGGTAGTTTCGCTATTTGCCTTTCCAGTTCCTGCAAAACAGATGCAAATATTTCCTGCGAATCGGTTATCAAAATAGAGGTAGCCATTTCATCGTGCTCAGCCTGAGACATCAAGTCTGCTGCTACATATGATGCCTTAGCTGATTTATCAGCTATAACAACTATTTCACTGGGACCTGCTATCATATCAATATCCACATGCCCAAACACTGCTTTCTTTGCTAAGGCCACATAAATATTCCCAGGGCCAACAATCTTATCTACTTTTGGGATGGTTTCAGTTCCATAGGCAAGTGCTGCTATGGCTTGTGCTCCACCTATCCGGTAGATATGATCTGCACCTGCTATCTTTGCAGCAGTCAGAATGGAAGGATGAATGTCTCCGTTTTCTCCGGGCGGGGATACCATAATGATTTCTCCTACCCCTGCTACCCGGGCAGGAATAACATTCATTAATACAGAGGAAGGATAAGCTGCTTTTCCCCCTGGAACATACACGCCTACTCGTTCCATAGGAGTTACCTTCTGACCTAGCATAATATCTTTTTCATCAAAGGAAAGCCAGGTTTCCTCCTTTTGTTTTGCATGGAAACATTGAATTCGCTCTGCTGCTTTTTTCAAAATCTCCACTAGTCTGGGTGGAGTATTTTCATAAGCTCTCTCTACTTCCTCTTCTGTTACCCTCATATCCTGAGGATTTGTTATGCAAGCTTTATCGTATTGTCTGGTGTACTTCAGCAGGGCAGTATCCCCTTCATTCAATACCCCATTTATAATGGATATAACTGTTTCTCGTTCTTTAATAGCATCTAACTGGGAAGGACGATTCAAGCTGCTTAGAATCCAGTCTATTGTTTTCCCTCTTCCATCAATCCTAGGAATCATATTCATTTCCCTCCAACAGTTCCCTCAGTCCGTCAATTATTCTTCTGATCTCATCATGCTTGGTCTTTAAACTCACTTGATTGACTACCAAACGGGCACTTACAGGGCAGATTTCTTCTAAAACCACCAACCCGTTTTCTTCCAATGTTCTTCCGCTTTCAACAATATCTACTATCACATCGGATAAACCGGTCAGAGGTCCTAGCTCCACCGAGCCGTTCAATTTAATAATCTCCACCGATTCACCTCGACTGGTATAAAAATTTCGAGTAATATTGGGGTATTTGGTTGCGACTCTAGTATGGGAATTTGTTATGCCATTATGTTTCCTGTTCGCATAACCTGCAACAGCCAGTCGGCAGCGCCCAAACTTCAAGTCCAACATCTCATAGAGAGGTCTTCCCTCCTCCAGCAAGGTGTCCTTGCCTGCTATGCCAATATCCGCTGTGCCATATTCTACATAAGCGGGAACATCGCTGGGTTTAACCATAATAAAACGAATAGCACCATCATTGGTGGTAAAAATCAGTTTTCTTGACTCCCCTCTTATTTCCCGGCAGTCAATTCCTAATCGCTCAAGTAAATCCAGAGTTTGATCCGCCAGACGGCCTTTTGCCAGGGCAAAGGTTATCATATTAATCCACTCTCCCTTATAAAATCCATTATCCTACAGCATGATTTCATGAACTTCCCCGTCCTGCAGCCGGATTATCTTTCGAATACCCTTTCTTTCTGCCAGCTCCTCAGCAGTCATACCGTATTTATCTGGAAGATAGACTTCTACCCGGTCACCGTCTTTCCTAAGCTTTTGTATCATTTCATATCCGTCAGCATCCTCCATTGGATCATAGACAAATAACACATTGGAAACTGGAAGAGGCTCCAGTCCTTTTTGTCTTTCCATTGCAATCAAAAGCTGCCTGGTTTCCAAGGCAAACCCTGTCGCAGGGAGGTCTACACCAAACTCAGAAACCAATGTATCGTATCGGCCTCCAGCGCAAATAGGATAGCCCATATCCCTTACCATACCTCTAAAAATCATCCCTGTATAATAGTTTAGGCTATGTACCATACCTAAATCAATTGCTATATATTGAGACAAGCCATACCTCTCCAGCTGCTTGTAAACCTGATCAATATTTTGCAAGGCATTTATACAACGCTCTGCCTTTGAAAGTGCCATAGCAGACTGGATTACTTCCTTCTGTCCAAACAACATGGGAATTTGAAGCAAGTTGTTTTTTATATCGGTATTTATATTTAACTCCTTCAATTGTATTTCTAAAGCTAAGCTGTTTTTCTGATCGATTAAATGCCTCAAACCTTCAGATTGTTCTTCATTCAATCCAGCTTCCTCAACCAAACCCTTAAAAAATTCCACCTGGCCAATATCTATCTGAAAATTTGAAAGACCTATCTCCAAAAGTGATTCCACCGCAAGAGCTATGACCTCGACATCTGCTTCCGGTTTTCGTGAGCCCAGCAATTCTATTCCAGCCTGAGCAATCTCTTTTTGTCTAGTTGGGCTTTGCCCCTCATATCGGTAAACGTTGCCAATATAAGATAAACGCAGCGGTAGGGGATGGTTCTTCATTTTGGTAGCGGCGATTCGTGCAATGGGCATGGTTATGTCCGGTCTCAGTACCATAATCCGACTGCCGGGCTCAAAAAACTTGTACATTTGCTCCTGCTTCAGAGAGGCTGTTTCTCCCTCAAACAAGTCCAGATACTCGAACAACGGGGTATCAATCTCATCATAACCACTTCGGTGAAATACTCTGCGCAGTCTGTCTTCCAGTTTTCTTCGGTTATAACACTCATCTGGAAGTGAGTCCTGTACTCCTTCTGGAATCTGCTGCATCCATTTATTTAAAAAACCATTCATACCTACCACCCCTGAACACACTGTGCTTTATCAGTTTATCAATTTAATGCGTTAAATTATTAAATATTATAGCTTCCTTCTTAGATGAAGTCAATATAGTTTTGTATATTGCTTGTTATTTTTTATAATATCTTATACTATGCAGGTTTGGTTGACTTCTACTTACACTGGTTATACAATACCATGTAGCTAAAGAAAGTAATACTAAGGTAGAATATACACTAGACTAACAGAAATAGGTGAAACACGTTGTATGACTATCATATGCACTCTACATTCTCTCCCGACGGTACAATGACCATGGAAGAAGCCTGTCTGCAAGCAATTAAAATAGGGTTAAAGGAAATTGCCATAACAGACCACATGGACATTGATGAGCCAGACAACCCAGATGCCTTTCAGATCAAGGATATGAATGAATATGTTAAAGAGCTTGAAAAGGTAAAAATCCAATTTAAGGGCCAATTAAAAGTAAAGGCAGGGATTGAAATAGGCCTGCAGGATTGGACTTTGAGTCAGGCTTCTGCCCTGACTGCTGAATATCCTCTAGACTTTGTCATTGCATCAATACATAACGTGGATGGGGAAGATCCTTATTTCGGTATATATTTTAACAGCCGGGATAAAGAAAAAAGCTATACAGATTATTACCAAACCATACTACAGCTTCTTGAACAGTATGATGATTTTTGTGTATTAGGCCATTTGGATTATTTCCGGCGGTATTCTCCATATGAATACGATCCAGAAGATCGCTGGATTGGCAGGGACTTGATCGAGGCTATACTTATATTGCTGATTGATAAGGGTAAAGGGATGGAGCTAAACACGGCTGGTTTCATGCATTACTCCAAACAGCCCCATCCCCACCCGGATATTCTAAAATGGTTCCGAGAGCTGGGCGGTGAAATTGTAACTATTGGTTCTGATGCACATTCTATTAAGGAAGTGGGCTATGAAAACAAAAGAGCATTGGAATGGATAAAGTACGCAGGATTTGATTATATAACTTCCTTTACGGAAATGAAGCCTGAATTTATAAAGATATAAGGAGAAAACAAGGGATATCATTCACATCGGAATGATATCCCTTTTTGTACTCTTACTCAATTTAGGATGATTTATTTTCCAAGCACCTTCAATGCTTTTTCAACAACATTTTCTACAGTGAAACCAAATTCCTTAAACAGAATATCAGCAGGAGCGGATGCACCAAAATCATCTCTGGTAACGGTATCGCCGTCCAGTCCTACATATTTATGCCATCCAAAGGATGATGCTGCTTCCACTGCCAACCTTGCCTTAACATTCTTAGGCAATACGCTTTCCTTATATTCATCTGACTGCTCTTCAAAGATTTCCCAGGAGGGCATGCTGACTACTCTTGCATCTATACCCTTTTCCTTCAGGACCTTCTGAGCTTCCACTATCAATTGAACCTCGGAGCCGGTAGCCATCAGAATGATGTCTGGTGTCTCCTTATCTGAATCAGACAGGATATAAGCACCCTTTAATGCATCAGGGCCAGTTCCATCCAACAAAGGCAGATTCTGCCTTGTAAGAACAAGCGCAGTGGGGCTGTCCAGTCTGGTTAATGCTGCAAGATAAGCAGCTGCGGTTTCTCTGGAATCAGCAGGTCTGATAACTGTAAAGTTAGGTATGCTTCTGAGAGCAGCAAGATGTTCGATGGGCTGATGGGTAGGCCCGTCTTCACCAACGCCAATGCTGTCGTGGGTCAGGATATATAGCACCGGCTGTTTCATCAATGCCGACATACGCATGGAGCCCTTCATGTAGTCAGTGAATACAAAGAAGGTAGCTACGTAAGGCTTCAATCCTCCATGTACACTCATGCCATTGGCTATGGCTGCCATTGCATGCTCACGAATACCAAAGTGTACATTGGAGCCGGAATAGTCATCTGCTGAAAATACTGCCCTGTCATTCATTACGGACTTATTGGAAGGAGCCAAGTCCGCAGAACCTCCGATGAGATTGGGAATAACCTTTGCAAGACGATTCAATACTTCACCGGAAGAAGAACGAGTGGCTGTTGGCTTTTCACTAAATGTCCAGTAGGAATCATCATTTAAAAGATCTACTTGCAGTTCAGGATTATGCCAAGCTTCCCATTCCTTGGCCAGCTCAGGATAGTTCTTCTTATAGGACTCCCATAGAGCATTCCATTCTTCATGAGCTTTTTTGCCCTTTTCTATAATACTCTCCATGTGATCTCTAACTTCTTGGGGCACATAGAATTCTTCTTCGGTATTATATCCCAAGAATTTCTTAGCTTCTAACAAGTTATCTGTACCCAGGGGCTCTCCATGGGCGGATGCTTTTCCTTGCTTAGCTGGAGATCCGTATCCAATCTCAGTACGAATTTCGATTAGTGTTGGCTTTTCAGTTTCCTTTTTGGCTTCCTCAATAGCAGCGTGGATGGCATCAATATCATTTCCATCTTCAACTTTGAGTACCTGCCAATTGTAAGCTTCAAAGCGTTTTCCAACGTTCTCTGTAAATGCCAGATCTGTGCTTCCTTCAATGGTAATTCTATTGGAGTCATAAAGCACAATGAGCTTGCCCAGCTTCAAGGTTCCTGCCAGAGAAGCTGCTTCACTGGCAATACCCTCCATCAGGCAACCGTCACCGGAAAGAACATATGTATAATGATCAACGATTTCATGACCTGGTCTATTAAATTTTGCAGCCAGATGAGCTTCAGCCATAGCCATGCCCACGGCACTGGAAATACCCTGACCTAAAGGCCCTGTAGTAACTTCAACGCCTTCTGTATGGCCATATTCCGGGTGACCTGGAGTTTTGCTGTTCCATTGCCTGAAATTCTTTAGATCATCCATACTCAGATCATAACCAAACAAATGAAGTAAAGAATAGATTAGTGCAGAAGCATGTCCTGCAGATAATATGAAGCGGTCTCTGTCTACCCATTTAGGATCGGCAGGGTTATGCTTCATGGATTTTGCCCACAGAGTATAAGCCATAGGTGCTGCTCCCATGGGCATGCCGGGATGGCCGGATTTAGCTCTTTCAACAGCTTCTGCTGAAAGAATCCGTATTGAATTGATTGTCAAATGATCAACTTTATTCATCCACTTATCCTCCTGTATATCTAATTTCACCAAATTGATGACTCTTTAGTATTATGTTACCTATAATGGCATAATTCATAAGCATTATACTATTTTTCCCTTGTGTTTACAAGTTGTCAAAGTAAAAAGCCTTAAGTAACCTGTACCTAAGGCTATTAAAAACTGTTTATATCAGTTTGACGCTTCTTCACCAGAGAACCTTCTGCGCTAAAGAATTATACAGATTAAACCTCCACTGCCGTCATTGATAATCCTCTGCAAGGTTTCCTGTATCTTAAACTGAGCGTCTTCCGGCATCCTGGTCAACTTGTTGGATAAGCCTTCTGTTACCAACTCATGCAAAGATTTACCGAAGATATTAGAAGCCCAAAGCTTGGAAGGATCACTTTCGAATTCATCTAACAGATACCTTACCAGCTCTTCACTCTGTTTTTCCGTGCCCACTATGGGAGATACTTCGGTTTCTATATCTGCACGAATCAAATGCAATGAGGGGGCACTGGCTCGCAAACGTACACCAAATCGGCCGCCTTGCTTGATGATTTCCGGTTCCTCCAGGGACAACTCATCCATGGTGGGAGGCACCAGTCCATAACCGGTATTCCTGACATCCCTCAACGCTTCTGCCATCCGGTCATATTCCCGTTTTGCATAGGCCAGTTCCTTCATCAGGCCTATCATTTGATAATCCCCTTTTATTTCATAGCCGCATTCTTCACCCAATACCTTGTAGAACAAATCAGGTTTGGCATCCATACGTATTGCAACATTACCGGTTCCCAGATCAATATTATCTATCTTGGGTCGATCCATATACTCGGATTCTTCCAAGCTTTTTCCAAATATGTCCACATCCCTAATACGATACGCTTCTTGGGATGCTTCTCTTGCTGCATCCATAACATATTTTATCAGCCAATGATCATCCTCCAGGCTTAATACCCATTTAGGTACATCAACCTGAATCTCGGTTATTGGGAACTCAAACAATGCATGGCTTAATATGCTGTGAATATCCTCTTCATCAAGGTTCAGCACATCAAGTACAAGAACAGGAACATCATATTTTTCTTCCAAGCCACCCTTTAACTTAATAGTATCTTCATCATCGGGAGTTTTTGAGTTAAGCACTATGATAAAGGGCTTATTTAATTCCTTAAGCTCTTGCACAACCCGCTCCTCTGCTTCTACATAATTGGAACGAGGTATTTCTGTTATGCTGCCATCGGTAGTAACCACCAGTCCTATTGTAGAATGATCCGTTATGACTTTGCGGGTGCCAATTTCAGCAGCTTCTTCAAAAGGAATATCATAATCAAACCAGGGGGACCTGACCATCCTGGGTGTATCCCCTTCCATGTGCCCCATGGCTCCCTTGACCATATAACCTACACAATCCACCATTCTTATATTTAGATTGGCATTTTCCTGCAGAGAAACTTGTACTGCTTCATTGGGAACAAATTTGGGCTGTGTGGTCATAATTGTGCGGCCTGCACCGCTTTGCGGCATTTCATCTCTAGAACGTTCCCTCTTAAACTCATTTTCAATATTGGGAAGAACCAATAAATCCATGATTCGTTTTATCAATGTGGATTTCCCTGTTCGAACCGGCCCAACTACGCCTATGTATATATCTCCATCGGTGCGTTCGGCAATATCTCGGTACAGGTCATATTTTTCCATAAATATTCCCTCCCCTTTCCAGGAATTCGATTTAAGTGGTCCTATTCATACTTAATATATATGGAAGGTGGGAGGGGAATATGACAAGTTGTGCTAAGGTATCGCCAGTTTTTCACTTTCGTGGGTCTTATCCCGTAACATCAGATCATTCACTGCTGAAGCAGGATCTTTTCCCATGTATAATATTTGGTATAATTGTTCAGTAATCGGCATCTCTATATTTAGGCTTTTAGCTAATTCATATGCAGCTTTGCAGGTTTTTACACCTTCAACCACCATGCCAATTTCTGAAAGAGCTTGCTCAGCGGGCATTCCTTTACCGATTAAAATTCCCGCCCTTTGGTTTCGGCTGTGCATGCTGGTACAGGTTACAATTAAGTCACCAATGCCTGACAGGCCAGCAAAGGTTAAGGCAGATGCGCCCAAAGCCTGACCCAGCCTCGCCATTTCGTATACTCCCCGAGTCATTATTGCCGCCTTGGTATTATCACCATAGCCCAGCCCGGCACTGATGCCAGCTGCCAATGCAATTATATTTTTCAGTGCGCCTCCTGTCTCTACGCCGATCAGATCCGTATTAGTATAAACTCGGAAACTTGGGCACATAAAGATATCCTGAATCTTTTCTGCCGCTTCCATGTTCTTTGAGCTGCATACTACAGTTGTGGGAATATCCTGTGCTACCTCTTCTGCATGACTAGGGCCGGAAAGTATAACTACTTTAGCCTGGGGAATTTCTTCCTCAATAACTTGAGAAAGCCGTTTGTAGGTTTTTTCTTCCAGGCCCTTAGCCGCATTTATTATAATGGGGTTGTCCCCCACGTGGGGAGCTAATCTCCCAGCAGTTTGCCTGACAGCATGTGAGGGAACTGCCAGCAGTATTATGTCCTGTCCTTCAACAGCATCATTTAAATTGAAATGTATATCCACATTGGAAGGAATGGACACGCCTGGTAGATAACGACGGTTTTCACCTTCCCTTACTATAGCCTCATAATCTTTCCTTTCATATACCCAAAGGTTTACCTTATGACCGTTTTTTGAAAGAAGAACCGCCAATGCGGTCCCCCAGCTTCCTGCACCAATTACAGCTATTGTATTATTTGCTATTGTTCTCACCTGCCTGTTTCCTTGAAAATGAAATACGATTCTCATTACCTTGTTTCAAACGAATTATATTGTCCTTATGCCGGAATATGGCCATAACGGCTAAAATTACAGCAATCAGCCAAATTTCCCAGGGTTCCCCATATATAATAAGAAGGATAGGACACAAGATTACGGCACTTATGGAGCCCAAAGAAACGTATCTGGTAATTAAAATAACCCCCGCTCCAACTACTAATATAATCAAACCAATTTGGGGAAACAATGTCAATACCAACCCCAAAGAGCTGGCAATGCCCTTTCCTCCTTTGAATCCAAGTACTACGGGCCAATTATGCCCAATAACAGCCATGCCCCCTGCCAACATGCCTCCCAGTTTACTCCCTGTAAGCCAAAGGCCCATTTGTACGGCCAGCACTGCTTTAAGAATGTCCAATGTAAACACAATTATACCTGATCCGGTTCCCAGCACACGAAGGGCATTAGTTGCCCCTGCATTTCCGCTGCCATGGTCTCTGATATCTATATTTTTTAAAACCTTACCCATAAAATAAGATGGAGCAAAATTACCTATGAAATAGCTGATTACTATAACCAGCAGATACTTTAATAAGTCAGACATAAGTTTTCTCCCTACCTGGTTTTCTCTCTCACAATGATATGCAGGGGTGTACCCTCCAAGCCAAAGGTTTTACGGAAATAGTTTTCCAAATACCGCTTATAAGAATAGTGCATGAGCTTTGGATCATTGACAAACAGGACAAAGGTAGGCGGTTTAACTGCCACCTGGGTTGCATAATAAATTCTAAGCCGTCTTCCTTTGTCGGAGGGAGGCTCATTTACTGCTATGGCATCAGCCAAGCAATCATTAAGTACACCAGTAGAAATCCGGAAGGTATACTGGCTGTATACATAGTTTACTAATTTCAGAATACGGTCTACCCGCTGGCCTGTTTTTGCAGAAATAAACACACTGGGGGCATAGGTCATATAGCTCAAGTCGTTCATCAGGCGTTGCCGATACTTGTTCATGGTATTGGTGCTTTTTTCAATGACATCCCATTTATTCATTACAAGGATTGAACCCTTGCCCTCTTCATGAACCAGGCCTGCAATTTTAGTATCCTGTTCCGTCACTTCATGGACGGAATCAATTACAATCAAAGCTATGTCACATCGACGGATAGCGCTGAGAGCTCGCAGAACGCTGTAGCGCTCCAGCGAATCGTCTATTTTACTTTTTCTACGTATCCCTGCTGTATCTATTATTATATATTTTTGCCCATCAATTTCAACCGGAGTGTCAATGGCATCCCGGGTGGTACCGGGGATATCAGTTACAATCACCCGTTCTTCACCCAAGAGCTTGTTTACCAGTGAGGACTTGCCTGCATTGGGTTTCCCCACTACAGCAATTTTAATCACATCCTCATCTTCTTCCTCCATATCCTCAAGGTTGAAGTGTTCAACAATTCTGTCCAGCAAATCTCCGATTCCCCTTTTATGAGAAGCGGATATGGGTACTGGATCACCAATTGCCAGATTGTAAAACTCAAAGAGATTCGCCTCTTCTTCCAATGTATCAACCTTATTTACAGCCAGAACAACTGGTTTTTTAGATTTTCGAAGTAATTCAGCCACATCCCGATCTGTAGAGGTAATGCCCTCTTTGCCATCGGTTATAAAAAGTATAACATCGGCCGTTTCAATGGCAACCTCTGCTTGATACCTTATTTGCCTGAGTATCTCGTCCTGGCTGCCCGGCTCCAGCCCACCTGTATCGATCATGGTAAATTTGTTGTTCAGCCATTCCGTATCAGCATAAACCCGGTCCCGAGTAACCCCGGGAGTATCCTCTACTATGGAAATCCGCCTGCCTGCCAGCTGGTTGAACAAGGTGGATTTACCCACATTGGGCCTGCCCACAATGGCTACTATGGGTTTTGGCATTCTATCACCTCCACACAATCATTTATCAGCAATGCATGTAAAAATGCATCCCCTCTAACAGGCACCGCAGATACAGGTACGCCTGCATTTTTTGCCAATTGAGAAACCGTTACATCGTCCAAAAAAACATCTTGCCCTTTTCGCAACATCACTTCCGGAATCAAAAGCCGCTGGCCTATTTCACGACCTTCAATAGCTTTGATAATATCGCTGCCTGTTATAAGGCCGGCCACGGTAACACTTGGACCAAAGAAGTTGTTTTCTACTCCAATTACTTGTATATCGGTTTTAAAGGTACTGTTAACTTTACCTGCCATGTCTTTAATAATATGAAATGCCGACATACCAGTGATGATAGTTTGTTTAATGGGCTTGACTTGATTTTGTCCAATAGCTTTTCTTCTTCCAACCTCATAATCTATAGCTTCTGTAAATTCATCCAAAAATTGTACCACCAGGCCAACTCCGTTTTCTACCTGGGGCAGTTCATCATAGTATTCCATGGAAGGGAATTCCCTGCCAGCCAATACGTAAAACTCATCTGCCGCGTAAACAAAGCCATTGCGGTCCTGTGAACGGAAGGTATTATGCCATTTTTCCACCTGTTTTATTACCTCTTCAGCCTGCTGGGAAGTGAAAGGCCTGATTAGAGCAAGATTATCCCTATGGCCTGTTAAGCCCACTGGTACTACTGCAAGGGATTGAATGGAGTTGTGAAGTTTCCATAAATCGGAGATAGTTCGATCTAATTCTTCTCCATCATTCCAGTTGGGACATAAAACAATCTGGGTATGAAGCTGAATGCCTGCACTTGCCATTCGCTCCAGATACTTTAGTACATCCCCAGCGAAACGATTGTTCAGCATTTTTTCCCGTAACTGGGGGTTGGTGGTATGTACTGAGATATAAAGCGGGCTTATATGCTTTTCCACAATGCGATCCACATCACAATCCGAAAGATTGGTAAGGGTAATGTAATTGCCTACTAAAAATGACAAACGCCAATCATCATCCTTGTAATACAGACTGCCTCGCATTCCCTTGGGTAATTGATCCACAAAACAGAAAACGCATTTGTTTCGGCAGGTGCGTTCCTCATCCATAAGATCATGCTCGAACTTTAACCCTAAATCCTCTCCAGCTTCTTTTTCCACTAGTATTTCCCATTCTTCGCCATCAGCTTTGAGTATTAGGACCTCAAGGGTATCATTACCCATCCATTCTATATAGTCGATTACATCTACAATTTCTGTTCCATTTATCTGTAGAAGAATATCCCCTTTTCCCAGTTGCAACTCCTCAGCTATGGAGCCTGCCTGTACATCTATTATTTTATGGCCTTTCATGCCCATTAATCCACCTCAAAAGTAAGAAACTATTATCTGTTTATAGTACCAGATACCAATTTGTTTAACATAATCATTATCTGCCATATTGCCTTTCAAGTCAAGATAATTCCTTCCTCTCCAATAAGTTTTCTTTCACCTGCTCCACTAATGCGATAAACCTAGGATAGGTTTTTCTTATGCCCCATACCGTCATGGGTCTGCCCACAGACAGAATTCCAAACTTTCGTGAAAGTACGCCTCCTATAGAAGTAATAGGATGAAGCTCAATCAGAGCATTCACTAATATGAAATCCTTCTGATCAACACTACATGCATTGAGATAGCTCTTCATGGATGGAATAACCAATTGCTTTGCATTCTTCATTCCTATTATGTATATGTCCCAACCCAGATTATCTCTTCCCATAAAAACAGGGGTACCAAGCTTTTTGTTTTCCATTTTGTCATAAAAGGGCACGCCTAAAAACTCGGATGCTTCTGGAACCCGGTCAGCAGGCAGATAACCCAAGTGAATGGATGCACAAGTAACGGAGGTGTGAGCACCTCCGTAGCAACAATAAAATAATTTCATCAATTTACCCCATCCTTCAAAGCCTGTTTAACACGCTGTACTTCCTGCAAACAAATATGGTATTTATATTGAAACCATTTGTTGAAAATGATTTTAGCGTATTTGCTTTTATTTATTGCAGACCTTTGCAATAGGCTTGGCAGTCTTCCTTCACCCAATCCAGCATCTATAAAATGGATTTGTTCCTCAATATGAAAAATTCTATTTATATGTTGGAGAGCCCGAACTACCATTCCTCCATGTTGCCTGCAACCCAGGCTGTATACCTCTCGAAAATGGCTGTCCAGGCCCACATATATTAAATTTCCGTTTTGTTCGCCATACCTTCGGCACATCTCATATTGTGCTGTAATCCATTCTTCAGGCGGGAGGCGATCCGGTCTGTAAATCCCGGTGTGCAGAGCTGCCATGGTATAAGCTGCATAAGTTCCCCAATAGCTGTAGTAGATTATCCGCACCAAATACCTCCCAAGCCTAACGTCACATCACTTCTTTCTTTTTTTCCGTCCAAGAAAGCTGCTATATTCATCTCCAGAGCCTTTGAACCTAGAAGCCAGCTCCCTGCCACCCATGCTGATCAGTAAAAAGCCCACAACACCTACTACTACTGCAACCAGCAGCCAGATGATTCCTCTTCCGCCACCAGCACCTTCATTATCACGCTCTGTTTTCTGACTGATAGGTGCAGCCCTGGTATCACCATTTTCATCCCTAGCATCTCCCTGCTTTGTTTTATCAGCATCTGCATCATCTGACTTATCTTCAGTTCGGCCCCCAAACATTGTTTTCTGAATAACATCTGCCAAATAAGCAGTTGATTTTTGCGCAGCTTCCTTGGAGTTTTCATAAGTACCCATTTCAAACAACAATGATCTGGGTGACAACTCCTGATTGTATGAACCGCGGCCTACAAATATATCTTTAATAAGACCTGGATAAGTCTTGTCTGCCACCGCTTTGATCTTATATGCCAACTCCTCGTTAGCCTTTCGATTTTGATTTCTTCTTCCGATAACGATTCTAACCATACTCATATCCTGGCCGTCTACTTCGGTAACATAATGACTTTTGGGCACCGCATCCCTGTGTATATCAAATACAGCCCGTACCGGCATATTTTCCTTAATGAGTTGAACAGCGGTCTGACGTGATCTTCTATATGCACCAGCATCATGGGGATCATGTTTCTCATCGCTGAAAACAGCATTTATTCCCTTCTTTTTTAAATTTTCAGCAAATGCTTTTCCTACATCAATAATACCGCCATCTCCCTCAATGCTTTCTGTCCCATCTGTCGGAACATAAGATTCTGAGTTATGGGTGCAGTATAGCAATATACTGCCATCCTCCTGCTGAGCTGTCGGAATGAAATCTTTTGCCGATACAGCGGGCAGTGTAATTTCCCCTTGGAACCTGGCATAGGCTTCCCTTTTTCTCTTGTCCACTTTAGTTACAATATAATGTTTGTTATCACCACTGATATACTCATCATCCACGGAAATTTGCCGTGCCATAGCAGTTAATTCCTTGCCGTTCTCATCTAAAAGAGTATAGTAACCCGGCTTGGGTTCAAACCAATCATCCGCCAATGCCCCGCCTGGGAATACTACTGTCAACAAAAGAATAATTAAGAGACCTCCACTGATGAGTTTTTTCATTAATCTCCCTCCTTTACGGGGTAATCATCTTCTTTGGTCCTATTCTCTTCATCATCCCCATTTTGTCCTTCCCTCGCTAAATTATCATCTGTTAAAGCTTCTGATGGTATATCCTCAGCACCGATGGCACTGGTAAACTCGCCATGGTCAAATCGCATATGCTTTTTTTCCGTTCCACCCTGCAGTCTTTCCCGCAGTTCCCCTACCACTTCTGCCAATAAAACTGCCAATAGGCCAGAAATAACTATTGCATCTACTGCTCCTGCAGAGCCAAGGCGAATAGGCGCAGGTATACCACGAATAGTATTCTCAATGCCCTGAGCAATGTCCGCCAAGATTATACCCATGATACCCGCAATAAAGGATGCCCTTCTGGACCGACCGAAGAGATACGCTATTATCCCTGCGATAATTCCATAGGCATAGTTAGGGTCAAAAAGCATGCTTTCAGGCTCATGGGGAAGCAGTCTTCCCGCTATATAAATGGCGGCGCCAGCCACCAATGAAGCCAATACCGCCCTCCATTTTTCCTTTGCCGTCCCCGCTTTTACAAATAAATATATCGCTAAAATAAAGGGGATCACAGCACCACCCAGATTTATAGAGAAACGGTCCCCAAGAGATATATCCGGCAGCAAACCTCCGACGAAAATTGCTGCCATAAATAATAAGGCTGTTTTATCATTGAGCCTCATTCTATCCAGAACCTGATGGCCTACACCAAATAGAACCAATATACTTGCCACAACCAGGAGTGTTAATCCCAAGGGCATATCTGTCACCTCTTTTTTTTAAAATTGAATTCAAAATTATCATTCCCTGCAGAAAGAGGTTGTATGCCAAATTAAAAGGAACCGTATTTGGATATAC
>FZPS01000049.1_pt71 | contig 25665 bp, 21 predicted proteins | sample 1817821 | NCBI WGS metagenome assembly FZPS01 (sample SAMEA104158645, study PRJEB21678) | metagenome | place: Germany | collected 2015-04-21 | reverse complement strand
TAAAGTGCTTACGATTCTTCTTTGGAGTAAGAGTATGTGAGCAGTAAGGACACTTAAATTTAATAGGAGTAGTAAGGGTTTTTCCATTAGAAAAAGATGCATTACAAACCTTACAGAGATACTGTCCATTTCCACCATTATTGTCGTAAATGTAATGGTGAGGAGCGTTACAAATAGGGCATATGGTATCTTCAGGAATTGACTTGCCATTACGACGCTGAACAGGTTTTATGGGCTTGCCATAACGCCACATATAGTACTGGAGAAGGAAGTTCCAGTCTTGTTTCTGATATTTTAATATAAGAGGAAGTTTATCAGTCTTAAATTTTTGGTACTTTGGAGAATGGGAATCGTCAAAAGCCCATTGCTTAAGAGGGATATATTTTGCGATAAAATTTAATAACCAGCAGATTTGTCTGTATTGGTATTGAATAATAGTGAGTAAATGGAGTATAATTGAGTTCATAACAATGACCGTCCTTTTCGGAATATTTGGTTGTGTGATAACTCCAATTATACTCGAAAACAGGGGGTCATTGTTATTTTTATTAAAAAACTATGTAACCCCAGATAAATAAAGGTTTTGAAGGAAAAAAGGGGTGTCAGACTTGACACTACCACCTTTACTGTGTTATAATGAAGTACTTTTTTATTTAGTGTATCAGGTGTATATACACCTGTCAATACACATATAACAAAATCATTCGATCGTTAGGAGGAATTTTATGGGTAATTATAATAAAATTTTAGAGGGAAATACAGTATTAGAATCAGAACGACTGATGTTACGGCCATTCTCTTTAGAGGATACAAAGGATGTATTTTTATATGCACAGGATGAGGTGGTAACAAAATATTTAACATGGTCTACTCATAACAGTGTAGAAGAAACACAAAAAACAATAGAAGAATTTTACATGAAAAAGGGTGTTTTTGCCATTGAATTAAAAGCAAAGCAAATGTGTATTGGATGTATCGAGTTAAGGATTAATGAGAAGCATGATAAAGCTAGTTTTGGTTATGTTTTAAACCGAAATTATTGGAATAAGGGATATATGACAGAAGCATTACAGTTATTATTAGATCTTTCCTTTACAAAACTAGAATTAAATCGTATCGAATCTACTCATTATGTAGGAAATGAAGCTTCTGGCCAAGTTATGAAAAAGTGTGGAATGAAGTACGAAGGAACAGGACGCCAAGAAGTAAAAATAAAAGGAATCTATTACGATGTTGTCCATTATGGAATTTTACGAGAAGAATGGATAAAAGGGCATTTGGACTGAAAAATGGTTATTGTAGATTTGGATTTAAGATCGATAATTTATACATCTGATGTTTTTCTTGTAGTAAGTTTGTTTCTTTCCATTGGCCTTTTTCTTCTACATACTCATGGAGTAAGATATCTTCCCCATTGGTTAATCGGACAAAGTCAAATCGATATCGAGTATGATTTCCTTTGGCATAAATACGTATAATAGAATCTTTTTTATCCACTTTTTCAATTTTATTAATTACCTTATACCAATTTTTATAGATGATTTCAACCAAAGCTTCTGCATCCCAATCCCAATGATGGTAAGGGGCACATAAAAAATCTTCAGGAAGATAATCAATGGATTTGATTTTCCAACCTTCTGATGGAGAATGTTCTGTGGTTATAATGCCATAGTAATAGGAAAAATAAGTAGGCTGTGCATGAGAGTTATTTTTTTCTTTGTAAGGAGTTCCCGTAATTGTTTCGATTTCCACCATAAAATATTTAATGTTTTCGGGTGTGCCAAGGGGAGAGTAGGCAGGCAATAGTTTTAGTAATGTAATATGTCCAATACCTGCAAAGGATTTTTCAAATTGATCTAAGGATACTTTTTCTCTTTTGGCTGCAGTAAAGAGTTCATAAGCGTAGGGGTAGGGGATGGTAGCCCAACCGATCGTTCCGCACCCACCATAATAACCCGTCATAGTAGAAGCTTCTTTTAGTATGGCATAATAGGCTTGGATCACATCTTTGGGAGACTGAAAGAGAATGTGGATGTACGGTGGTTTTTCCGTAGTATTTATAAAGTCTTGAAAAGAATACTTTAATCGTAAAACGGATTGTTTAGAGGGACGTTGAAATCGTTCTTCTTCCTCACGTTTTCCAGTGATCTTAAAGACAGGTTGTAAGTGTTCTTTTTTTGATATGTGATAAGTGTGTATGCTTCCACCCATGAAAGTAGGAACTGTTTTATTTCTGAATAGAGTAAATAAAACCATTGTGATGAGCCATAATAAAAACAATCCTATCAAAGGCTTTTTACATTTATTGAGAGAAATAACCATCTTTCCATTCACCTCCAAAAGGTAGTCAAGGACTTATAAACAGAGGGTAGATACTATATCATATTGGAAATAGGAAAGCAGTATGCAAATAAAATACAGCTCCTATTCTTTTCTTTTGAAAGGATAGGAGCTGTATTTTATTTGGAGATTATTTTATTGTATTAATCTGTCAATAAAGGATTGAGACACATAAGTTTTATGGTTATGAAGAAGGGGAGCTTGGTCAAATTGGCCTAAGCTACGATTATAAGCATATGTTTTTTCTCCAATGGTCATTAGAAAACTAGAAGCTTGGAGCCTTAATTCAATTTGTTGTGTGTCTCCCATCCAAGATACTTCATATCCAAGGTATTCGGCTACTTTTCGAAGGGGAATCATTTTGTTACCTTCAACCATAATAAAATCATCAGCGATAATGGTATCTATATTTTCCATGGTTTCTTTTAGGGTCTGTTCTTCTTGTGCCAACAAAATCACTTTTTGAGGGGTGGTTTGGGCAGGAATGCTTCGGGTGGTGATGTCATAGAATACCAAAAGTTCTTGATTGACCAAATCTTCTTTTGTTTTTGGATTGCCTTGTTGATCGAAGATTTGAGTTTCTTCAGCAATGTTTAATTGTAGTGTATTGTTTAAGTTAATCAGATTCTCGTTAAAAAAGGCAAGTTCTGTAAAACCAATTGAACCTTCTTTTTCCACGATAAAAATAGGTGCAAAGGTCATTGGAGGCATGCTTAATGCCATGGGTTGATCTTTTCTGTAATATACCTTTACGGTATCACCAATTTGCAAAGATGTAATGGCTACTTTTTCGCCTCTTTGATCCAAGAGTAAAGTATCACTGCTGACACCAAACTGAATACCACTATATTCATCATCATTGTTAGAAACAAGAGTGAAAATACTTCCTTCGTGACCTTGTCTTATATCCTTAATTTGGCCTGCCAATAAAATGTAATTTTCTCTTTCATCTTGTCTTTCCATTTCTAAGACACTGTGCTCATTGGCTATGCGAATTTCTTCACCAATTTTTTCAGCAAAAGAAGAAACTGTTGGTATACTTGCGGCGATGATAGCAGCCATTGTAATGGGAATTATATGTTTTAATTTTTTATTCATTATATCCATCCTTTCTTTTTATGAATATTTTACATGGATCTATTTCTTTAGACGGAATCAAATTAAAAAAGTTCCATAAGATTAGAACAATCTTATCTAAAAAATATGATTACAGCTTTTTTCTGTTTTTATTTGCAATATTTTCTTTGAGATAGTAAAATAGAAAAGAATATAAGATAGTTATTCACAAAATTAAACTAAGAGCCTATATATAATAACAATGGATCAAGATATAAATGTAAAAAGAAACTCTATATGGATAAAATAATGTGCATCAGACAATAAAAAAATAAAGGAGAGGATAATTCAATGGAAATAAAAATAATAAAGTCTTTGGATCAAAGTTGCGATACGAGAGTAATAGGCTTATACGAAGATGAAACGTATTCTTTTGAAGATGAAGAAATACAAGAAATGGTGCATTATCTTACAAAAGTAGAAGAATTTAAATGGGAGTTTGGTAAAGTAGAGTCTTTTATTTTACCTAGAGAAGCAAAACCCAATAAGTTTATTCTTATCGGTCTTGGGAAAAAAGAAGATTTCACATTAGAAAAGCTAAGAAAAGTGGTAGCAAAGGTAATAAAAGAAGGAAATCGACTCAAAGCAAAATGCATTCTTCTAGAGCCTATGGGAATTAGTAAAGTTATTTCTGTGGAAACAAGTACTCGGATTATAGCAGAAATTTCGATCCTAGCTAATTATAAATTTGATCGCTATCAAGCGGATAAAAAGGAAAATAGTATTCAAGAAATTCATATCTGGTGTAGAGAAGAAAATTATTTAGAAGCCATGGAAATATCTTGCCAAGAGGGAAGGATTTTAGGGGAAGCAACGGTATTTGCTAGGGATCTTGTTAACGAACCTGCCAATGTATTGCTTCCTATTGAGTTGGCGAATCAAGCTAAGGCAACGGGAGAAAAATATGGTTTTGAAGTAGAAGTATTTGATGAAGATCAGATTCAAGAATTGGGCATGGAAGCGTATCTTTCTGTAGCCAGGGCATCAGAAAATCCGCCAAGATTAATTGTGATGCGTTATTTTGGGGATCCTGCAAATCAGGAAGAAAGGATTGGTTTGATAGGAAAAGGACTTACTTATGATAGTGGCGGCTTATGCATCAAACCTCCTAAAGGCATGATTGATATGAAAAGTGATATGGGAGGAGCCGCTGCTGTTATTGGTGCCATGGCTGCCATTGCACAAATGAAATTACAAGTGAATGTAGTTGGAGTTGTAGCCGCTTGTGAAAATATGATTTCAGGAAATGCTTATCGAACAGGAGATATCATAGGCTCTATGGCAGGAAAAACAATTTTTATTGGCAGTACAGATGCAGAAGGAAGACTGACCTTAGTGGATGCCGTTCATTATGCCATAGAAAAAGAAAAGGTAAGTAAGATCTGTGATATTGCTACTTTAACAGGGGCTGCAGGTTATGCTTTAGGAAATGTAGCGACTCCCGTACTTTCTAACAATGATGTATTTTTTAATCAGTTGCAAGAAGCATCCGACCAAACAGGAGAAAAGATATGGAGACTCCCTTGTTTTGAAGAATACAAAGAGTTATTAAAATCCAATGTAGCCGACTTAACCAATTCAGCTGGAAATCCAGGAACCATTACTGCAGGGTTATTTATTGGTGAATTTGTTCAAGAGAAACCTTGGATTCATATGGATGTTGCTTATACAGCATGGGCAGATAAAGCATCAGATTATAGTGTGGAAGGTGGAACAGGAGGAGGAGTAAGAACTCTCTACTATCTTGTAAAAAATGAAAGTAAAATAAAATAAAGATTCAAAGATAAAAAACAAGAACATCATCCACTTTAAGGATTGATGTTCTTGTTTTTTATAAATTTTTGTTTTAGTTCATCTTAGGTAACCAATCTTCATGAGCTTCAATGAGATCATCACATAAAGCTTTAATATCATCAATGGATAATTCAGCAGAGGTATGAGGATCTAACATGGCTGCATGATAAATATGTTCCTTTTTCAAAGTCAAAGCAGCTTCAATGGTTAGTAATTGAACATTGATATTTGTTTGATTTAGGGCGGCTAATTGAGGGGGTAAGTTGCCTACATAACAAGGGGTAATTCCACTTCGATCTACCAAACAAGGAACCTCTACACAAGCTTCTGCTGGAAGATTAGGAATAAGCCCTGTATTCATGACATTTCCGCCAATTTTATAAGGGACGTTGGTTTCCATCGCTTCTATAATGTAAGATGCATATTCATGGGTACGTTGATGTTCCAAGTTTGCATTATGGACTAATTCTTCTTTCATCTTCTTCCATCCATTAATTTGCTCTACACATCGTCTAGGATATTCATCTAATGGAATGTTGAACTTTTTGATAAGTTCAGGATATTTAGATTTAATAAAATAAGGCATGTATTCAGCGTTATGTTCACTTGATTCTGTTACATAATAACCAAATTGTTTCATGATTTCATAACGTACCATGTCATTGTGTGGAGTGGACCTTTCTAAAGCTCGTTTTTTAATTTCAGGATAAAGATCTTCTCCTTTTCGAGTGATCTCTAAAAGCCAAGCCATATGATTGATTCCTGCAATTTTCCATTGGACATTTTGATCATCCATTCCTAAATCACGTAATAGATGGGGAACACACACTTGTACACTATGACAAAGACCTACGGTTTTAATCTTTGCAGCTCGCAGCATAGCCCCGGTTAGTATGGACATAGGATTGGTATAGTTAAGAAACCATGCATTAGGACAAACTTCTTCCATGTCTTTTGCAAAGTTTAGCATAACAGGAATGGTTCGAAGGGCACGAAAAATACCCCCAATACCTAAAGTATCACCGATGGTTTGACGCAGTCCATATTTTTTAGGAATTTCAAAATCAATAACAGTAGACGGTTCATAACCACCTACTTGAATGGCATTCACAACATAATCTGCATTTCGTAGTGCTTCTTTGCGATCTGTATAAGAAACAATGGTAGCACGATTTTCATTACTATTTTTATTAATGTTTTTTAACATCATTTCTGACTCTTGTAATCGTTCCAGATCAATGTCGTATAAAGCAATATGGGCGTCATGCAAAGCAGGGGTTAACATGCAGTCACCTAAAACATTGCGAGCAAAAACCGTACTTCCAGCTCCTAGAAAGGTAATTTTAACCATACGAATTCCTCCTTTATTTTTCAAGAAAATAGTTGATTATGGAGTTTTCAACTCCAAAGCAGATAAGTAAAGCCATTTAGAATCTATCTTTAGTCTAGAAGATATCAAAAGTAAAGTCTATAGCAAGATGTTAGAACTATATGGTATAATGTTGTATAGTTATTATAAGAAAAAGGAGAGGTAAAATGGCTAGTGATCTAAGTATGTACCAATGGGGAGAAGAACAATGTAAGCCTTCTCATTTTTATGGACCAGCTGTTCGGGATCATTATTTGATTCATTATATTTTAGATGGGAAGGGAAGGTATGAGGATGGGAAAAACAGGTATATACTACAAAGGGGGCAAGGGTTTTTGATTTGTCCAGATGTTCTTACTTATTACCAAGCAGACGAAGAAGAGCCCTGGCATTATGTCTGGGTTGGTTTTAACGGACTTCAAGCAGAATCCTATTTAAGCCAATGTGGGTTGAGTAGAGAAAGGCCTATTTTAAATTATGATTGTCAGGATGAGATCCAATGGTGTTTTAAAAAGATGATGGAGAGTAAACAATATTCTTGGGGAAGAGAGAATTATCTATTAGGATATTTACATCTCCTTTTTTCTTATCTCATCCAAGAAGCTCATCGGCAAGGACATGAGATCCTCAGAGAAGAGGAAGGTGTTTTTTATATTAAACGAGCCATCGATTTTATTGAAAAAAATTATTCGAGGAAAATGAAAATTCAAGATATGGCAGATCATATAGGACTTCACCGGAGTTATTTATATACTTTATTTAAACAAGAACTTCATCGTTCCCCCCAAGAATACTTAATTCAATTTCGGATAAATAAAGCTTGTGAGTTAATGAAAAAAGAAGAATTGCCCATTGGTTATATTGCTCATTCTGTTGGTTATGAAGATCCTCTTTTATTTTCTAAAGTATTTAAAAAAGTTATGGGCAAAAGTCCTAGTCAATACCGACAAGAATTAAAGTTTACCCGTTCTTTTTATTGCACAAAGGCTTCAAAAGCCATACAATAAAAAGGACAGAGTTAAGAAGAAGGAGGAAAATGTTATGAATATTGTGGTATTAGAACCATTGGCGGTAGAAGAAAGGAAACTTAGACAGTTAGCAGAACCTTTAATCCATCGAGGGGATACCTTAACCATCTATGATCATATTGCAAAAGATGAAGACGAGGCAAAGAAAAGAGTAGCAGATGCAGATGTCTTAATCATTGCCAATAGTCCTCTAACAGGTGAGGTGATTCGAGCTGCTAATCAATTAAAATTTATTTCCGTTGCTTTTACAGGCCTTGATCATATTGACTTAGTAGCTTGTAAAGAGAGAGAAATTACTGTTTGTAATGCAGCTGGATATAGCACCCACTCTGTAACAGAACTTACCTTTGGCCTCTTATTTGGATTACTTCGAAATATTCCTGCTTGTGATCAGGCAACACGCCAAGAAAAAACAAAGGCAGGGCTAGTTGGTTATGAGTTATATGGTAAGACGTTTGGAGTTGTAGGAACGGGAGCCATTGGAAGTCGAGTGGCAGAGTTGGCCATGGCTTTTGGTTGTAAGGTTCTAGCTTATAGTCGGACCCAAAGAGTAGAACTTGTTAAAAAAGGCGTCCAATATGTTACCTTAGAGCAATTATTAGAACAAAGTGATATCATTAGCCTTCATACTCCATTGACTCCAGAGACTAAGCATTTGATCCATAAAGAAAATTTAAAGTTAGTAAAACCAACGGCTCTTTTGATTAATGTAGCACGAGGACCTGTGGTAGATAGTGAGGCATTAGCTCAAGCATTGCATGAAGGCAGGTTAGCTGGAACAGGTATTGATGTTTTTGAGATGGAACCACCCATTCCTTCTGATCATCCCTTATTACATACACCTAATACTTTACTGACTCCTCACGTAGCTTTTGCAACAGCAGAATCCATGGAAAGACGAGCTGAAATTGTATTTGAAAATATTATAAAGTGGAGAGAATAATATTTGTTTTTAAAAGTAAGGGGATGGGATATGAAAGAAAAAGGATTGAATGGCTTTCAACTTAAAGTTTGTATGACTTTTTTAATGCTTTTGGATCATATTGCTCAATTTATGCCGCACGCTCCTATTGGTTTCCATTATGTAGGAAGAATCGTAGCTCCTATTTTCTTCTTTTTACTGGTAGAAGGTTTTTTTCATACAAGGAATCCTTTAAAGTATATGAAACGGTTATATATTGGAGCTGGAATTATGTTTATTGGCTCACGGATTCTTGATACTTTTCTTTTTGTAAGGGAAGGGCATCGGATTCCCAATAATATATTTTTGTCTTTAGCATTAGGCTTTACTTTGTTATATTTTATTACATCGGCAAGGAAAAAAATAAATCCACGTGATAAAATCTTAGAAGTTTTAAAGGCCATTGGAATTGGTTTTTTATCCTTATTTTCGGAAGCTTCTTTTTTAGGAGTAGGAATGGTTCTGATTTTTTATTATTTTCGTAAAGACAGGTTGCGTTTATCCATAGGTTATCTTTTTTTATCTTTCTTTTTTCTTTTTAGTATGCCATTGACCTATGATAATGTATTTTTACTCAACTATCAATGGATGATGGTTTTTGCATTGCCTTTTTTCTTTTTATATAATGGGAAGGAAGGTAAAAAAGCAAAATATTTTTTCTACTTTTTTTATCCCCTTCATATTTGGATTTTGTATACCATAAGCTATTTTTTATCCCTGTAAACAAATAAAGTATCCTAGGAGAATTATTCCTCAGGATGCTTTATTGTTTGTTCTAATGCAATGGCTAACTGATCAGGGCAGGAGGTTGCTTTATTCCCACATTGAATTCCCTTTAGTCTAGCAATGGCCTCGTGGATGTTCATTCCTTCTACTAGGTGGCTAATCCCTTGCAGATTTCCGGAACAACCAGAATCGAATACGACGTTATGGATGATGTTATTTTCAATTTCAAAGGTAATTTTTTTTGAACAAACACCTTTGGTGATGTAAGTTTTCATGTGATCCCTCCTTTAACAAAAACAATCATACCTAATTTTCCATGGAAAAGCAATAGAACCTATTTTTATTTTATGTTATAATAAGACAAAGCAAAAGGAGGAAAATGGCATGTATAAAGTAGGCATTATAGGAGCAATGGATGAAGAAGTTAGGGCATTGAAAGAAAAAATGGAAACCCCAAAAGTCCAAGAGATGGCTGGCTTGGAATTTGTGATGGGTAAACTTGCAAAAATGTCGGTAGTAGTCGTTCAATGCGGAATCGGTAAAGTTAATGCAGCACTTTGCACCCAAATATTAATTGATCAATTTCATGTAGAGGCTATAATTAATATTGGAGTAGCAGGAGCTTTGTATCCAGGCTTAGAAATTGGAGATATTGTTATTTCTTCTGATGCCATGTATCATGATTTTGATACAAGTGCTTTTGGGGATCCTATCGGCACGATTCCTCGTATGAAAGAAAGTATTTTTCAGGCAGATAGTAAGTTAATCCATTTAGCGAAAGAAGCAGGAGAAAGAATTAAGACCATTCATAATGTTTATGTTGCTCGTATCGTTAGTGGAGACCAATTTATATCGGATAAACAGAAAAAAGACTGGATTTGGAGACAATTTGGAGCTTATTGCACAGAAATGGAAGGAGCAGCTGTTGCCCATGTTTGTTATGTGAATAAGGTTCCTTTTGTAGTGATTCGTTCCATTTCTGATGGGGCCGATCAAAGTGCAGAAATGAATTTTAATCAATTTGTTCAGTTAGCAGCCCAAAATTCCTCAGCCTTGATAGAACAAATGCTACAATATGTATAAGAGTTAGGTTTAGTTGGTCCACTGCTTTTTTATATCCATAAAGAAAATGCTAAAAAAGATATAAAATAATTGCGTGGACCATAAAAAACTGATACAATATAAATATACAAAATGCACACGTTAACATAGGAGGAGAAAAAATGAAACCATTTATTGATGAAGATTTTTTACTTCAAAATCCCATGGCAGTAAAGTTGTACCATGATTATGCCAAAGATATGCCTATTTTTGATTATCATTGCCATTTAAAACCGGAAGAAATTTGGGAAGATAAAAGATTTAAAAATATTACAGAAATTTGGCTTTATGGAGACCATTATAAATGGAGAGTGATGCGTCTCAATGGAGTACCAGAAAAGTACATCACAGGGGATGCAGATGATTATGAAAAATTTTTAGCTTGGGCCAAAACTCTTTCACGTTGCGTTGGTAATCCTTTATATCATTGGACTCATTTAGAATTGCAAAGATATTTTGGAATTTATGATATTTTAAACGAAGAAACAGCTCCCGCTATTTGGGAAAAATGCAACCAGGTTATTGCAAGGGAAGATTTTTCAGCTCGACAATTCTTAGATAAATTTAAAGTTTTAGCATTAGGTACCACAGATGACCCGATTGATACCTTAGAATACCATGATAAAATCCGAAACGAAGGAGTTTTAAAAACCAAAGTACTTCCCACGTATCGACCTGATAAGGCCATGAATATTGATCATTCCGATTTTGCCTCTTACATTAAGGCGTTGAGTGAGGTAGTAGGTTATAAGATTTGTACGATGGAAAGTTTGTATCAAGCCTTAGAAGATCGAATGGACTATTTTAAAGAACGAGGTTGTGCTTTTTCAGATCATGCGTTATTAAATGTTCCTTATGCAGAGTCTTCATTAGAAGAACAGGATGCTATTTTCCAAAAAGCACTGGAAGGACAAGAGTTAACAACGGAAGAGGTAGAAAAATATAAGACAGGTGTACTGTTGTTTTTAGGAGAACAATATGCAAAAAGAGATTGGGCAATGCAACTGCATATAGGAGCCCTTCGAAACAATAGTAAAAGGATGTTTTCTAAATTAGGATCTGATACAGGATATGACTCAGTAGCAGATGGATGTATTGCGAGTAACTTATCAGCTCTTTTAAATGCTCTCGAAGAAAAAGAAGCTCTTCCCAAAATCATTTTATATACATTAAATCCTGTTCATAATTATGTATTAGCCACCATGCTGGGAAACTTTGCTACAGATGGTGTTCAAGGAAAGATGCAATTTGGATCAGGTTGGTGGTTCTGTGATCAAAAAGATGGTATGATTACTCAAATGACAGATTTAGCGAATGTGGGAATACTAGCTAATTTTATTGGAATGCTAACGGATTCTAGAAGCTTTTTATCCTATCCACGTCATGAATATTTTAGAAGAGTGTTATGTAACTTAATTGGACAGTGGGCAGAAAATGGAGAAGTCCCTTATGATCATAAGTTTTTAGGTAAGATTGTTCAAGATATTAGTTTCACCAATGCGAAAAATTATTTTGGCGTAGAATTATAAGAAATAAAAAATAGGACAAATCCTCTTGTTATTGATATAATAGGAAAGAGGAATTTGTCCTGTTTTTTATTTTATGAGGTTTAAAAAGATATTCGTATATATAGATTATTTTAAAATAGACAGGGGGAAAGGGGTATGAGTGTTACCATCAAGGACATTGCTAGAGAATTAGGAATTTCTCATACAACGGTTTCTCGAGCTTTAAATAATAGCCCCTTGATTCGAGAGGAGACCAAACAAAGGGTACGAGAAACAGCTAAAGAAATGGGTTATAGTCCTAATTATTCTGCGAAAGCCCTTGTAAATGCCAGGTCCTATAATATAGGATTGTTTTTTTCTAGTATTATTCATGGAACATCTCCCGATTTTTTTCATGAGATTATTAAATGTGTTAGTAGAGAGATAGAAAATCAATATAATGTTGTAGTCCATGGTATCGATGTTTTTTTTCAAGAACTTCAGCCTCATCATTTTGATGGTATTATTTTAGTGAGTCAAAGTCAAGAGGATGATAGTTTTATCCGATCCGCATTGGAAAAAGAAATTCCTATTGTTGTGATTAATCGCATCATTAAAGAATTAGAAGTTACCAATATTGTATCAGATGATGAAGAAGGCGTTCAGCACGGTGTAGAATACATGATCGATCAAGGGCATCGGGACATCGGTTTGATTGAAGGAAAAGAAGGGTTTCAATCGAGTATAGAACGAAAAAGAGGTTTTTTGAATGCTTTAGAAAAAAAAGAGATTTTTTTTCGGCAGGAATGGAATATACAAGGTGATTATAGTGCCATGAGCGGTTATGAAGGAATGAAAAAGCTATTGCAGCAAAAATCACGTCCTACGGCTGTTTTTTGTTCTAATGATGATATGGCTTTTGGTGCCATGAAAGCTTTGGCTCAAGCAGGGATTGCAGTGCCTAAGGAAATGTCTCTTTTAGGTTTTGATGGCAGTTTATTTTCAACGTATAGTACGCCAGCTTTATCAACTATCCGAAAACCTGTTGATGAAATGAGTAAAACCGCTGTACAGGAATTAAAGAAATTAATGCAAGGGGAACCCAATGGAAAAATAATTTATAGAAAAACTAATCTTATTGTAGGAGAAACCATTTGCCCTAGAAAAGGGGAGTAAGGATAAAGAAAAAATGTGTAATTTATAAAAGAATATAATACGTAGGTGCTGTATTTTACAGCATCTTTTTTTGTATATTTTTAGTTGTAGAGGATTTTACTCTTTGCAAAAAAGGAAAAAATAGGATATAATATATGTAAAATATTACAAAGGAGAATTTAAATGGAGATTACATTGGGGATTTGTATTTTAGGGACTTTTTGTTTTTTATCAATGATACTTAAAGAATTTCGCTTATATACGGCACATCAAGTTATGAAAGATTTTATAAAGACAGGAAAAAAGGAGAAACTTAAAAAGATTCCTTTTCTGAAAAATATGCTTGATGATTATGAACAGCATATAATGTTGAATGGAATGAATATAAACACAAAAGTTCTTATCAGAAAACATTATTATGAAGATCGAATTTTAAAATTACCTGTATGGATGTTGGATAGCTTTGTACATTATGGCATTATTGTACTTATTTTAGTAGGATTAGGAGGAAGTATTCTTGAGTTAATGGAGATGGATGTACAAGGGAATAATCATATTATGTCTATTCTTTGGCCTACTTTTTTGAGTTTGGCAGTAAGTATTGGAATGTTTGTTATACAAATGTTCATCGGTGGTGATGTAAAGAAAGAAAAAATATTTATTGGTTGGCAGGAATATTTAGATAATCATTATGGGGTTCTGATGGAAATGAAAAAGCAAAAGGAATTAGAGGAAGTGCTTTCGTGGGAAGAAGTAGAAAAAGGAATGGAACGTATTCAAGGTTTATTAACAGAGGTTGAAAAGAAATTGCAGCCTATTAAAAAGAAACAGCCTGTATCATCAACAGTAGATGAAGAAACCATCCAACAAATGATTTCGCAAATTATTATATAAAAGAATGATAAAAAAGACAGCCTTGGCTGTTTTTTATCATTCTACTACTTCTTTAAAAAAAGAGATTAAAAATTACTTTACTGTTTATATTTTCAAGGCCTTCTGGTAAAATAAAAAAAGAAGGATTTGGGAGGGGAGTAGGGATTATGAATACATGTTTTGGAAAATGTTTTCTTTTTTCTAAAATAGCTGTACCAATGGCTTTCTATGAGATGATTTATAATAAAGAAGGAAAACCTATTGATTATCAGATCATTGATGCAAACCCTGCTTATGAGGAAGAAGTGGGGAAAAGCAGGGAAGAGATCCTTGGGAAAAAAGGACTGGAAGTTATGGATCAGGCAGTAGATGGAGGATTTTATGATTTTTGTAAAGTGACAGAAACAGGGGAAGTTTTACGGCTTGAAAAATATGAAAATTCAATCAATAAATACATAGTCATGACGATTTTTCCTTTTCAAAAATCTCAATTTACTATTTTATTTTATGATAATACAGTCTATAAAAAGAAAGAACAAGCTTTGGTAGAACGTCAAAAAACCATGGACAAGTATGAGGAAATATATGAATTGGTAGTGGAAGGATCCAATGATGAAATTTGGGATTGGTTAATTCTTGAGGACGAAGGAATTATTTATTTAAAAAATTGTTGCGATTTTCCTGTTAAAGAAGAACTATTAAAACCTTTCTATGCAAGAAGAATAGCTCGCATTCATCCTGAGGATGTAAAAGAGGTAGAAAAAACAGTAAAGAAATATTTAGCTAGAGAGGAGGATTATTATAAATGTGAATACCGGGTAAAACAAGAAGATGGTACTTATGGATGGGTTTTAAGTAGGGGGAAAGCCATTTGGAATGAACAAGGATATCCCATTCGAATGGCAGGCTCCTATACGGATATTACAGAGAAAAAGTTTGCAGAAGAAAAATTTAGGTATGTGGCTTATCATGATACATTAACATATTTGCCTAATAAAATAGCTTTTGAAGAGATGTTTCCCCAAATGATAAAAAAGGCAGAGCTAAATCGAGAACTTTTAGGTTTTGTTTTTTTAGATGTAGATAATTTTAAGCATATTAATGATATGAAAGGCCATTCTTTTGGGGATCAAGTGCTAAAAAGAATAGGAGCTATTTTTCAAGATTATTTTCATGAGGAGGGAGCTGTATTTCGATGGGGAGGTGATGAATTTATTATCCTCATCTCCTCAGTACAAACGGTAAAAGAAATCGAAACACGTTTATTAGAATTATTAGAACGATTTCAACATCCCTGGATTGTAGATCAGTTTGAGTTGTTTATTACTATTAGTCTAGGGGTTTCTTTGTATCCCTATGATGGAAAACACGTAGAAGTTCTTTTACAAAAGGCGGATATGGCGATGTACCAAGCCAAACAAAAAGGAAAGAATCGATACCAGTTGTATGAAAAAACAATGGAAAATTCTTTTTTGCGAAAGATTGAAATTGAACGAGGACTACGTAAGGCATTAAAACATCAACAATTTGAGTTACACTATCAGCCTTTATTTCGGATTCGTACAGGTAAAATTATTGGAATGGAAGCCTTACTTCGTTGGAATCATCCTGAATTAGGTCCTATTTCACCTTTGGAATTCATTCCTATTGCAGAAGAAAGTGGTCTTATCATTCCTATTGGAGAGTGGGTTCTTAGGGAAGCCTGTCGACAAAATAAAAGATGGCAACAAATGGGTTTTGATCCTATTAAGATTTCCGTTAATCTATCTGCTCATCAGTTTTTTCAACCTCATTTAAAAGAAAAAATTATTACGATTTTAAAAGAAACCAAATTAAATCCAAGGTACTTAGAATTGGAGGTAACAGAGAGTGTTGCAGTAGAAAGTTCTCAAAAAATTATTAAAATTTTAACGGAATTAAAAGAATTAGGAATCAGTATTGCTTTGGATGATTTTGGGACAGGTTATTCTTCATTAAATTATTTGCAGTGGTTGCCCATTCAGCATCTAAAAATTGATCAAAGCTTTATCAAAGGTTTAGAGTTTTCTAGTACAGAAGTTTTTATTATTCAATCGTTGATTTCATTAGCTCATCATTTGGGTTTAGTAGTTACCGCAGAAGGAATTGAAACAGAGCAGCAGTTTGAATTTTTAAGAAATTACGGATGTGATACAGTCCAGGGATATTTTTTAAGTCCGCCATTATTAAAAGATGAATGTGAAGAATTATTAAAAAGTAAAAATAGAATCAAGAATAGTTTTTCAGATATTGGTTTATACTGAAAAAAGACGATATGAATTGACAGGTTCAGAGAGGATATTATATAATGTTTTATATAACAATTATTTTCCAATAAAACAAGTTGTCTAACAAACAAAGGAGGAGTTTAGATGGGAACCCCACAGACTGCATTACCAATTACAAATCAGTATGGTTTTTATGAAATTCGCATGGAAAGTATTGGAGGATTAGGGGCCAATCTAAGTGGTAAAATTCTAGGAGAATTAGGCGCATTATATCTAGGATATAATAGTTCAAATTTTGCTAGTTATGGTTCGGAAAAAAAGGGAACCCCTGTAAAATCTTTTATCCGATGGTGTGACCCAACCCAAGAAATTCGAATGAACAGTCCAGTGGAAAAGCCACATTTGTTAGGTTTATTTCATGAACGTTTAGCTGGGAAAGTGCCTGTTATGGCAGGCGTCGATAAAGATAGCATTGTTGTGGTGAATACAGAGCTTGGTGTTGATGAAATGCGGGATCGATTAAAAATGCATGCGGGAACTCTTGTATGTGTAGATGCATTAAACATTGCCATTGAAGCAAAGACGCGTATTAATATGGTAATGTTAGGAGCTATGGCAAAGGCCTCTGGCTTTATTCCTTTGGAAACATTAAAACAAGTGGTTATTGACACGATTGGAGATCGATATCCTAAAGCTTTACCAGGAAATTTAGAAGGTTTAGAAAGAGGTTATGCAGAAACCCAATCCAAGTTTTTTGAGGATGATGGAAAGTATCCGTATCAAGAATATACAGAAGTAAAAAGAGAATGGGGTTATGACAATGCACCTATCGGCGGAGTTAATCCTCATTTTGGAAGTATGATTAGTAATGACTTGACTGCTACTAGAGAAGGGTTTATTCCTGTATTTAAAAAAGAAGCTTGCATCAACTGTGGTATGTGTGATACAACTTGTCCGGACATGGTGTATCAATTTGTTATGGGTGAATATAAAGGCAAACCTTCTATGGTAAATCTAGGACCTGATTATCATCATTGTAAAGGTTGCTTACGTTGTGTAGAAGCCTGTCCCACAGATGCATTAACGGTTGGAATCGAGAGAGAGCATGAAGATACAATTTTAAAAGTACATGTACGAAACAAAGATCTTATTGTCGATAAAATGGACTTCGAAGATGCAGGAGTTAGTGGATGGGTTGACTCTGAATCCATATATAACAAAATATAATCAATGAATAGACAAAAGAAGATGGGAATCAATACAAATTGAGGAGGCAGTCGAATCATGGTTGAACAAAAAATTGTATTTGATAGTGGAAACCAATTAGCAGCTTATGCTGCCAAGCAGATTAATTATCATATAATGGGGTACTATCCAATCACTCCCTCTACAGAAGTGGCAGAATACTTAGATGGACTCAAAGCACAGGGAGAACATGAAGTAGTTATGATTGCAGGTGATGGAGAACATGGTGCTGCAGGGATTTGTTACGGAGCTAGTGCGGGAGGCGGACGAGTTTTTAATGCTACATCTGCCAATGGGCTCTTATACGCATTAGAACAATTACCAGTACAATCAGGCACTCGTTTTCCTATGGTTTTAAACATAGCTTGTAGAACTGTGTCTGGTCCTCTATCCATTAAAGGGGATCATAGTGATATTATGTATACGCTAAATACAGGATGGATCATTCTTTTTGCAAAAGATCCCCAACGTGTTTACGATATGAATATTTGTGCTCTTAAAATTGCAGAAGCTGTAAAGTTACCTGTCATTGTTGCTTATGATGGTTTTTTCACCAGTCATCAAAAAAGACGAACCCAAGTTATTGCCAATGACCAAGATGTGTTAGATTTTCTTGGTGAATATGAAGCACCGTACCATGCTCTAGATAAGGACAAGCCTGTTACCATTGGATCTTATATGAATGAGCCTGATTTAATGAATAATAAGTTCCAACTTCATCTTGCGATGGAAGAAGCTAGAACGGTTATTCCACAAGTGTTTACAGAGTTTGGCGAACTTACAGGTAGAACCTATAACATGGTTGAAGGATATAAGATGGAAGATGCAGAAGCTGCTTTATTTGTATTGGGATCAAGTTATGATACAGCTTGCATGGCTGTGGATCAGCTTCGAAAAGAAGGTAAAAAAGTTGGGGTATTTACTTCCAATGTACTTCGACCTTGGCCCAAAGCAGAACTTTATGAAATTTGTAAAGATGTAAAAGCCGTTGTTGTTGCCGATCGTCAAGATAGTTATGGTGCTGGTGGAGGGAATATGTCCCTTGAGTTAAAAGCAACATTACAAGACTACCGTGCTAATATCGAAGTAGTTAGTTTAGTATATGGGCTGAGCGGTAAAGATTTCTACATAGAAGATGCTGTAGAGATGTTAAATCGTTCTTATGATATTGCACAAGCAGGAAAAGCAGAACAAAAATTTGATTATTATGGACATTATAAGGGGATCGAAGGATACGAACCTCAAATGTACTTTAATCCTATAACAGAAGAAGAATCCAGACCGGGTACTACCATCGCTACTTTTAATGAAGAAACAGGAAAAGTAGATGTAAAAGGCGGAATGGTAAAAAACACAACTATTATGCCTAAGCGTTTGACAGGGGGGCATGGGGCTTGCCCAGGCTGTGGTATTCCTGTAAATGTAAATATGTTGCTAAAAGGAATCGAAGGTAATGTAGTTTTATTATTCCATACAGGTTGTGGAATGGTTGTTACTACAGGATATCCTAAAACTGCATTTCGGGTTAGTTATGTCCATAACTTATTCCAAAATGGAGCAGCTACATTATCCGGTTTAGTAGAAATGTTCCATGAGCGTCAACGCCGTGGAGAAATTCCAGAAGGTGATGATTTTACTTTTGTTATGATCACTGGTGATGGTGGTATGGATATTGGAATGGGACCTGCGATTGGAGCAGCCTTACGTAACCATCGCATGATCATTATGGAATATGATAATGGTGGTTATATGAATACAGGATATCAATTGTCTTATTCAACACCAAAAGGAGCTAAGACATCCACATCTGGTATTGGAAAGGCACAACGAGGAAAAACAACTTTTAATAAAGATACACCACAAATTTTTGCAGCTACAGGTATTCCTTATGTTGCAACGGTAGCTGAAAGCCATCCTACTGACTTTATCAAAAAAGCAGCCAAAGCACAAAAATATGCCAATGAATATGGAATGGCATATGTAAAAGCTTTATCTGCATGTCCGCTAAACTGGGGCGATAATCCAAGATATGAGAGAAGTGTCATTGAAGCAGGAGTCAATAGTTGTTACCATCCCCTTTATGAAGTAGAACAAGGAATTACAACCATTACTTATGACCCTGAAGCAAGAAATAAAAAAATTCCTTTGATTGATTTTTATAAAATGATGGGAAGAACAAAACATCTGGTAGCTCCAGAATATGAAGATATCGTAAAAGCTTCTCAAGAAGAAATAGATCGAAGATGGGCAAGGCTTAAAGCAAAACACGAAAATCCTTTACTATAATTATTTGGTTTTTAATTAAAATAAAATAAATTAGAAGTAAGCCGTATATCACTTTCCTGTTCCGACTTCTCTTTTGAGTTGTTTCTAAAGATCTTAATAGAAGGATTGTAAAGAACAACCTCCATTCTCTATTTAAGAAGTCGCATGTGGAGGGGATATATGGCTTATTTTTGTTTTAATAGTCGAAGAACAGAAAGGATATCTATATTAGTATAAAACAAAGAGTAGCAAAATTCTTCCCAAAAACATATAGTATTATAGATAAAGAGGATAAAGGAGGGGTTTTGTGGATATCCTTTTATTAGCGATTTCCATTAGTTTAGATAGCTTAGGGATTGGAATGAGTTATGGAATTAAAAAGATCAAGATAAAGCCTTTATCTTTACTTATTATAATAGGAATATCAATTGCATTCCTTATGGGGAGTTTTGGAATTGGGCAGTTATTTTTAGTTTTTACGACTTCTTATCAAATGAAAAAAATAGGTTCTATCTTACTGATTGCTTTTGGATGTTTTCTTTTGGCGCAAGCTAGCTGGCATATGCATTATTCTTATCTTACTAAACCAACAGTTCTAAAAAAGTGGAAAATAAAATCTTTAAATATTATTATTGACATTATACAGGAACCTATCTCCAGTGATATGGATCAATCAGGAACCATTGACAGTAAAGAAGCTTTGTATATAGGAACAGCATTAGCGTTAGATACTATTATTGTAGGACTCTCTGCATCTGCTTACAAGGTTCATTTAGGTTGGTTTGTTTTTGCCCTGGCTTTGATGAATACTATTTTTTTAAAACTAGGGGCCTATATAGGCGAAAAAACTAGCATTTTCTTTTCTGAATATACTCTTAAAGTTATTTCTAGTGGTATTATTTTAGTATTAGGGGTTATTAAATTGCTGTAAAAACAAAAATAAAAGTAAAAAAGGCTCGTTACCATTTTATGATGATAACGAGTCTTTTTCAATATATAATAAAAGGGGGAGTTATTTAGATTTTTTAAAGAAAGAAAATAATTTTTCTAAGAAAGAGGAAGATGTATTTTCTTTCTCTTCTAAAGGCAGCACCATTTGCTTTTTGATTTCAGGACGTTTAATTTCTTCTGTTCGCATTACAAAGCTAACAGAACTATCCATATTTTCAGCGGCACCGGAGAAACTTCGATATTCTTTAGATAAATTAACCAAGACATCTTTCATTTCTAAAACTTCATCCACATTATCGAGGGAAGAGGATACCTCATCATGCAATTTTTTAGTTCCTTCTTCGTAGAATTCATGCATATGTTCTTTTAATTCTTCTGTTCCTTCTGCTAACTTTTCAGCCCCATCTACCAGTTGAGTAGAACCATGATCGAGGGCTTCTTTTCCTTCTTTGAGCTGCTTAGCTCCAGCGTTTAATTCTTCTGTTCCTTTTGTAAGTTGGGTAACACCGTTAGCTACTTCTTGTGCTCCATTGGTCAAAGCCAAAGAACCTTTTTTTAGTCCTTTTGCACCTTCCATTAATGGAGTACCAGATTCTTGGAGCTTGGCAGCACCAGTAGCTAACCCTTGACTGCCTTCCATTAATTGTTTCGCTGCAGGTTCTAGGGATTTTGTACCTTCTCCTAAGGCATTTAATCCTTGAGCTACTTGGTTTTGTCCTTGTTGTAATTCACCTAGTTTTTCAGCCATTTGTACACTTCCAGCTTGAAGTTGTTGTAATCCTTGTTCTAAGGCAATAAAGCCTTGCAAAGATTGTTCATTGGCTTTTTGCAGTTGAAGAAGTGTACTTTGTTGTTTGTTTAATCCTTCTCTTAGTTTTTCTACGATTCCTGTGGTACCTGGAATTTTATCCAGTACACTTACAGCTTGATTTAGTCGTTCTGTTCCTTCTAGTAGAAGAGAAACTACCTTTTGTTCTTTTTCTTTTCCAGCCTTTAATGATTGGATACCCTCAATGCTTTCCATCATGCCTTTAGAAATTTGGTTTTGACCTTGGATTAATTGTTCTGTTCCAGATGTTAATTCATTTACACCTTTGGATAATTGTTGACTTGCAGTAACAATCTCTTGTGTACCCTGACTTACAGCAAGAGCACCTTTGGCAAACTCAGTACTTTGTTTCCCATATTCCAAAGCTCCAGCACTCCATTGAGTAGCCCCTTGGCTCCATTGATCCATATTTGCATCAAAAGCCTTTAGGCCATTAGCGACTTGGGTAGCCCCTTCTTTGGCTTGTATGGAACCTTGGTGAAGCTGATCGATACCATGTAAGAGTTGATCACTACCTTGGCTATATTTCTTAAATCCGTCTGTAAATTTTACTAGATTTTCATATAAAAGATGTTGACCTTCAGCTAAGGTATCTGTTCCTTCAGCCAATTGTTTACTGGCTTCTTCCAATTGATCAATGCCGTCAATCAGTTCATCTAGATCTTTTATTTCATCTAATTGATCAAGATTAGGTATATTGGAGGTAGCTGTGATAAAAATAGGTCCCATTTCAAAATTTTCTACATCAGCCGTTACTTCAATAAAGTCAGGAAGATCAATAAAATTAGGTTGTTTTTCAAAACTCTCTTTCATACCTGGGAATATAGTGAAGACTCCCATTTTTCTTGTACCATCGGATATGATTTTTCCTGTATTGGATTGAATATTTTGGAATGTATCTAAAGGAAAGTTCATAGCAACGGCTACCGCAAAAGGAGTAAATACTTTCCGACTTTTGCCTTGTACTGTTTTTTGGTGATTTTCATTATTTTGGATTTCTAGCTTGATTTTCAAGTGGCCATTTTTTCCACCTAATTCTTCAGGAGCAATTTCTTGATTATCTAAGAAATATTGGATTTGAACGGAAAGAGGAAGTTCTTTATCTGTTTTTCCTTGATAAAAAAGATCTTCTTTATCTGTGTTCCAGATCAAATCTTCTCCTTTTTGTTCTGGTTGTTCTTCACCCTTTACATTTGTAATCTCTTTTAAAGAAGAAAAGTCTTGGATAGGTTGGCTAGTATCCTCACGATGAATCCAGTTACTTACAATAGTTTCCTTGTTAGATCCTGTAGGAGTTAAGGTTACATATACGGTTTCTTCTTTTTTAGGAAGAGTGGCTCCATAAGCCACAGAACTAAAAGCAAGGGTAGTACTTAATAATAAAGCGATGAAAGATTTTACTTTTTTCATGATAAATGACTCCTTTCTTTTAAAGTGCTTTTTTCTCGCCAACGGAAGCTAGTAGAAGCAATGACTCCTTCAAAAATAATAAGAATCGAAGGGAGAATGAGTAAAATAACAAACATACTAATTAAAGAACCACGAGCAATCATTAAAGTTAGACTACGAATAATACTAATTTTAGAGATCAAAGCGACTCCAATGGTAGAGCCAAAAAAGGTTAAAGCACTAGTAACAATGGATCTAGCAGAACTTTGTAAAGCGATCCTCATAGCTGTGACTTTATCATGCCCTTCATTTAATTCTTCTTTAAATCGATTGGTAAGTAGGATAGCATAATCTACCGTAGCTCCTAATTGAATAGAACCAATGACAATAGAAGCAATAAAAGGAATGGCTGCTCCTGTATAATAAGGAATTCCCATATTAATAAAGATAGCTAGCTCAATGGAGGCAACAAGTAATATAGGTACAGAAATAGAAGTAAATAAAAATAACAAAATAATAAAAATAGCCATAATGGAAATAATATTCACTCGGTTAAAATCTGTATCAGAGACCTGAATTAAGTCTTTTGATAAAACACCTTCACCTGTTATAAAAGTACGAGGGTGATAACTTTTAATAATTTGATTTAAAAGTTCAATTTGTTGATTAACTTCTGGGGTAGCCCCTTTGTATTCAGAGTTAATCAGTATTAATTTATAGTCATCACTAATAAAGCTGGATTTTAAATCTTCCGGAATAAATGATTCTGGTAGAGCGGTACCAGCTAACTTGTCATAACCAATGCTTAGTTCAATTCCAGGAACCTGTTCAATTTCTTTCATCATTTCTTGAATCTGATAAGAAGGTACTTCTGTAGGAACTCCAACCATATGGGTTGTCATCATATGATAATCCTCTTTTAATTTTGTTAAGGCAATGATAGAAGGCATATCTTTTGGTAGTGATTCATCTAAGTTGTAGTATACTTCTGCATTTTGTTGTCCATAAAAAGCAGGAATAAATAAGAGTATGGATAAAATAGCAAACCAAGGATAATGCTTGGTTACAAAAACAGAAGTTTTATGAAACGAGGGAAGTACTGTACCATGATGGAAACGGTGAATCGTCTTATCAAAAACCAAAATCATAGCAGGCAGTACTGTTAAGGTAGAAAGAATACCGAGGAAAACTCCTTTAGCCATAACAAAACCAATATCTTTTCCGATGGTTAATTGCATAAAAGCAAGGGCTAAGAAACCAGCAATGGTAGTGACAGCAGCACCAGTAACCGAGGAAGCTGTTTTAGCAATGGCTTCTCCCATAGCATCTACATGATCATCAAAATGATTTCTTTCTTCTTCATAACGATGCAAGAGGAAAATGGAATAATCCATGGTTACTCCCAGCTGTAGCACAGCTGCTAAGGCTTTCGTAATATAAGAAATTTCTTTAAAAAATACATTGGTTCCTAGGTTATAAATGATGGCAATCCCAATACTACTGAGAAAAATAAGGGGAACAAATGTAGATTCTAGGGTAAGAGCCAATACAAGAGTAGCCAACAGTACGGCAATGGCTACATAAAAGGGAGTATCTCGATCAGACAAAGCAATGGTGTCTTTCATAATAGCGCCAACTCCACTTAAGTAACTGCCATCATCCAATAAAGAACGTATTTCTTCGATGGCGTTTTGAGTTGTTTCTGTGGCAGAGGATTCACTCATTTGAATAAAAAGCAAAGTAGAATCCTTTTGATAAAAAACATCTTTAACTTTGTCTGGTAGTATTTCTTTTGGAATTGTAATATCCAATAGATCACTAACCCAAATTACATTTTCCACACCATTAATTGCATTGATTTTTTCTTTTAAGGATAAGACATCTCGCGGAGCCATATTTTCAATAATCAACATGGACATTCCTGCATTGGAAAAGTTGTCGTTAAGTATTTCCTGACCGGCAACAGATTCTAAATCCTTAGGTAGATAGGTAAGAATATCATAATTAATTTGCGTATGTTTAATACCTATAAAAGAAGGAATTAGAAGGAGTAGAGATACAACTAATACAGTAACGCGATGACGTCCAATCCAACGACCAAAACTCCTCATACAATCATCCTTTCAAATGTGACCGATAGTCATTTTTTCTTTAGAGCCTATGATACTACAAAAATGACCATCGGTCAATAAGAAACCATAAAAAAAACTCACAAAAAAACTTGCAAAAGACTTAGTCTTTTTGCAAGTTTTTATCTCCTAGCAGTTTTCGAATAGCATCAAACAAGTAGGGTTTCATAACATGCATGGGAGCAGGTTCTTCTAATATAATGGCACTATAACAAACCGAACCCGTTAATTCTAGTATAAGAAACAAGGTGATTTCTGGATTATCAATGGGTAAATTTTCTTCTTCGATCATTTGTGAAAAACTTTGGTAGATAGAATGAGAGTTGTGAAAGGCATCAGGGTTATGAAATACTTTTCGATAAATGCCCCAGGAGAGATTCTTATAAATCATTTTTAGAAGGAGTTTATTATTATTAAGATATTCTACAATATAATCAATAATATCTAGTAGCTCATCAATGGATTTTTGTGTGTTCTCTGTTTGGGTTTTTTCTACAGCCTCTTTAATCAGGGCAGAGGTTTTACGGATAACTAGCTTATCTAAGATATCGTATTTATCTTTAAAATAAAGATAAAAGGTTCCTTTACCAATGCCAGCTTCCCGAACAATATCATTAATTGCTGTATTTTGGACTCCTTTTGTTGTGAAGAGTTCAAAGGC
>FZPS01000173.1_pt18 | contig 25687 bp, 23 predicted proteins | sample 1817821 | NCBI WGS metagenome assembly FZPS01 (sample SAMEA104158645, study PRJEB21678) | metagenome | place: Germany | collected 2015-04-21 | reverse complement strand
GAGTCCGGCTTATATTTAAGGTATTGGCTATCCTGGTCACATTTAATTTTGTCCCCGGGCGTATCTCCCAGGTCAGTATCTGTCTCCGCAAGACCTTGAAGACAACGTCGCTAATGGATTCAAAGGGGTTTTCCTCCAAATAGCGGTTAAATAACTCAGTATTCAAAAGTAACTTGACCTCCCAAAAAATTATTATTTGCTGTTATCTTTTGAATACTTACTATCTATACTGTCTATTTCCTGATGCATTTTATTTCGACATCCTGCCGCCTACCTCCTGCCTTTTTTCGTCTAATTTCCTTTACAAAGCCAACCTTCAAGCTCCTACTTTAAAAGAAAGGAATTTTCCCCCGGAAGGGTCAACACCCGGTGCGGCAAAACACCGGGTGTTGTCTGAACTATTAGATATACTGCCTTCAAGGGCAGCAGGGCTGCTGGATGCTGGTTTCCAGCCCGAAGCGGTGGGAGTGCTCCTGTTCGACGGTTGTCACGCCGCTGAAGCGGTGGATATGGCCGTCTCTGACGGGTATGGGATTGCCGGTGCAGGTACTGAAGGCATGGGAGTGCTGGATAGTTGTAGTGACCATCCCCAGGACGGCGTGGATATGGCCGCCGGGGGTGGGAATAGCCGGCCCGGTGCGCCCCGCCAGGTGGTGCACATGGTCCACTGCCTCGGTAGTGGGGCCAAAGAACAGATGAATGTGCTGCTGGTGATTCACCAACCTTCCCCCTTTCCGTGGCTCCCCTCCCCTCGCAGGGGGATGGGAAACCAGGCGCAGTGTTTATTACTATATCTATGTAATATCCAGCCCCCTTGCCCTTATCTGGGAGATTTCCAGGTTATAGACAGTTCCACTGTAAGAAATCCCCCTTTCCTTCTTAAGAAATTTGTAAGAATTATGCCGGTAGATTCTTAGATATTCAATGCTATTATTATAGGCAGAGATATCTCTGCCCCGGGGAGTGATGGTTGTGTACAACATTCTGGTAGTGGAAGATGAGCAGGAAATTGCTGCTGCCCTTGAGGTCTACCTGAAGAACCAGAACTACAGGGTCTTCAAGGCCTATGATGGTGAAGAGGCCCTGGCGGTCTTCGAGCGGGAGGAAATCCACCTGGTCCTCATGGATATCATGATGCCCAGGCTCGACGGCATCCAGGCGACGCTGAAAATAAGGGAAAAGAGCAATGTCCCCATCATCTTCCTCTCGGCAAAATCGGAGGATACTGATAAAATCTTGGGGCTCAATATCGGCGCCGATGATTACATTACCAAGCCCTTCAACCCCCTGGAGTTACTGGCCCGGGTCAACTCCAATCTTCGTCGGTACACCAGCTACAGCAACGGTGCACCGGTCCAGGAAGATGTGATCCGAATTGGCGGGATAGAGTTAAATGATGCCAGGAAAGAGGTCAGGGTTGATGGGGAGCCGGTCCGGCTCACCCCCCTGGAGTATAAAATCCTGCATCTTTTGATGCGGAACCCCAACCGGGTCTTCTCTATAGAGGAGATCTATGAGCAGGTATGGCAGGAACCGGCCTACAATCCCGATACGGTTACTGTCCATATCAGGAGGATCCGGGAAAAAATTGAGATCAATCCCAGGGAACCAAAATATTTGAAGGTGGTGTGGGGAATTGGCTACCGCTTCGAAGGTTAAGCTGCCGGCTGTTGGGGTCACGGAGCTCGGCAATAAAATTTTCTCTACGACCTGGGGAACCTTGTTGCTGATTTTGAGTCTAACAGCAGTGTCGGTGGGGGTTTATGCCCCCATCAAGAACAACATATATGGGGGCAGTGCCCCTGATTTGGAGCCGGCCATCCTCTTAATACTGTTCATCGGTGGAATAAGCACCCTGTTCCTGATAATCTTAGCCTCGGCCATCCCTTACCGGAAGCAGAGGCAGGCTGCTCTTGTGGTGGCTTTCAATAGACTCTTTTTAGAGCTCAAGACTCTGCTCTGGCTGGCCTTTTTTATCGGCTGTTTGCTTTTCCTCAATCTTGCCCCCGACCAATATCCTACCAATCTAGAATCTATGATCCTGGAGACAAATATCTACTTTTACCTCATCGGCCTGCCGGTGACCTTCCTCCTCCTCTTCCTCCTTTACCTGAATCTGTGCTACCTCAAGGAGATCCACTATGCCGGCTTGCGGGAAGGTCTGCTGGAAAAGAGCCTGGTGGGGAAAATACTTCTTTATATATCTGCCAGCATCCGCCGCACCCTTGACCAGCTGCTGGATACGGAAATAGACAGGGAATACAAGGGGAGGCTGCTGACCCTGGTGGGCATCAATTTCCTCGCCCTGCTGGTCATTGCTTCCACCGGCCTACTGGGAATACTGCTGGCCGTAGTCTATACTGTATTCCTCTTTAACTATGCAGTAAAGGTGCTGGAAAAGGCCAGGGAGCTCTACCGGGCCAGCAGCCAGCTGGCTCTGGGGAATTTTGCTATCTCCCTCCCTGAAGATGTGGGCATACTGACCCCCTTTGCCAGAAACCTGAACAATATCAAAGAGGGCTTTAAGATTGCGGTGGAAGAAGAGGTAAAGAGCCAGAACATGAAGACCCAGCTGATTTCCAATGTCTCCCACGATTTGAAGACGCCCCTTACCTCCATCATCAGCTATGTAGACCTGCTGAAGGATGAGGACCTGGATGAAGAAAGCCGCCGGCAGTATGTGGAGATCCTGGATCAGAAATCCCAGCGGCTAAAGACCCTCATCGATGACTTGTTCGAAGCCAGCAAGGCCAGCAGCGGCAACATCGAACTTCATTGGGAAGAGCTGGACATTATTGCCCTCCTCAGGCAGACTATGGGGGAGATGGAGGAGAAAATTAAAGACAGCACCCTCCAGATACGGCTCAAGCTGCCGGAAGAGAAGGTGCTGTGCCGGTTAGACGGGCAGAGGACCTACCGGGTTTTTGAAAATATCCTCAGCAATATCCTCAAGTATTCCCTGCCCCAGACCAGGGTCTATATCGACGTAGAAGAGGAGGCGGGCCGGGTAAGCCTCACCTTTAAGAATATCTCCGCCTATGAGATGAATTTCGACCCGGAAGAGATAGTGGAGCGCTTTACCCAGGGAGATAAGTCCCGCTCCACGGAGGGCTCCGGCCTGGGCCTGGCCATCGCCAAGAGCCTGGTGGAATTGCAGGGCGGAAGGTTGGAGATCAATATAGACGGGGATCTGTTTAAATTGACGGTAATCTTCCCCACGTTGGAACAGGCCGTCCCAACTACTTGAGAGGGAGTTTTTTGATGCTGACAACAGCCTGGATTAAAGAAATGATAATGGAATACGAGGCCATCGGATACCTGCTGGTCTTTGCAGGACCCTTTTTGGAAGGGCTGACTGTCCCCTGCCCTTCCATGTTTATTATCTTTGTCGCCGGGGCTTTCCTGGTTGATTCCCTGCCCGAGTATTTCCTCCTTGTAGCCATGGGTTCCTCGGCCTACACCCTCGCCTCCCTGATACCCTACCACCTGGGCGCAGGCATTCAGGGCAGGATAAAGTTCCTTGTCCAAGAAAAGTACTGGAGCATCCTTGAAGGGCTCTTTATCCGCCACGGCGACAAGATCGTCTGCTACAGCCGTCCCCTCTGGATTGGGAATATGGTCTCCTATTTTGCGGGGCTGAACAGGATGAAAAGGGGAAGATTCCTTCTCTACACCTTCCTGGGCATCTTCCCCTGGCACATCCTGATCATGCTGACAGGTACCTTCTTCGGCAGCAACATCGATGCCGGTATTAAACTGGTACAGGAATACTCCTGGCTGGCGGTGGGCCTTGTAGTCGGTTTCTTTGTTCTCACAGGTTTTCTAAAATCATATCTGGAAAAGAGATTGCAAGGATTACCAATGGGAAGAAGGAAAAAGATAAATAGATATTGAATATGAAAGGTGGATTGCATAATACTACCATAATCTAAATTATCCCTCCGAACTGGTCATTCTAAACCGTAAAGGCATGAATTTCCAGTCGATAGGGTAAGGGGAGAAATCCCCTTACCTCCCATGGTGGAAAGGAGTTGGATCTTTGTCGAGCTTAGAGGTTAATTCATCATGGGATTAACCTCTTTTTTTATCACCGTTGAGGAGGTGCTGCTGCCAAACTTTCCGGTTACCTGAGTGAGGCTCCCAGGTGTAAAATGTTTGTTTAAAGGAGGATGTCCATGAAAAGGCTAATTTCCGTCTCCCTGTTGGTTTTCCTGCTCCTGGCAACCACATGTACAGCCCTGGCCCAGGAGACTGTGTACACTGTGAAAGCAGGTGATACCCTAGCAAAAATTGGCAAGGCCTATAATGTTCCCTACATGGAAATTGCCAAGAAAAACAACATCAAAAACCCCGATCTGATTTTGATAGGACAAAGATTAGTCATTCCCGCTGCCAAGGAAAGTGCTCCTGCCAGGCCTGCTGAACCAAAACCGGCTGCCGGGCCAGTCAAGGAGACAGGCAAGATCACCGTCACCGATGTGGTGGGCCGGGTAGTTACCCTCGACAGGCCGGCCAGCAAAGTTCTGGGCACCCATAACCCCTCTTTGAACACTGCCATTGTCCTCGGTGGCGGCGACAAGTACATCATCGGTTTCGGCAACAAGGAGATGGCGGACAAGCTCTATGATTATGTTATGGATGATTACGAGGGCATTGTGCAGATCGGCAAGGGAAGAAATGTAAACTATGAAACAGTCCTTTCCCTGGGCACCAACAATGTTGCCATCCTGCCGGAGCGCTTTGTCGATCAGGCCGAGCAGTTTGAGAACATCGGCGTAAAGGCAGTAGTTGCCCTGCCCAATGCGGAGAGCTTTGACACCATAAAGCAGTCCCTCACCATTGTGGGCAAAGTACTGGGCGAAAATGAGAGGGCAGGGCAGATCAACAGATTTATTGACAACAGTATCTCCGAAATCAAAACCCTGGCCCAGAAGGCCAAAACCCAGCCCAAGGTATTATTCCTGGGCAGTTCCAGTCCTTATTCTGTCGCCTCCAGTTCCATGATTCAATCTGACATTATAGAAATGGCCGGAGGGGTCAATGCTGCCAGGGGCCTCAATGTCAAGGGTGCCTTTGCCGATGTGAACATCGAGCAGATCATTGCCTGGAACCCCGATGTGATCTGGATCCCCAGTTATGCCAATTATACGGTGGAAAGTTTGCTGAAGGATCCCAAGTGGAGCAGCATCAAGGCCATCAAAAATAAGGCGGTATATGTCTTTCCTTCCGAACTGGAGCCCTGGGATTACCCAACGGCCTCGGCCTGTCTCGGCCTGCGCTGGGCATTGTACAATCTCCATCCAGAATTGTACAGCCGTACCAGCCTGATCAGGGATGCCAATGCCTTCTATAATCTGGTCTACGGCAAGACCTTTACAGCAGAGCAGATGGGTATCAAATAAGCAGTAAATTAGAGAGGCTGCTCTGGTTTCCAGGGCAGCCTCACCACAGTAAAGGACTAAGGATTGCCTATGAAAAACACAGTTTACAAAAGGACTTTTGTTGTACTGTTATTAATCCTGTGTCTGTGCGCCCTGGCAGCCCTCTCCATCGGTAGACTGAGCATGAACCCCCTTGATGTCTACAGGGTAATCAGGGAGAGGCTGCAGTACGGTGCTGCCAGCAACGAAGCCATGGAAGTTGCTTTATTTAAAATTCGCCTGCCGCGGGTAGTGGCCGCCATGATGATCGGCGCCATGCTTTCCCTGTCCGGGGCAGTGTATCAGGGGGTATTCAAAAATCCCCTGGTATCGCCGGACATCCTCGGCGTTGCCTCGGGAGCAAGTGTGGGGGCAGCCGGGGCCATTTTACTGGGTTTGGGACTGCTGGGCAGGCAGGTCCTTGCCTTTTGCAGCGGTATTGCCGCCGTTGTCCTGACTACTGCCATCCCCAGACTCCTGAGAAACCATTCCAATCTAATCCTCGTGCTGTCGGGCATTATTGTTTCCGGCTTTTTGTCGTCCCTATTGGCAATTATGAAGTTTGTGGCCGAGGAACAGACAGAACTGGCTGCCATTGTCTTTTGGCAGATGGGAAGCTTTGCCGAAATCAATATGACGGAGATTATCGCCATCAGCCCGGCCTTTATTGCCGGTACGGCGATACTGATTAGCCTGTCGTGGCGCATCAACATCCTGTCCTTTGGTGAGGCGGAGGCCAAAAGCCTGGGCATGGACATCGGCAAGATGAGGGGCATCGTCATTGCCTGCGCCAGTTTATTAACTGCCAGCGCCGTTTGCATCAGCGGCACCATCGGCTGGATTGGCCTGGTGATTCCCCATCTAGCCCGCCTCCTGGTCGGTTCAGACCATGTGCGGATGATGCCCATAACGGTCCTGGCCGGTGCTTTATTCATGCTCATTATCGATACCATTGCCCGTGCCCTGTTAACGGTTGAAATACCCCTATCAATCCTCACAGGCTTGCTGGGTGCCCCCTGCTATGCCTGGCTGCTGTACAAGCAGAGGACAAGTGTTTCTTAAGGTGGGTAGGCAGATGCAGAAGCTACTAGAAGTTAAAAATGTCAGCTTCACCTATGATGGAAAGACCGACATATTCCGTGATGTTTCCTTTTCTGTTAACCCGGGGCAGATTATCTGCATCCTGGGGCCCAATGGGGCGGGGAAAACAACCCTGCTCAACTGTATCGCCAACCTTGTCCCGCCGACCACGGGGGAAATCCTGTTGGAAGGTAAAGATATGGACAGGATGGCACCCCAGGAAGTGGCCAAGAAGATTGCCTTTGTTCCCCAATTTATTGTGCCTTCCTTTGCCTATGAAGTGCTGAGTTATGTGGTAACGGGTTGTGCACCGCGGATAGGCATCCTGGCCAAACCCAAGGAGGAGCATTATGAGATAGCGCGAAACTCCCTGGCCCAAATGAAAATATCCCACCTGGCAGAGAAATATTATACAGAAATCAGCGGCGGTGAAAGGCAGTTGGTCAGCATAGCCAGGGCCCTTGCCCAGCGCCCCAGGGTAATAATCATGGACGAGCCTACTGCCCATCTGGATTACGGGAATCAAATTAAAGTTTTGGAGATTATTAAGGGCCTGGCGGCCCAGGGCTATGCCGCCGTCATTACTACCCATAACCCGGATCAGGCCTTGATGCTCGGGGGTTACATTGGGGCCATCTCCCTGGATGGGCAATTCAGTTTTGGGAGTTCTGAAGAGATCATCAATGACGCCTTTTTGTCTTCCCTCTACGGCATTGAGCTGCACCTGCGTTATATACCGGATATTGGTCGCAAGGTGTGCGTTGCACCCCTGCTGTGAGTTGAGCAAAGGTGGGTGACTTTATCGAATGCTGGCACAAAAAGTATTGGAGACGGCCAAAGAATACCTGGCCGGGAAAAGAATAAAGGATGCCGTCATAGGCCTGTCTTTGATCGCCATTCAGCTGGATGATGATAGTGTGGGAATATCCTATATGCTCAGGGAGCACCTCCCTGCCGGCTGCTCGGCATTTCCCTATGGCCGGGAGATTCTGGGCAAGCCGGCCGGCGAAGTGGCAGAATGGGTTTTAACGGGCAGAGAGGACGCCCAGAAGGGCATCGGCATGGCAGTGCTGACGGCGGCCTCCCACAGCCAGGATCTGCAGGATGTGGATGAGGCCAAGGGGCCCTTCGGTTTAGACCTTTCTCCCACCGATGTCATAGGGATGATCGGCTATGTGAAACCGGTGGCCAGGGAGCTGCAAAAGCGGACCAGGAAGGTCATAATTTTTGACTGGGGGCAATCCGTAAGGGGCGGCCACACTGGCCTCCTGGCCCCCATGGAGGAGCAGCCCAAACTGCTGCCTGAATGTGACGTAGTGTTCCTGAGTGGCACCACGGTAACCAACGGCACAGTAGACGAGCTGTTAAAAATGTGCCCCAAAGCCAGGGAAGTAGTCATGCTGGGGCCCTCGACCCCCATGTTCCCGGCTGCCTTTCGGGATACGCCCATAACTGTCCTGGCCGGTTCCTGGTGGAAATCCCGGTATAAGGAGAAGATTTTTAAGGATGTGTCCCTGGCCTGCGGCATCAGCCATCTCAGGGAATATATGATCAAAAAGGCCGTAGCTGTGGGCTAAGAAGAGGGGGGAGCCTGGGCTCCCCCCTCTCTTATTAGCTTATTTGCCTCTCTTTTTTTAACCCGTCGGCAACCCTGCCCCAGGCCGCGGCATACCCCTCCAGGGACCGGGCCAGTTCCTCGGGCGTGTAGTGGCTTTGCTCCTGGGTACTGCGGGCGCCTGCTTCCGCAACCATCTCCGGGATCATCTGGGGATTGTCGATGAGGGGACAGGGGCGCAGGTGGTTCTCGTTAAAGGGTATTCGTTTCCGGTAGGCGGCAAAGAGGGGGGAGGCCAGAGCTTCCCGGAGGCTTTTGTCTTTGATGTTGTCCGTCGCATAGTGGATAAAGGCACAGGGTTCCACATCCCCGGCGGCATTAATGTGGAGATACCGCCTGCCCCCGGCAATACAGCCACCGCTGTGATCCCCATCGTTCCAGAAGTCCAGGACAAAGATGGGTTTTGTCTGGCGGAATTGGTTGACCTGGCGGTACATGTAGGCCCGCTGCTGGGGTGTTGCCATCAGGTCCAAGTCGGGATTCCTGCCCACGGGGACATAGGTGAAGTACCAGCAGTAAGCACAGCCCTTCTCGATCAGCATGTCGATGTAGGCGCTGGAGCCAACCTCTTCGGTATTCTGCCGGGTATAGGTGGTGGAAGCCCCGAAAATAACACCCCGCTCCCGCAGCCGGTCCATGGCCTCCATTACCTTGGCAAAGACTCCTTTTCCACGGCGTCCGTCGGTGGCCTCGGCAAAGCCCTCCAGGCTGAAGGCCAGGGTAAAATTCCCTACTTCAGCCAGTCCATCGGCAAAATCATCATCGACCAGGGTGCCGTTGGTGAAGGCCAAAAAGGCCATATCACTGAATTTTTCCGCCAGGTGAAGGAGGTCTTTTTTTCTCACCAGGGGCTCCCCGCCCGAGAAGACAATGAAATAGATGCCCAATTCCCTGGCTTCCGCTAAAATTCTTTCCATGAGCTCAAGCTCCAGATTGTCAGCCTGGGAATATTCACCGGCCCAACAGCCGGTGCATTTTAAATTACAGGCAGAGGTAGGGTCGATGAGGAGGGCAAAGGGGATGGAAAATCCCATTTCCTTTTCCAACTGATGCTGCCTGGGCACCCCTTTGAAGGCAGCATTAACAAAAAAGTTCACTCCCAGGCGGTTCCTGACATTGGGGTTGGTCTCCCGCAGCAGACGGCAGGCAAAGTCCTTCCAATGGCTGTCCCGGGTTAGATACTTCTTCACTTCTTTAACATTGCGCTTGTGATAGGGATCCACCGCCAGTTTTTCTGCTATGCTGAGGAGTTTTTCTATGTTCTGCTCCGGATCCTTGGCTGCATAATTCAAAGCCTGGATTATCGCCTGGCTGCGAAGATAATCACCCGCTGCCATAGGAATTCCTCCTTCCCAATTGAACTTCGTGAAATACCCTTGGGGATACCACCCAAAAAACCAAAAAATAGCGGAAAAAAACACTATCTAGGAATCGGCCAGGTTTAAATGCAGGGCCTTCTGCCAAAAGCCGCTGATCTTGAGGCGTTCCTCCTCCGTTATTTCCCTAATATAATCGTGGAAGCAGGCCACAGATTCTTGCAGGGCCTTTACCAGCTCGGGATTAAGGCCTCCCCGGATTATTAAAGCCACGGCCATACCTACCGCTGCCACCAGCCCCAGCTCTGTGCTGGAGAAGGCAAGGAGGGATTTCAAAGTGCCGAGCAGGCCCCCGCTGCGAAAGAGGCGGTTCGATAAAAGCACCAGGGCTGCCACCAGATAAAAGCAGAACCTTTCCTTGGAATCCGCAGCCGTTGCCTTTTCCAGGAAGAGCCGAAAATGCTCCTTGGCTGCACCGGGCTCACAGGCCTGGATCATTTCCAATACCCTGGTCGATTCCTCAGGCAGGGAAGTGATGGAAGAAAAGACACCGGCCGGTCTGATGGCCAGGCGGGAGCGCCCCACCTGTCTCTCACTCTGGTTGGTGGTATACTCAATGGATACCAGCCCCAATTTTGCCAGCTCCCTAACCATATCGTAGGCCGTCCATTTGCTGACACCAAGCAAACGAGCGATATCTTCATAGTGAAGGGGTTCACCCGTTGCGGCATAGTTTTCTTGAATTGCGGTCAGAAACTCCCTGCGTCTTTCTGTAAGCGTCAAATTGAGCACTCCCAAAAAACCAAAATATCCCTTACCCTTATTTTGACATAGGGGAGGCCGCCTGTCAAGTCCCCGTTGAACAAAGGGCTAAAAGTTCACCCTGACAGGACACCACCCAACATCCCTTACCCCAAAAAGTATAAATTTGCTCCTATCTGGAGTAAATTCACTAAAAAAAGATTTATATTTTGTCCTGATTTTCCATATTTTGGCTTTCCTTTCCCCCGGGCAATTCGTTATAATAACTGATGGAAGGAAGAATGACCCGCCGGTCGACTGTACCAGGACCTGCCTGCACTCTCCATCCCATTATTTTTTCCCTCCTGGGGCGGGCATGTTTTCCACCTGGTCCCCCAAGCCAGGCGTCAGAGCACTCCAGCTCCCCTGCAGATAGTGTTTTTATATCCTTGCAGGGGCGGAAAACCAAGATGCTTCTATCCCGAAATCCAAAAAAGGCTACTGAGTCCACACTACAGCTATTTAGATGTGCACAGCCGATAAAGGGGGAGTAAATATGATTAAGATCAGTACAGACAGCACCTCGGATCTTACGCCTGCACTGTTAGACAAATTTGCCATCAGCCTGGTTCCCCTCGAAATTATAGTTGATGACCAAGCCTACATAGACGGCATCGACATACAACCTGCAGATATTTTCCACTACGCAGCTGCCGGGAAAACCTGCCAAACAGCCGCCGTCAACGTTTTCACCTACCAGCGTCATTTTCAAGAACTGGCCAGCCAGTATGAGGCTGTCATCCACATCAGCCTCGGGTCCCTATTTTCCTCCTCCTATCAGAATGCCCTCCTGGCCGCCCGGGATTTCCCCAACGTGTATGTCGTAGATTCTGCCAACCTCTCCAGCGGCAGCGGCCTCCTCGTCTACGAAGCCGCCCTAATGGGGCAGCAGGGCCTGCCAGCGGAGAAAATAGTAGAAAAACTAAAGACCCTGGTCCCCAAAATAGAGACAAGCTTTGTTATAGATAACCTGGATTACCTGCAGAGGGGCGGGCGCTGCAGTGCCCTGCAAAACCAGGGGGCCAAGCTCCTCCGCCTCAAACCCTGCATAGAGGTCCGGGACGGCAGGATGGTAGTGGGGAAAAAGTACCGGGGTTCCTTTACAAGGGCCCTGGAAAAATACGTAGAAGACAGGCTGAAGGACAGGAAAGACATCGACTGCAGCCGGATCTTTATCACCCATGCCATGTGCGCCCCGGAGGTTGTTTCCCTGGTCCGGGATTTAACCCAGGAGTACGCCAACTTTGCCGAGGTCATCGTAGCCGATGCCGGAGCAACCATTTCCTGCCACTGTGGCCCCAACACCCTGGGTGTCCTATTTATGCGGAAATAGGAAAAAACAGTTTAGCGAGGGCCTTTGCTTCCAGGCCCTCGCCTTTTATTCTCCCTGCAGGCGGTCTAAGGACATGCCCTCCCCCAACAGGCCTTCCTTTTCCAGCCTTTTTAACCGCCGCCAAAGGGTTGTTACACTTATCCCCAGTTTCTTGGCTGCCAGGGTTCTATTCCACCTTGTTTCTTCCAGTACCCTTTTTATGGTGTCGGCTTCTATGGCCCTTAACAAGCCTCCTGTTTTTTCACTTCTATAAGTATACCCTTCCTCTATTCTGGGGAAATCCGGGGACCCCCGCATCACTTCGTTAATTATGTCGATTCCTATTTCCCTTCCACTGCACAGGACCACAGCCCTCTCGATAATATTTTCCAGCTGCCGGACATTGCCGGGCCAGGAATAAGTGACCAGTTTGTCCATTGCCTCCTGGGATACGCCTTTAATGATTTTCCCCAATCTCCTGCCCTTATCCGCCACAAAGAACATGACCAGGGCCGGAATGTCCTCTTTTCTCTCCCTCAAGGGCGGGGTCTCCAGTTCCAGGACACACAGGCGGTAGAACAAATCCTCCCTGAACTCACCCCTTTTAACCAAGCTGTAGAGGTCGCGGTTGGTAGCAGCTATTATCCTCGTGTCTATGGGTATAACCCGGTCGTCGCCCAGTCTTACCACTTCCTTTTCCTGGATCACCCGCAGAAACCTCGCCTGCAGCTTTGGTGACATCTCACTGATTTCATCAAGAAAGATGGTACCTTCATGGGCCAGCTCAAAGAGACCGGCCTTTCCTTTTTTCTTGGCCCCGGTAAAGGCCCCTTCCACATAGCCAAAGAGCTCACTTTCCAACAGGCTTTCCGGAAGGGCAGCGCAGTTTACGGCCACAAAGGGTTTGTCCCTCCTCGGGCTGGCATTGTGGATGCTCTGGGCAAACAATTCTTTCCCCGTTCCCGTCTCCCCTATTATTAGTACAGTGCTGTCCACCTCTGCATACTGCCTGGCCTTTTCTTTGGCCTGGGTCATCACCTTACTGCTGCCGATGATGTCTGCAAAATTGGCCTTGGCTACATGGCCTTTATAGAGGAGTTTTTTGCGGATTTTACTTTCCATCCTCTGTACTTTGTCCAGCTCCTGGAAGGTGGCCACTGCTCCCATAACCTGACCCTCAACCACTATGGGCACCCGGTTGGTTACAATGTAGGCATCCCCTATTTTTTGTATCTCCCCCAGTTCAGCCTCACCAGTTTTCAGTACTTCATGCATCCTGGTGTTTTCAACGACCCTTTCCACATGCCTGCCTATGGCCTGGTCGGCGCTGACGCCTGTCAGCCTCTGTATTACCGGATTAAACACCGTAATCAGCCCGTCTTTATCTACGCCGAGAACCCCGTCATAGGCAAAATCGATAATAGATTGCAGGATCTGGGCCTCTGCCTTTTCTTTCAATTGGACTTCCAAGAGGTTCTTCGCGTAATTCACTGCTTCAATTATGGTCTCAGGCCCTGATTCTATCAAGACCCCCCTATAACCCAGTTTCCTCACTGCATCAATAACGGTGTAGCCGCCGACAAAGACCCCCACACCCCGGGCATATAACTCCTCTATCTTTGCCGGGGCTTCCTTGGCGTCTTCAATTAAAGCCGTTATTATCTTTGCCGAAAAGGTTTTTTGTAATATATTCTTGGCCCGTCCATAGGCGGAAATAAGGTTTTTAAAACCAATGATGCCAATATCGCTGGAATAGCCTACGGCTTTGTCGATGGTGTTGATGATATCAAAACTGCTTGTCTCCAGGTTGACAACAGGTACGTCGAGCTTTTCTTTAATCAGGTTCCCTGTCCTGCCCCTGCTGATGATGATATTGGCCCCATTTTCCACGGCCATTTTTGCTAAAGTTAAGCCTTCCTCCATGGAGCCCTGATAGACGGCTATTTCTCCGTCCAGGTCAGCAATGATGCCCTTGGCCCTTGCGGCCAATTTCTCATCCGGGGCAATGAAGACAATTTTGTGGGTCATCTTTACTACCCCCAAAATAAGTACTGACTCACAATAATGACTCTTATTACAATTATATCATGATGCTAAACCAGCAGGGCAAATCTGATGAGGGCGGCGGCAAGAATCCAGGAAGAGATAAAGGCGACCTCCTTTATAACCCTGGGCATTGAAGCCCTGTAATATTCAATGGTCAATACCAGGCACATGTGAAAGGGTGATATTATATAACCTACCGCTGCTGCTATGTAAACCAGGTTGTAATAGGGAATGGTGGCGGCAGCAGCCGGAATGAGGGATAAAAAAAGGGGTGTAGTCAGCCCTATGGCGGCGCTGTTATTGCCAGTAATCAAGCCGGCCAGGGCGGGAAACAAAATAACCAATAGGAGCTGAGGAGCGCCCCTGTCTACCAGGTACTGGGAAATTTCCTCTAAGAATCCCGTCGCGGCAACTATATCCTTAAAGATGACCACCCCTACAATCGCCAACACCATATCCCACTTAATGCCCCTCAGGGTGATCAGGAAACGCTCTTTTATGGAGGCCCAATACTGCCTATCCTTTCCCGGGAGGAGGATGACATAGAGGATCCCCGTTAATAGGGCCAGGGGGAAATATATTCTAAAAACAATGCCCAATAATATTATTACAATAAAGGGAAATAGGCTGATAAATAAACCCATAATATTTCTGAGCTTAACCCTTCCCCTCTCCTCTGTACCGCCCATAGGTTTTATGCCGCGGAAGATATAAAAAAAGGCCAGGGGCATAACCAGCACCAGCAGCGGGATATTGAATTTTAAAAATTCAGTTATATCGATGCCGGTAACCGATGCTATCAAGATGATGCTTGTACTTGTCGGAAAAGCATAGGTATTGATGTGTCTGAATACAATATTGGCCGTCGCCAGGGAATCCCTGTCGAGACCGGCTTCTGCTCCCATTTTTTCAATCAGGGGAGCAGACATGACGGCACCGCCGGGAACTGCAAGGAGGCCCACCAGGGCGGGAATCAGGGCCATTAGAAGGCGCACATCCCCGATGAGGACCCGAAAATTCACCAGCATTTCGTCCATTATGCCCGTTGCCTTTAACAGATAACCCAAAGAAGTAATACCAATAATAACCAAAACCAACCTGATGGTCTCATAGCTGGTAATGGACCTGACCAGGGTCTGGAGGACAGCAGCAGGTGGTAATCCCCCCAACAATGCCATGAGTAGGGCCCCACTCAGCATTACTAGGCCAAGTTTCATCTTCTTTCGCACTAAAAATATCACCAGGGCTATAGTGCTCAGCAAGGCGAAAACTGCCAATAACAATAGGATTACCCCCTGTTCTGGCCGGCCCCAAGGGAACTTTATTGTTGGTATCCCGCAACGGCTAGTATCATTTGTCCCAGTATTGGTCGATAAACTCACAGCCCTTAGCCAGCAGGCTTTGGTCGATCTCCTCTGGGAACAGGTCGCCGGCTTCGATGGCCCTGCCCTTTTCCTCCTCCTTCTGGGCCAATTTTTGTGCCCTTTGGAGGATTGTCTCCGCCTCCTTTTTATCTACCACCACTACTCCATCATCGTCCCCTACCAGAATGTCACCGGGCTTTATAAAAACCCCACCACAGGTTATCCCCACATTTATTTCCCCCGGCCCGTTCTTAAAGGGCCCGGCCGGGGTCAGGCCCGTTGCAAACACAGGCACCTTAGATTTCCTTATATCGTCAATATCCCTGATAGGAGCATCCAAAACAAAACCCGCTATCCCAATTTTTTCTGCCTTGGCCACAATATTGCCCCCGATGAGGGCAGGGCCCCTGCTCCCCCCTCCCGTCGCTATAACTATGACATCACCGGGCTGGGCCAGTTCTAATGCCTTATGTACCAGCAAATTGTCCGTCGGTATTGTCCGCACTGTAAGGGCTGTACCCACCATTTTTACACCATATTCGTTCATAGACTTAATGGAGGCATCCATTACACTCAGGCGCCCCAGGGCATCACCGATAACTGCTGCCTGGTAATTGCGAAAACCATCAACTATTTCTTTAGCGGGTCGCTTAACCTTTAAGAAAATCCGAAAACCTATGTTAGACATTGCCTCTCCCCCAGTACAATTTTTGTCTACAGCAACTCCTTACTATTATTCTTTAAAAAATTCACCAATCCTCCAGCCATAATAATATTCTGCATAAAGGCAGGAATGGGTCTAAGGGACAGTTTTATATTCTTCTTAATTGTTTTAATATATCCTCCCTCAATATCAATCTCTAACTGATCTCCATCCTCGATGGCAGCGGTGTTGCATTCGATGGGGATTATCCCGACATTTATGGCATTTCTATAAAATATCCGGGCGAAGGAGGAGGCAACAATAAGATCACATCCCCCCTCCTTAAGGACTCTGGCAGCATATTCCCTGCTGGAACCGCAGCCAAAGTTTTCCCCTGCGACTATGATATCGCCCCTTTCAAAGCTTTTATAAAAGCCCGGCCGGATATCTTCCATTAGATACTGGGCCAATTCTTTATAATCAAGGCTTTTGGCCCGGTGGCGGGAAGCCATAATGTAGTCTGTGTTGATGTTGTCGCCAAATTTATGGGCTCTTCCAGTCCATACTTTCTGCACTTCAGCAACCTCCCATCAGTTCTCGGGGATCTGTTATATTACCCGTAAGGGCCGAAGCGGCCACAGTGGCCGGCGAGGCCAAAAACACAGATGCCCTTGCATTTCCTGAGCGGCCTTGAAAGTTTCTGTTGGCAGTGGAAATGACCCTTTCCCCATCGGCAGGTATACCGGAATGGCTGCCAACACAGGGACCGCAGCCGGGAGGAATAACCATACCCCCTGCTTCGATGAAGGTCTGTATAAAACCCTGTTCCATTGCTTCCAATAGGATCCTTCTGGAGGCAGGCACTACGACCAGTGCAACCCCTGAGGCCAGTTTTTTCCCCTTCAGTATTTCGGCAGCAACCTTCAAGTCCTCCAATCTGCCATTGGTACAAGTTCCAATAATGGCCAGCTGTATCTTTTCCTTTCCAAGGTCTTTTACAGGCACCACATTGTCAACTTGATGGGGCAGGGCAAGCTGAGGTTCAATTTCACAGGCATTGAACTCGTAGGTCCTTTCATAAACTGCATCGGGATCGGGGAAAACAGGGCAAAATTTTTTATCAGTGCGGCTTTGCAGCCAGGCCTCGGTCTTTTCATCGGCCAGCATGAGGCCTGCCTTGGCGCCCATTTCGACACTCATATTGCAGACAGTCATCCTACCATCTATAGAAAGTTCCTCTATTGCCCCACCCGAAAACTCGATTGCCCTGTAATTGGCCCCATTGGCTTTAACCTTGCTTATAAAATAAAGAATGAGATCCTTTGCGTATACACCCCCCTGCAGGCTGCCATTAAAGACCGCCTTAATGGTTGCCGGTACTCTAAACCACAGCTTGCCAGTTTTAAGGGCAGCCGCGGCATCGGTGGAACCCACCCCCGTAGCGAAGGCATTGAAGGCCCCGTAGGTGCAGGTATGGGAATCGGTACCAATAACCAGACTGCCGGGTACTATATACCCCTTCTCCGGCACAACCTGATGGCAGATCCCCTCGCCAGCTTCGTAACAGGCTATACCCTGCTCCCGGCAAAATTCCTTTACCCTGGCCTGCATTAAGGAATAATTCCTGGCAGGGCTGGGAACGAAATGGTCGATGACAAAGGATACCTTATCCGGGTTATGAACCCTGCTGCCCTCCATTTCATAGAAGGAATCGATGGCCATGGGGCCTAGGCCATCGTGGCTTACGATAAAATCCACCTCTGCAGTAACCAGATCATTGGCATATACCAATTTCCCGGTTTTCCGGGAAAAGATTTTCTCGGCTATAGTTTGTCCCATAATAATTCAGACCTCCTAAAAAGAGCTGCCGGGGAAATTCTGAGATATCTTAGCCTGTATGGAGACAGGCCCCAGGAGCAATGGATTGGGTTAGCCTGGTTGACCAAACTGTCCCACCGTCCTGGGGCCCGCAAATTTGCAAGGGCTAATTCTGCCATACCCCTTTAAGTACTGAGGCTTCTTGAGTTGATTGCCCCCCTCCCAAAAACACAGCTACCCAGAGGAGCAAACAATATGCAATATTTGTATTTCTAGCATCTATACGGCGACACTGGCTGCCACCTTAGAACGTCTCCAGTGGATATATCCCACTGTAAGCATAGTGCCAATTCCTATAACGTCTGTCAGGAGACCGGGATCTATCATAAGAAGACCGGCAATAACAAATAGTATTCTCTCCATGACGTTAGCTTCTGTGTAGAGATAACCATGTACCCCCACCGAAAGGGCAAACATGCCTATAAGGGAAGTTATTGCTACCATTATGGCCTGTGTCGCTGTCGTATCCAGCATTAGCAAGGCCGGATTGTATACGAAGAAGTAAGGCACAATAAAGGCGGCAATTGCTAACTTTGTTGCGTTCCACCCGGTTTTCAGGGGATCTGCCTTGGCAATCCCGGCACCGGCAAAGGCGGCCACACAAACGGGCGGTGTCAAATCGGCAATGAGGCCGAAATAGAAGACAAAGAAATGGGCAGCTAGTACAGGTACATCCAGGAGCAGCAGCGCCGGCGCAGCAATGGTGGAAGTAATGATGTAGTTGGCCGTTGTAGGAATACCCATGCCCAGTACCAGGGAGGTAAGCATTGTCAGCATCATCGTTGTTATTAAGAATCCTCCAGAAAGGGCCACAATGCCGTTGGCCAGTTTTAAGCCCAGGCCGGTTAAGGTAACAGTTCCCACTATTATACCGGCCGTTGCCGATACTAAAGTTAGACCAATTGCTGTTCTGGCGCCATTTTCTAAGGCATCAAAGAAATCCTTAACAGTCATTCGAGTTTCTTTCTTTATGCTGCTGACCAATATGGCTGCTGCAATCCCTGCCACGGCAGCCTTAGTTGGCGTCGAACCACTTAACAGAAAATACACTATGGCAACGATGGGCAGCAGGAGATGGCCCCTGCTTTTCAGCACTTCCCCCAGTTTAGGCACTTCGTCGGCAGACATCCCCTTAAGATTTCTCCTCTTACCTTCCAAATGCACACCCATAAATATTCCTGTAAAATAGAGGATGGCCGGAAGAGCTGCACAGATAATCAGTTTGCCATAGGGTACACCAGTAAATTCAGCCATCAGGAAGGCGGCGGCTCCCATTACAGGCGGCATTATCTGCCCCCCTGTTGATGCTGCGGCTTCGACAGCCCCGGCAAATTCCGGTCTGTATCCCATCCTTTTCATCATCGGTATGGTAAAGCTGCCTGTCCCAACTGTATTGGCAACGGAACTGCCGGAAACAGTTCCCATCAAGGCACTGGAGATAACAGCCACTTTAGCGGGGCCCGCCATAGCGCGCCCCGCTATCGCATTGGCAAGATCGATGAAAAACTGGCCAACCCCTGTCTTCTCGAGAAAGGCGCCGAAGAGTATGAAGTGAAAGACGAATCTTGAACTGACGCTCATTGGTATACCAATGATACCTTCAGTCGTAAAATACATATGGTAAATAATACGTTCCAGGGAAAAGCCCCGGTGCTGTAAAAAAGTTGGCATGTAGGGTCCAAGATAGGAGTATAAGAGAAAGAGTGTAGCTATGGTTATAATTGGGTAGCCGCTTGCCCGGCGAGCTGCTTCTATGAGGATGATGATGACTATGGCTCCTATCACTAGATCAAGGCGGGTTGGCTCTCCGGCCCGATAGAGCAAATTACTGTATTCTACCACCCAGTACCCTGCCACAACTACTCCCAGGATACATAAGATATAATCGTAAATGGGGATATGCTTCCTGTAGTCTACCTTCCTCCTGGGATATACCAAATAGGCCAGGGTAAGGGCAAAACCTAGGTGTATGGACCTGTGCAGTTGGGAAGGTAGTGCCCCGAAAATAGCAGAATATAACTGGAAGAGTGACCAGGCTATTGCTATCCATCTTACCAGTTTGTTAATAAACCCCTGCAGCATCCTGGTATTTGATTCTTGGTCGTACTTGCGCAGTATCTCTTCCGCTTCTTCCGCGCTCAGTACCTCAACCTTATCAACATTATCTTTCGTCATCCATAATTACCCCCCATTTCAATGGTCCTACCATGCGGAACACACCTTTTCCGCCCCCTTTGTAAAGCTGCTATTTGTTAACAGAAACTCCTATTTCGTTGTAGTATTTTAGTGCCCCCGGATGGACTGGCACTGTTACCCCCTTGACAGGATCGTCGGGATCCATATGCTCCGCTTTGCTCATTGCCATTACCAGCTCATCCTTGTGTTCCCAGATTGCTTTTGTGATTCCATACACAACATCCTCAGGAATATCTTCGGAAATAAACAATACTGCCTGGACTGCAATTGTTACAACGTCTTCCTCCTGGCCCTCATAGGTGCCAGCGGGGATGGTTTCGGGGGTGAAGAAGTCCATCTTGTCCAATATGGCTGCCAGCTGTTCCTCGGTAAAGCCAATTACGTTCACATCGCTCAAGAGGGCAATATCCATGATGGCAGGGCTGGGGAGCCCCGATGTTATGATCATACCGTCTATCACATTGTCCTTTAATTGGTCGGCTGCATCAGTATTTGATAAGAATTGGGGTTGGAAGGTGTCGTAGGTAATACCCAGGATCTCAAGGAATTGCCTTGCATTGGCTTCACTGCCGCTGCCCGGAGGGCCTACAGAGATCTTAAGTCCCTTTATATCTTCAATATTCTTTACATTCTTGTCGGCTCTCACAACTATCTGTACCAGCTCGGGATAGAAGGTTGCAATAGCCCTGGCCTTTGTAAGCTTTTGCTCAAACATTTCTATACCTTTAAAGGCGTAATCTGCCAGGTCGTTTTGGGCCAGCCCCATTTCACTTTCGCCCCGCTCGATGAGTTTCAGGTTTTCAATACTTCCTCCACTGGTCTGGGCCGTGGCACTGGCTCCTTCAACATAGTTAGTTATTACGTTTGCTATGGCGCCACCCATAGGAAAGTAAGAGCCAGAGGTACCACCGGTACTGATTACCATGTGATAGCTCTGAGCCGCTTCCCCACCGGCCTCCTCATCATTCCCATCGTCTGCCGCAGGACCGCAGCCTGCAGCTAGCAGAGCCAACACGACCAGGCCGACTATTAACCAGTGCTTCCTCACTTTGAATTCCCCCTTTTTTCAATTTTGGAAAGCTGCCTTACAGGCCAAACCTCTCAATGAGCCCCTTTAACACCTGGACGGCGTGTCTGGCATCTTCCTCGTGGAACCAGCCCATGTGGCCAACCCGGAGGACCCTGGAAGCATTTTTGCCCAGCCCTTTAGCAAAAATGGTTTTATATTCATCCCTTGCATAGCCGACGAGATCAGCGGAATTTATATTTTCTGGCAGAGAAAAGGCACTTAAACCACTGGCCCTTGTCACCGCATCATTCTCAGGGTAAAGCACATAGCCCAGCTTGACTGCTTCTTCTTTGATGTACTGGGACAAATTGTCATGGCGCTGGTAAACCTTAGCAAAGGTTTCCTTTTTCATTAGGTCCAATGCTACTTTAAGAGCTCTTACCAAAGACACTGGGGTGCTTACAGGAGTCTGCCCCTTCTCGATAAACTTTCTCATAGCAGCAAAGTCGAAATAATACCTTGGGCTGGTGGAAGTCTCTACAGCCTCCCAGGCCCGCTGGCTGATGCCAACTACGGAAAGCCCGGCGGGACACATCAGGCCCTTTTGGGAGGCACTGATTACAACATCTATGCCCCATTGGTCCATATTAATGGGTGTACAGCCCAGGGAACTGACGGCATCTACTACCAGGAGCCTGCCGTACTTCTCTGTTATTTTGCCAACTGCTTCTATGTCGTTAATGACTGCATTGGACGTTTCACAGTGGGTTACCAGTACGCCTTTAATATCGCTATCCCTGCCAAGAACGGCTTCGATCTCTGAACATTCCAATTCCTCGTGCCAATCAAACTGTAGATGGACAACTTCCAGCTTAAATCTTTTTGCCATATCTGCAAAGATTTCGCCAAAATGTCCATTGGAAACAGCCAGTATCCTGTCCCCCGGTGAGAAAACGTTCACCAATGCCGCTTCCATTCCACCCCTGCCAGAGGCAGGGATGAGCAACACATCCCCCTCTTCATTGCCCAAGAGTTCCCGCAACATCCCCACCACGGAAAAAACTATTTGGCAGAATTCTTCGTCCCGGTGATAGATCATGGGTTCAGCCAATTCCTTCATCACCTGGGGTGGCAGGGGTGTTGGCCCCGGAACCATTAGTTTAAAGGTTGCCGACATAATAACCCACCTCTTTTTTGTTTGATTTCACAACCCTATAAGCAAACACCCCCTCTCACGGACAAATCATTTGACCCTGGCCACACCGCTCTCCCTGGCAGCCTCCGCCACTGCCCTGGCAACGGCAGGAGCAACCCTGGGATCAAAGGGCTTGGGAATTATATAGTCCGCGGAAAGTTCCTCTTCGGGTATGATCTCGGCCAGGGCGCGGGCAGCAGCCAGTTTCATTTCTTCGTTTATATCAGTTGCCCGCACGTCCAGGGCTCCCCGGAAAATTCCCGGAAAGGCCAGAACGTTGTTGATTTGGTTGGGATAATCGGATCTCCCCGTTCCCACTACCCGGGCACCTGCTTCTTTAGCCACTTTCGGATCTATTTCCGGCACGGGATTGGCCAGGGCAAATATAATAGGATCTTTGTTCATGCTCTCTACCATTTCGGGAGTGACGACATTGGCTGTCGACACCCCGATAAAGACATCGGCGCCGACCAGGGCATCGGCCAGGCTGCCCATTTTGTTTTCTTTATTGGTAACTGCGGCGATCTCTTCCTTGGCCCAGTTCATGCCCTCAGGCCGGCCTTGATAGATAATCCCCTTCCGGTCGCAGATGATAATATTTTTGACCCCGGCACTGAGCATGATCTTTACTATGGCAATACCGGCAGCCCCGGCACCATTTATGACGACCGAGATGTCAGCCAGCTCCTTCCCCGTTATCTTCAGGGCATTTAACAAGGCAGCAAGGACAATTACAGCAGTACCGTGCTGGTCGTCGTGGAAGATTGGTATGGACATCCTTTCCTTCAGTTTCTTCTCTACCTCAAAACAGGCCGGCGCGGCAATATCCTCAAGGTTAATACCGCCAAAGACGGGCTCCAGCATGGTTACAATCTCTACTATCTTGTCCACATCGGTGGTGTTGAGGCAGATGGGGAAAGCGTCCACTCCCGCAAAGCTTTTGAACAGAAGGGCCTTGCCTTCCATTACCGGCAGAGCTGCCGGAGCACCGATGTCCCCAAGGCCGAGGACGGCAGTGCCGTCGGTTACTACGGCGACCATATTGCCCTTGACAGTATATTCGTAGACTTTTTCCGGATCTTTGGCTATTTCCTTGCAGGGCTCGGCCACTCCGGGGGTATAGGCCAGACTTAAACCCGACTGATCCTTTACCTCAATCTTGCCGGTTACCTCCAATTTTCCCCTGTTATCCCGGTGTATTTTTAAAGCATCTTCTCGCAGTGACATAGGCATTACTCCCCTTTTCTAGTTTTGTCTATACTGTTCTTTGCCCATTTTATACAAATCGTTTCCTTCGCTATCGATTATCACGGTTACAGGAAAATTTTCCACCTTCAGTTGGTATATCGCTTCCGGGCCCAGGTCTTCAAAGGCCAAGACTTTCGCCTCCTTGATGGCCTCGGCCAGGAGGGCGCCGGCGCCTCCGATGGCGGCAAAGTATACTGCCTTATTCTTTTTAATGGCATCTACTACTTCATTATTTCTAATCCCTTTGCCTATCATCCCCTTGAGGCCCCTTTCCAGGAGCTGGGGGGTGTAGGCATCCATTCTGCCGCTGGTGGTGGGACCGGCGGAGCCGATGACCCTGCCGGGTTTGGCCGGGCACGGTCCTACATAGTAGATAACCTGCCCTTCCAGCTCCAGGGGAAGGTCTTGGCCCTTTTCCAGCATATCAATCAGTCTTTTATGGGCGGCGTCGCGCCCGGTGTAAATAACGCCGTGCAAAAGGACCCTATCTCCCGCTTTGAGGCCCTTTACCACATCCTCAGTAAAAGGTGTATGGACGTTCTTGGTCACTTTCTTCCCCTCCGCTCCTTGGTTAAATAATTGCTTCCTTGTGCCTGGCTGCATGGCACTGGATGTTTACTGCCACAGGCATGCTGGCTATGTGGGCTGGAAAGGTTTCGATATGAACGGCCAGGGCCGTTATCCTGCCGCCGAAACCTTGAGGTCCTATCCCCAGCCTGTTTATTTCTTCCAGGAGCTCCTTCTCCAACCTGGCTACTTCAGGGTTGGGGTTGTGCTCTCCAATGGTGCGCAGGAGGGCCTTTTTGGCCAGGAGGGTTGTCTTTTCGATGGTGCCGCCTATGCCAACCCCTACGATAATGGGAGGACAAGGGTTAGGGCCGGCCTTTTCTACCGTTTCGACGACGAACCTTTTTATGCCCTCTACGCCGTCGGCCGGCTTCAGCATGGCCAGGGCACTCATGTTCTCACTGCCGCCGCCCTTGGGGGCGACGGTGATCTTGATTTTATCCCCGGGAACGATTGTAATGTGCACTATGGCCGGCGTATTGTCGCCGGTATTCTTCCTTTCCAGAAAGGGATCATCGACACTCGATTTCCGGAGATAGCCATTTATGTATCCCCTGCGGACACCTTCATTGATGGCCTCGGTGAGATCGCCGCCCACCAGGTGGACATCTTGGCCAAGTTCGAGGAAAACCACCGCCAGGCCGGTATCCTGGCAGATGGGCATATCCTCCCGGCAGGCAATCTCAGCATTCTTGATTAAATCCTGCAAAATTTCCCGACCCAGGGGCGATTCCTCCTTGGAAACCGCCTCTTCCAAAGCCCTTTTCACATCTGCCGGTAGATAGTAGTTTGCCTCGATACATAACCTTTCGATGGTCTGGGTAATAAGATCAACATTTACTTCCCTCATGGACAGTTCTCCCTTCCGGCTTTGTAAAAGGTGCTATCTCCTGCGGGCTTCCCCGCAGGAGATAGCCCAAGAATTTACACGGGAACGGCCATATCCGGCTGCCCGGGCTCGCTCTGAACAGCTTCTGGATAGTAACGCTTGACCATCTCCACCACTATGGAGGCCTGTCTTGCCATATCTATACCGTTTTGTGCCGTGGTCAGCTGCCCGTGGCCGCCAATGCAGGAGTTCCCGGTCTTTAAGTAAACCGGGGCCGCCACCCGGACCATTTCCGGCGCTTCATAGACACGGATGAAACCGCCCGAGCCAGGAGGATTGTCGGTATGGAGATCTAGGGGAACCTTGACGGCTTGCCGCAGGGCCGCCAGCATGGGCAGGCTCAGGTCCCTGACGGGGTTGATGGAGTTGGCACCTAATCTTTCTAGCAGTTGGAAGCTGGCCGGGTTGCCGTGGCCGTTATGGGCCGAATTTTTAAACTTCATGTTTGCCGGCAGCTCCCCGGCCTTCCTCATCTCGTTAAGAACCCAGAGGAGGCCCTCGTCATAGACCAGGACACCACGACAGCCAACCTCAGCGATGCGCTTGACATCCTCTATGGCCCTGACAATCTGCTCCTGGCCGCGCAACCGGTAGGCAATGACCCTGCCCTGCTCACTCAAGCGGGTTGCGCTGGTATCGTAGGCAGCCCTGGGCCCTACCGAAAGATTGAGTTCCACCCCATAGTGCTTACAGATGGCCATGTACTCCTTCAATTCGGCCAGGGTATGCCGGAAGGCACCGTAGGTTTCATCGATCCGGTTAATAATTACCCCTATTCTTTCGGCCTCCTCGAGAAGGGCCTTGCAGGCTACTGCCGTGTTAATGGTCGGGACCTCAATACGAAAATGGGCCCCATCGGGAAATCTTTGGTCCGATGTGGGCAGATCAAAGGCATCACCAGCAGGTAAACCTAGTTTTTCCAAAAAAGCCCTTGTTTCATCGAACATCTCCTCTACCTCCTTATCTGTCCTTGACCGCCAATAGCATCCCACCCACTGTATACCTCTTCCGGAATTGGTATATGGGTTTTGCCCTCACAGTTACACTATTGCAAATCGCATGCCAGATAAGACATCATTTTCAATAAATTAGTACACGGAATTTACTG
>FZPS01000022.1_pt80 | contig 25692 bp, 19 predicted proteins | sample 1817821 | NCBI WGS metagenome assembly FZPS01 (sample SAMEA104158645, study PRJEB21678) | metagenome | place: Germany | collected 2015-04-21 | reverse complement strand
GTCCTGATTACAAATGTAATGCTTTATTTTTATAATTTTGTCAATTCATTGTCGTTGGTATAGTTAACAAAAAAGATGTTTTAGGTGTTTATACAATGAGAGTAGTATTGGAAAACGTTTAAATATGGAAGAAAAAGAATTGGTAAACAAACTCATAGATCTTGCTTTTGCAGAAGATATTGGGGAAGGTGATCATACCACCTTGTGTAGTATTCCCGCTGATGCCCAAGGGAGAGCAAAGCTTATTATAAAAGAAGAGGGTATTCTTGCCGGAGTAGAGGCTGCAAGGGAAGTTTTTCACAAATTCGATCCTACATTGAAGATGGAAGTTTTCATCGAGGATGGTGCGCATGTTAAGCCGGGCGATATCGCTTTTGTAGTGGAAGGAAAGGTGCAGTCGCTTTTGCAGACCGAACGTATTGTACTGAACATCATGCAACGTATGAGTGGAATTGCAACGACAACGCATCATTATGTGGAACTTCTTGAGGGAACCCACACAAAATTGCTCGATACGCGTAAGACTTCTCCGGGAATGCGTATACTTGAAAAACATGCAGTGAAAATCGGGGGAGGAGAAAATCATCGGATCGGACTTTTCGATATGATCCTTTTGAAAGATAATCATGTCGATTTTGCCGGAGGTATCGAAAAAGCTATTCGTGGGGCTCAGGAATACTTGAAGGAAAAAGGCAAAGACTTGAAAATCGAAATCGAAGTCCGCAATCTCGATGAACTGAAAGAGGTGTTGCGTATAGGGGGTGTGGATCGGATTATGCTCGATAATTTTTCTGTTGAAGACACGCGTAAAGCCGTGGAATTGGTTGCCGGAAAAGTAGAACTCGAGTCTTCGGGTGGGATCACGGAAGAAACCATACGTAGTTACGCCGATTGTGGAGTGGATTATATTTCGGTAGGTGCATTTACCCATTCGGTCAAGAGTCTCGACATGAGTTTAAAGGCCGATTAAAAAGATGGAAAATACAGGGAATAAACAAGAATTGCTGGATAAGCGTTATATACGTATGGCGTTCATCTGGGCTGAGAATTCCTATTGCAAGCGTCGCCAGGTGGGTGCGATTTTGGTAAAGGACAAAATGATTATATCCGATGGATATAATGGCACGCCGGCAGGTTTTGAAAATGTATGCGAGGATGAGAATAATATCACGAAACCTTATGTTTTGCATGCCGAGGCCAATGCAATCACAAAAGTTGCCCGATCGAACAACAGTAGCGAAGGAGCAACACTTTATGTGACTTCTGCTCCCTGTATAGAATGTGCCAAGCTTATTATTCAAGCAGGAATTAAGCGGGTTGTATATGCCGATTCTTATCGATTGAGCGATGGAATCGATCTGCTCAAAAGGGCCAACATTGAAGTTGTTGCCATAGATATAGATAAATAGATAACGGAAGGTATAATTTTAAAAAATAGTGGATGATGGATGCTGAAAAAAATGTAAGAACGTGGTTACCGTTGTGGCTTGCTTTGGCTATTGTGTTAGGAATTTTTATCGGTAACAAATTTTTGGTATTTGAACGAGGAATAAAAGTTGCAGGTACCGAAAAACTAAACGCAGTTCTTAGTTACATCGGAGAATCATATGTCGATCCCATAAATATGAGGGAATTGGTCGAAGATGCTTTGCCTCATATCGTCAGGGAGCTCGACCCTCATTCAGCTTATATACCTGCCGAAGAAATGAAACGGGTCAACGAAGAGCTGGAATCTCGTTTTTCGGGTATAGGCGTAAGCTTTTATGTGCTAAACGACACCATTGTTGTTACCGGTATTATTCCGGGAGGTCCTTCCGAAGCCGCAGGCATCCAACCCTGGGATCGTATTGTTGAAGTAAACGATACGTTAGTGGCAGGAATAAACATCACCAATGAACAGGTAGTGAAAAAACTTCGAGGCGAAAGAGGTACACAAGTGAAGCTTGGCATCATCAGACCCTCCGAGAATAAAATGATACACATTACCGTAACCCGTGGAGATATTCCTGTTAGCAGTGTACAAGCCTCTTACATGTTAACAGACGATATCGGTTACATTAAAGTAGGTACTTTTGCATTTACTACTTTCAGCGAATTTATTTCAGCTATCTCCAAATTAAAAAACCAACAGAGCAATTCTTTTGTGATCGATCTTCGAGGCAATTCCGGGGGTTCACTGGAAACGGTGGTTTCAATGGCAAACGAATTTTTGAATAAAGGTGAATTAATTGTTTATGCCGAAGGACGCAGATTTCCCCGTATTGATTACTATGCCGATGGATCGGGAACCTGTAAAAACGATCAGATTGTTGTGTTGATTGACGAATTGAGTGCTTCGGCCAGCGAAATCTTTGCAGGAGCTATGCAGGATCATGATCGCGGATTGATTATCGGACGCAAATCTTTTGGAAAAGGGTTGGTGCAAAGTCAACGTCAATTCAAAGACGGTTCTGCCATTCGGTTAACGGTTGCTCGTTATTATACGCCATCGGGACGATCCATTCAGCGTAAATACGAAAAAGGGCACTATGATGAGTACGAAATGGATGCTATCAATCGTTATATCCAAGGGGATTATATAAATGTGGATACAGCTTCGAATGTCGATTTAAAACCATATAAGACAGTAGGAGGGAGAACCGTTTATGGTGGCGACGGAATCATGCCCGATATTTTTATTCCTCGTGATACCACCGGTATAAATCCATATTTCAATGCCTTGATAAGTCGCGATCTTGTTCAGGAATATGCGATGGTGTACAGCGATAGGAATAGAGAGAAATTAGGGAAATTCAGTTCGTGGGAGGAGCTTCATCGCTATCTTCGCATGCAGCCTTTGCTGATAAATTTGGTAAGTTATGCCGATTCAAAGGGTGTAAGGCAGCGTCCATACTATATTGAAGAGTCGCGAAAACTTTTAGAAACTCAATTGGAAGCCTACATTATCCGGAATTTTTGGGGAGAAGAGGGGTTTTATGCTGTTCTTGTGGAAAACGATAATGTGGTTGATAAAGCCATTGAAATGATTGTTACGGGAAAAACCGCACCCGAAGCAATTGTTCGGGAACGTTACAAAGAGTGATTTTTGTTTCTCCTCGAATTATTTCCGTTCGATTTTGTCTTGCAGAGAAAATGTAGGGAAAATGAAACAAGTGTCTTCAAAGCAAGCATTGCGAAATCGAATTGCAGCTAAAAAGAACACTTTTTCGGAAACCGAATTACGCGTTTTTTCGTCAGAAGTGATTTCAATGCTGGAATTAACGTCTTTATTTCAGGATGCTACCTGTATCTTGAGTTATTATAGTATACTCGGTGAAGTGGAAACGCATGATTTCATCGATAAATATCACGAGGACAAATGCTTTATTCTCCCTGTCGTAAGGGGAAATGAATTGGCTTTGAAAAAATTTACTTCACCTGAAGAGATGATAAAATCTTCCTTTGGAATTTTTGAACCAACAGGGGGTGACTTTGTCGATTTTGATCGGATTGATCTTGTTCTCGTGCCGGGAGTAGCATTCGACAGAGAACTCCATCGGCTGGGTAGAGGCAAGGGATTTTACGACCGATTGTTACCTCTTATCCAAGCTCCGAAAATAGGTGTTTGTTTCGATTTTCAATTGTTTGATCATATTCCTTACGATAAGCACGATGTTAAAATGAATATGATTGTCTCGCAAAATGAGATTGTGACAGGGTGACGATTTTCGACTTTTTATATGCTTTTATCGGTAAAAATCAATTTGTGCGTCGCACAGTTTTCGGTAATATCCATTTTTGGCATACAATTCATCATGATGCCCGTGTTCTACTATTTCCCCTTCGTGTATAACATAAATCTCGTCTGCATTTTTAATGGTAGATAAACGATGGGCAATGGTAATGGTGGTGCGATTTTGTACCAGTCTATCCAACGCTTCTTGTACTAGTTTTTCCGATGCGGTATCCAATGCCGAAGTGGCTTCGTCTAGGATGAGAATTTGAGGATTTTTAAGAATGGCTCGTGCAATGCTGATGCGTTGGCGTTGACCACCCGATAGTTTTCCTCCTCTGTCGCCGATATTGGTCTGATAACCCTGCTCGGTAGCCATGATAAATTCGTGGGCATTGGCAATTCGAGCTGCCTTTTCTACCTCTTCTTGCGTTGCATTTTCGGCACCAAATGCAATGTTGTTGAAAAATGTATCATTGAATAGAATGGCTTCCTGACTTACATATCCTATCAACGAGCGTAAATCGTGAAGGGTGACTTCTTTGATGTTTACATCATCAATATAAATTCCCCCTTCTTGGATGTCGTAAAAGCGAGAAAGAAGATCCACGATGGTTGATTTTCCGGACCCCGATTCTCCGACGAGAGCAATTGTTTTTCCTTTAGGGATAACCAGATTGATATCTTTCAATACCCAATCCGATTGATAGGCAAACCAAACGTGGTTGTAGTGGATGTGGCGATTAAATTGAAGTTTTTTTGGTTTTTCCGGATTCTCGATCTCGTTTTGAGCTTCCAAAATGCGATCGATTCTTTCCATAGAAGCCAGTCCTCTTTGTACGGCATAAGCCGATTTCGAAAAATCTTTGGCCGGGTTGATAATGCTATAAAAAATAGTGAGATAATAAATAAAGGTGGCAGCATCGATGAGTCCTTTTCCTTCTAAAATTAGTGAACCGCCAAACCAAAGAACAATAGCTATGGTGATCGTACCAAGAAATTCGCTCATGGGGTGTGCAAGGTACTGGCGGCGTGCAATTCGGTTGGACATTCTTCTGAATTCGTCGCTTCCTTTGTGAAATCGTTCCGAAATTTTCTTTTCGGCATTGAATGCTTTTATTATGCGCAACCCACTCAATGTTTCCTCCACTTGCGACATTAATTCCCCCCATTTATTTTGGGCTTCAAAAGATTTTCTCTTGAGCGTTTTTCCCACTCTTCCCATTACATAACCCATTATCGGAAGCAGTACAAGCACAAAAAGAGTAAGCTCCCAACTCAAAGCAATCATTGTACCCAAATAAATGAGGATAAGGATGGGGTTTTTGAAAAGCATGTCTAGCGAACTCATAATCGAGTTTTCTACTTCGTTGACGTCGCCTGAAATTCTAGCCAAAATATCCCCTCTGCGTTCTTCCGTAAAAAACCCGATGGGTAAAGCAAGTATTTTTTCATTTATTTGATTTCGGATATCTTGCACTACTCCTGTGCGGATAGGTATCGTAAAATACGATCCGAGATAAGCAGACAGGGTCTTAAAAAAGGTCATGATAATCAAGACCGCAGCCAAGATCAGCAATGTTTGACTGCTTCCGTAGGTTTCAATCAGTTGAGTTATATACCAGTATCCGTTATTGAAAAGAATGTCCAGAGAAGAGACTCCCGGAGTATGCCAGGGAATAAATTCGTATGTTGCGGTATTTATTTTGAATAGAACCTGAAGAATAGGTATAATTGTTGCCAGGGAAAATACATTTAAAATAGCAGTCAGTATGTTGAAAATAAAAGTAAGTACAACATATTTTTTATAGGGAGGCAAAAATCGCCTAAGTATTTTAAAAATTCCTTTCATTAAATTCAATGGGTTGTGAAGTCGGCACAAAATTACGATTTTTCACGGAATAACCGCCGAAAAATTCGTACTTTTGTCATTATGCAATTGTCTGATAAAAATACGTTGGTCGAATTACTTGCTCAATTGAATGCGGCTCAACAAAAAGCCGTCGAATTTTGTGATGGGCCGTCGCTTGTCATAGCCGGTGCCGGATCGGGGAAAACCCGAGTGCTTACCTATAAAATTGCTTATTTATTGGAACAGGGGCTTCCTCCTTATTACATTCTTGCTCTCACGTTTACCAATAAAGCCGCAAGGGAAATGAAGTCGCGTGTTTCCGATCTTGTGGGGGAAAAGAAGGCTCGTCAGGTATGGATGGGGACATTTCACTCCATTTTTTCGCGTATTTTACGCAACGAAGCCGAAATTATCGGCTTCGATTCCAATTTTACGATTTTTGATGCGTCGGATTCGCAAAACCTTGTCAAACTGATCATAAAAGATATGAATTTGGATGATAAGGTATATCGTCCCGGCAACGTGTATCATCGTATTTCAAAGGTAAAAAATAGCCTGATCACGCCTGTTATGTACGAACGAAATGCAGAGCTTTTGGAGTATGATCGTAGGATAAAACAACCCCTCACTTTTGAAATTTATCGTCGGTATCAAGAGCGTTTGCGGTCTGCGAATAGTATGGATTTTGATGATCTGCTTATGTATACCAATATTCTTTTTCGGGATTATCCTGAAGTGTTGGAGAATTATCGGAATCGCTTTCAGTATATTTTGGTGGATGAATATCAGGATACGAATTTTGCTCAACATCTCATTGTGAAGCAATTGGGGGAAGTGCATCGTCGTGTATGTGTGGTAGGCGATGATGCGCAAAGTATCTATTCGTTTCGTGGTGCAAATATCGACAATATTTTAAAATTTAAATCTTTCTATCCCGAAGCACGCATATTTAAACTCGAGCAGAATTACCGTTCAACCCAAAATATCGTGAATGCGGCTAACAGCCTAATCAAAAAAAATGCAGGACAAATTTCCAAAAATGTTTTTTCAAAACAAGAAGAGGGCGAAAAGATTGAGGTGATTAGTGCCTTTTCCGATTTCGAAGAAGGATTGATTGTTGCCAATAAAATTGCCCGTATGCGTTATGAAGACCATGCGTCGTATGGCGATTTTGCTATTCTTTACCGTACCAATGCGCAGTCGCGTATATTTGAAGAGGCGTTGCGTAAGAAAAATATTCCTTATCGTATTTATGGTGGTCTTTCTTTTTATCAGCGCAAGGAGATTAAAGACATTATTGGTTATTTTCGATTGATCGTCAATCCGCAGGATGAGGAGGCCTTTCGAAGGATTATCAATTATCCGACTCGTGGTATTGGCAATGTTACCGTCAATAAGATCTCGGAAGCAGCACACTCGCATAATACAAGTATGTGGGAAGTGCTTTCTGATCCGTTGAAATACAACCTGAACGTGAACTCCGGGATGTTGAAAAAACTATCCCATTTTCATGCATTGATTAGCGATTTTATCGAGCAGAACGAAAAGCTGAATGCTTTTGAACTGGCGCAGCGGGTAATTAAAAAAACCGGTATTGCTGCGGAAACTTATCGGGATATGACACCCGAGGGAATGAGCCGTGTGGAAAATATTCAAGAATTGTTGGATGCCATGAACATGTTTGTTGCTCAACGGCAAGAGGAAGGCGATGACGATATTTACTTATCGGACTTTTTGTCGGGAGTTTCGCTTTTGACCGATCAGGATACCGATGGTGATTCGGATTCGGAAAGGATAACGCTTATGACAGTGCATTCGGCCAAAGGATTGGAGTTCGATCATGTTTTTGTGGTGGGAATGGAAGAAGATCTGTTTCCGTTGATAATGGCAAAAAACGAGTTCCAAGGTTTGGAAGAAGAGCGTCGTTTGTTTTATGTAGCTATTACGCGTGCAAAAAAAACGTGCACGCTTACTTATGCCAAGAGCCGCTTTAAAAATGGTCGCGTAATATCAACACGTGAAAGTCGGTTTTTGAGTGATATTGATCGTAAATTTCTTTCGGCTCATGGGGATACGTTTTCTGATACGTGTTCGGAACATGAAGACGGTTTTTGGAATTCATTGCGTCATCAAAATGACGGGATGGGGAATGCAAGAAATCAAAAATCGACCCCTACCTTACAGAGAGAAAAATTTTCACCTGTAAAGCAAAGTTCATTTCAATCTTTGTCGAAAGAAGCTGTGGAGCTTCGTGAAGGCGATATCATCGAACATGAACGATTTGGTCGAGGTGTGGTAAGTGGGATAGAATCCACCGGAAGTGACAAACGGGCGTTTGTCGATTTCGATTCTGCCGGAAGAAAGCAGTTATTGCTAAAGTTTGCGAAGTTTAAAATTGTGAAATAAAAAGCATTTGGAATCAATGCGCATGTAGGGTTGTTGCGAAATTTTCACAAGGTTGTCAGTGCTTCCTCGAATAAAGTAATTTTTTCCAATCCGTTTTCGTTGACGATATATGTGTTTTCGATCCCAACGGCCCCGATACCGGGAAGGACGAATTTGGGTTCGAGAGCAATTGCCATACCCGGCTGAAGGGCTTCTTTCGAGCGCAGTGTCAGTACGGGCGGCTCGTTTATTTCCAACCCGACGCCGTGCCCGATGAATTTTGCCTGTTGAACGGTTCCCATGAAGTAAGGTTCGAGTTGATTTTCTTTCGTCTTTTTTTCTGCAAGTAAATAGAGGTCGGAACAAAGAGTCCCCGGTTTGGCGGTTTCCCAAATTTCGTTATGAATGTCAATGGATACTTGATGTGCATGATAGGCAATTTCCGGCACCTTCCCGATGGCAAAAGTGCGAGTCATGTCGTCCATGTAAGGTCGATAATTCCCGGCCATATCGATCATGAGAGTAGTGCCATTTTTTAGTGGTGTTCCGTTTGCACCCAGTGGCAGTAGTGGGGAAATGCCGCCTCCCCCCAATGCATAATCGTATGGAGAGGGTGTTTGAGCGTTGTTGCCGGTCAAGATGCTTCCCATAAAAATGTCCATGTTTTCTCCGAAAGAACGAAAAATTCCCAACGAACCTGCTTTTCTCATAATGTATTCCAGTTCGATCTGAAAATCGATATCGGTCATTCCGGGTCGGTATATAGCGGGGATTTGAGAATAGACTTCAGCATGAATTTTTGCACTTTCACGTATCTGATTAAGTTCAAAGTCTGATTTGATGGCACGTATTTCGCGCATTTTTTGTGAAATATTGGCGATCTTCGGCATGTTTAATGCTGTTTGCAAACGAATAACCGACGTGTACGACAAAGCGTCGGCTTCCAGAAGCAGAAGCCGGGGAAGGGGAAGGTTGTATTGGTTGAGCATGTCGGGGATTTGTTCCGGTTTGCGGATGTATTCTACGCCATTACCGTTAATACCTATCGGACGCTTAATGAAGAGAAGGGGGTCGCTTTCAGGTAAAATATAAAAGTAGCCATTGAAAATGGAATCGTTCAGATAAAACTGATTGACGGAAGTAGTAATGATACAGGCATCGGCTTGTTGGTCGACAATAACTTGTTGAACTTTTCGCAATCGGGCAATCAACTCTTCTTTTGGGGTTGAAATCATATTTGTTTTTATTTTCAAAGGTAATGATAAATCCAATTTGTGGGTTATTATTTGGGATTGTTTTGTAAATTTGTCGAGATAGGATGCTCTTCTTGGTTAATATGAATGTTGGGCTCGAAAGCCGGTCGGTGCTGTGAGTTGATTTGGGAAGATGAGCATAATACCTTTATTACGGGCTGTTTTAATTCGATGAATGGGAAAATACTTTTAGTAGAAGATGATACGGGGTTCGGAACAATGCTCCGAAAATGGTTTGAAAGAAACGATTTTTCGGTTCAATGGTGTACACATCTGAATTCTGCTCAGGAGGCCCTTAGCCGAGGAGAATATGATGTAGTGCTCTCCGATTTACGTTTACCCGACGGAGACGGTATCATGCTATTGCAGTGGATGAAAGAACACAAAATGAATACGCCTGTAATCATTCTTACCGGATATGGCGAAGTACAGACTGCCGTTGCGGCAATTAAACTGGGAGCATACGACTTTTTGGAGAAACCCGTTAATCCTTCCGTGCTTCAACAAAAAATAGAAAGTGTTTTCCGTCAAAGAAAAGAAGGAACATATGCCGTTAAAGAAACACACAAAATCACTGAGAACGATACAGAAGCAACAAAAACGGTTTTAACTCCATCTTTTGTGAAAGGAGAAAGTCCGTTATTGCAAAAGATGTACGAATATATTGCTTTGGTTGCCCCAACGCAAATGTCGGTAATGATTTTAGGAGAAAGTGGAACCGGAAAAGAACATGTTGCACGTATGATTCATGAGCAGAGTAACCGTGCTTCGAAACCATTTGTTGCGGTGGATTGCGGCAGTTTGTCGATGGAGCTGGCACCGAGTGAATTATTTGGGCATAAAAAAGGATCTTTTACTTCTGCCGTAGAAGATAAAACCGGTTTTTTTCTCGAAGCGGATGGAGGAACGTTGTTTCTTGATGAGGTGGGAAACTTGCCGTATGGTGTTCAGATGCAAATGCTCAGGGCTTTGCAGGAAAAGAAAATCAGGCCTGTTGGTGCGATGGCTGATGTTGATGTGGATGTACGTATTGTGGCTGCCACAAACAAAAATTTGGAGAAAGCCATAGTGGCAGGTAAATTTAGAGAGGATTTATATCATCGATTAAACGAATTTTTAATTGAGGTTCCTCCTCTACGGGATTGTCTTGAGGATATTCCTTTATACGCTGTTCATTTTCTCAAAGAAGCGAATATTGAACTCGATCGTCACATTCAGTCTATTTCTCCGGAAGCTTTGCATGAATTGGAAAATTATTCATGGCCGGGCAATTTACGGGAATTACGAAATGTGATACGACGAACGGTGTTGTTTACAAAGGGCGATACAATTACAGTTGAAAACCTCCCTACATTGAAAGAAAAGTCGGAAAATGATACCGAAAAAGATATAGCTTTAACAAGAGATGCCGATGAAGAAAAAGAAAGAATTATACGTGCTTTGGAAAAAGCAGGGGGAAATAAAACGTTGGCAGCGCGTTTGCTTAAGATCGATCGTAAAACTCTTTATAACAAGATTCATTTGTACAATCTCGATCTCTGATTGTTTTTGTTAATGGAGATAGTCCGTATTTATTTTGTCGGCAAAAGCTTTTAGCTCTTTTATGGTTATCGCAAGTTCCTCTTTCCACTCGGGGAAGGCAGATGCGTCTTTCCCTCGAAGTTTATCCATTTTTCGTAATACGTCACACAGGTATTCTGCATTTAATTGAGCAAGAAAAGGATGGATTTTATGGCATAGCCGTTGTGCTCCTTCAAAATCGTTTTCCCTGATCATTTGTTCCAGTTTTTTGGTGTCTTCATAGGTCGATTCCACAAATCCGGTGAGAATTTCTTTCATTGTTTCTTCATCACCCTCGAATAACGATGCCAGAAGAGAAAAATCGTTTGTTAATTTGTTTTGTGATATTGTTCGTTTCTTGTTCCCGGATAGAATTTCGGAAAGTTTTTTCATGTCGATGGGTTTTGTTATAAAACCGCTGAATCCTGCAGATACGGCTTTTTCTTCGGTAAAGTCGTCGTACGCAGTCATTAACCATACGGGAACATTGGCATCCGTTTTTCGGATATGTTTTAAAATATCGCTGCCTGTTGTTTTTCCAAGTTCCATATCCGTAAACACAATATCGTAGTTTGAAATGTTTGTTATGCATTCGTGGATATTGGTGTTGTCATCACATAAAGTTATCTGATGACCCATTTGTTGCAATACTTCTTTCAACATGGTGCCTAATGCAGGATGATCTTCGAAAATCAGGATACGGAACGAAACAGGATGATTGTTTTGGGTAGGGATATTCTTCTCTGCGACGACTGTTTCGTTTGTTTCTTTAATCTGTTTGAGGGGTAGTTCAATCGTAACGCATGTTCCTTTATCTTTTTTCGATTGTATTTGGATTGTACCGTTGAGTGCTTCTGTAAGTCCTTTTGTGACGTACATTCCAAAACCGCTGCCTTCTTCTTTTAACGGGTTTTGTATACGGGAGAACGGTTTGAAAATTTCGGGCATATCTTTCTCATCGATTCCAATGCCGGTATCGGAGACAGTGAAGATAATGTGGTTGGATTCGGTCTGTTGCAACGAGAGCTTAACGCTTCCTTTTACCGTGTATTTAACGGCATTGGAAAGGAGATTGGAGAGAATTTGTTTTAGGATGGTGGAGTCGGTTTCGGCAATGAAAGGATTTTCTATGCGGTTATCGAATTCCAAGTGAAGGTTTTTTGTTTCGGCGAAAGGGCGAAACATTTCAATGGATTCTTCCACTACTTCTATGAGATTGAAACGGGATATATTCAGTTTTTTTGAATTTTTTTCCAGTCGGGAAAATTCGAGCAAATTCGCAAGCATTGTCAGTATGTATTTCCCTGAATGCTGTGCCGATTGAATTTGTTGTTTTTTGGTTTCGGATGTTTCGGTTGATTTCCATAAATCCATATAGCCCATGATGGAAGAAAGAGGTGTTTTGATATCGTGAGAAACGGAGAGCAGCAATTTATGGCGGCTTTCCATGAGTTCTTCGGTGAGTTTTTTTTCTTTAATCAAGTCGATCCGAGCCTTCTGACCTTTGTTCAGGTCATTTATGATGAGCAGGATGAAGGCCAATATCAAAAGCAAAGAGAACGTACCGACAGTAACCGAGAAAATATAAATTTTCCGGGTAAGTTGGCTACTATCTGAAATTCCTCTGCGAGCTGTTTCGATTGTTTCATGATGGAGGCGGGTTAGCAGTTGCGAAAGTTGCAACGATATTTCCTGTTCCGAAAGAACCAGATCCCTTACTTGTTTCTCAATTCCTTGAATTTGCGATGAATAATTCCGAGATGCCTTGTGAGTTGTTTCTATCAGATCGGTATATGTTTCTTTATCCATTCCCGATTTTAATGTATCCTTTTCTATCGTGGTCACACTTATCGTCGTGTCGACAGCGGAATGTGGTTTAAATACGTTTTTCAGCCTGCTCCAGAAATCTTTTTTTTCTTTGACGATGACTGTGGTACTTTGATTGGTGGCAATAACGGACGAGTCTTGAATATGCTCTATTTTTTTGTTTAACTCTTTCAGCGGATTTTGCGATTTAAATTGTTTGGCTAATTTGGAGACGAGTACATTTTTTTCTCCCAACAGGCCATGAATATTTCGAAGCAACGTATCCTGACTTTGTGAAGGGGTAAGACGCTGCATTTCTTTTATTTGACGTGAAATATCTTTATAAAGAGAATCGTATTGCTGTTCAAAAACGGGGTTGGGTGATGAAAGTAGAACATTGGTTATATTCTGAATTTGTTGGATGGATGAGATCAATTGATTGGTATAGGAAAGGATTTGATTGGACTGCGCAATTTCTTCTTCTTGAGTGTCGATGTTTTTTTTCAATGTGTACGAATAGATGAAAATGCCACAGAAATAGAGGATCACTATCAAAAATATTAATCCTATTTTTATTCTGATGGTATGCTCCGGTGTGTTGTTTTTTTTCATCTTTACCATTTCCTCAACAATGCTTTTCGAAGATTCCTTTTTCAAATATACACGATAATTTTCAATTTACACATTGACAACTAAAAGTTGCGTTCCCATAAATTCAATTTGTTTTATTGTGAGTCCTCATGAGAGTGTGATGTGGAATATTTCTACATTTTCCACGCATTTTCCACAATATCGAATGATGGCACACAGAGTCCCTCTTTTTCTATTTAGTTGTATATGAGTAAATTGAAATACGATTAGATATTTTTGTACGTTATTTGAATAAAGATAAGTGAACAGAATGATTTGATATTGATGGCCATCAAAAAAAAATCGACAAAAAGATTAAGTTTCACATTTAAAATTTAAAGACAATGAAAAAAGTTATTTTATCGGTAGCATTAATTCTTGGAATAGTGGGAGCAACAAATGCTCGAATCCAAGATCAAGGTCAGGTTCAACAGGACCGGACAACGGTTATTTCAACACAATCGCAAGACGATGGTTTTAAAGATGTAAAATTGGAAGATTTGAATGAGAAGGTGCAGGCTGCAATAAGCGTAGTAGCTGAAAATTATAATATCGATGTTCTTCAGTATAACGCAGAAAAACAGATTGCAAAGGTAGAAGCAACCAAGAAGGACGATCAATCGAAGAAAACGTTCTACTTCGATGCTGAAGGTAATGAGATAACGATGGATGCTGCTCCGGTGCAGCCTGAGAAAATAGAAGAAGAATCCGAAGAGATTCTATGGTAGAAATGAATTCATGTTGGGATAAGCCACATGACACAAACGATAACACTGCTTAAGGCAGGTTAACACAATCTCATTCTCGATAGACAAAGAGAATACTCCGGCGGGAGGGTTCTTTTTGTCGGATTACCGCTCTCCTTGGATAAACTTTGGAGAGCGGTTTTTTTACGTTGTCCATATTCTCCATGCTTCCTGCGCTTGTATCAGAAGCATTTCCTCGCCGTTTTTTACGGTCGCTCCTTGTGCTTTGCCTTTTTTTAAGAACAATGTTTCTTTAGGATTATATACAAGATCATAAAGAAGATGATTCCCTGTAAGATATGGATAGGGAATAGCCGGACACTCGTTTACGTTGGGAAAAGTACCTACGGGAGAAGCATTTATTATAATTTGGTAGTTGTTGATGATTTCGGGTGTCAGTTCCTCATATATAAATTTGTTTTCTCCGGGCGTACGTGAAACGTATTTCCAGTCGATTCCCAGATCGTTGAGAGCTTGCACAACTGCTTTCGATGCTCCGCCTGTGCCCAGAACAAGTGCTTTTTTGTGGATATCAGGTTTAATGAGAGGTTCGATGGATTTTTTAAATCCCGGGTAATCGGTATTATACCCTTTTAAATGATAATCGTAACGGTCGTTGGGTTTTCGATCGATTTTGATAACATTTACAGCGCCAATTTTTTCGGCTTCGGGCGAAAGTTCATCAAGAAAAGGGATCACTTGCTCTTTATAGGGTATAGTAACATTCAACCCTTTTAAATTTGGATTAGCCGAAACGACTTCCTTGATTTGCCGGATATTTTCAATTTCAAAGTTGAGATATTTGGCGTCAATGTTTTCCCTTTTAAATTTTTCAGTAAAAAACTTTGCGGAGAAAGAATGTTTTAGTGGAAAACCGATGAGTCCGTATGTATTCATCATGCTCTTTTTTGTGCGATATACAAACTGCAAACGCCTGCTGTATAGGTTTTGTATTGAAGGATATAAAAATCGTTTTTTTCGAGAATAGCCATCATTTTTTTTCCTTGGGGAAATGCGCTAATGGATTGAGGTAAATAATTGTATGCATTTTTATCTGAGGAAATTAAACGCCCTATGAATGGGATAAAGAATTTAGAATATATAGTATAGAGCTGTTTCATGGGGAAATGTTGCGGGGTAGAAAGTTCGAGAAACAGAAATATCCCGTCGGGTTTCAGTACGCGATGGATTTCACGGAAACTCGCATTGATATTTTCGAAGTTTCGCACCCCGAAGGCTACTGTTACGGCATCGAATGTGTCGTTGGGAAAATTCATCTCCCTACAATCTTGTTGTTTTAATGTAATACTGTTTTCCAGACCTTTTGCTTCGATTTTTTTTCTCCCCACTTCTATCATTTTTTCGGAAATATCGATTCCGGTAATTTTGTCGGGAGATAAAATCTGTTGTGCCAGAATGGCAAAATCGCCCGTTCCGGTGGCAACGTCAAGAATTTGTCGCGGCCGGTAAGGAGTTAATTTTTTAATTGCGTCCTTTCTCCAGAAATTATCGATTCCCAGAGAAAGAATACCGTTGAGATTATCGTAAGAAGAGGCAATGGAGTTGAACATGCGCTCCACCTGCTTTGTCTTGGGTTCGGACGAATTGTACGGAATCACCTTCTCTGAGTTATAAACCATATCCTTTTACTTTTTTGTCAACAGCATGTTTTTAATATAATGATCGGTTTTTCAAGTAATTTATCACATTTTTTTCGATGCGCTCTTCGAGATTGTCCGTCTCGGCTTTTACGAATTTTTCTCCCGTAAGGATTTCGTAAAGTTCGATATAACGTTCCGATACTTGGTTGCAGAATTCTTCGGTCATTTCAGGAATTTTTTGTCCGGGTTGCCCTTGAAAACCGTTTTCAATCAACCATTGGCGAACAAATTCTTTCGATAGCTGCTTTGGTGCTTCACCTTTTTCGAAACATTCGCGATAGCTGTCGCTATAAAAATAACGAGATGAATCCGGAGTATGTATTTCGTCGATCAAATAAATTTTGCCGTCTTTTTTACCGAATTCGTATTTGGTATCCACAAGAATCAATCCTTTTTCGGCAGCCATTTCGGTTCCTCTTTGAAACAAGGCATAGGTATATTTTTCGATTTGTTCATATTCATCCTTGCTTATCAGTCCTTGTGCAATGATTTCTTCTTTGGAGATATTTTCGTCGTGACCTTCGGCTGCTTTGGTTGTGGGAGTGATAATAGGGGTATCGAATTTCTGATTCTCTTTCATTCCGTCGGGTAGAGGAACGCCACAAATGGATCGTACTCCTTTTTTATATTCACGCCAAGCACTTCCGGCGAGATATCCCCTGATAACCATTTCCACTTTATAGGGTTCGCAGCGTATACCTACGGTAACCATTGGATCGGGCGATGCCGTTTTCCAATTGGGAACGATATCGGAAGTTGCATCCAAAAATTTGTTGGCAATCTGATTCAATACTTGTCCTTTATAGGGAATTCCTTCCGGAAGGATAACGTCGAATGCCGAGATTCGGTCGGTTACGATCATGACCAATGTATCGTTCTCAATAGTGTACATATCGCGTACTTTGCCATAGTAAACGGCGGTTTGTCCCGGGAAATGATAATTTGTTTTAACCAATGTATTCTTCATATTTTTGTTTTATTGTTTTCTTGAAAGAAGTTATCGACTAAATTTTCATTTTGAATGTTTATTTTCTTTTTTGATGGTGTCTGACAAAATTTTCTCGTTTTTTTCGCTTTTCTCGCTTTTTTCATATGCTTCCACTATATCTTGTACCAGTTGGTGGCGAACGATATCTTTTTTGTTGAATTCCACAGTGGATATACCTTTAATACCGTCCAATACTTTCATTGCATGAATTAACCCTGAGGGCTGTGAATACGGCAAATCAATTTGGGTTATATCGCCCGTTACGATCATTTTTGCGTTTAAACCCAAACGTGTCAAGAACATTTTGATTTGTTGTTTGGTGGTATTTTGCGCTTCGTCCAAAATGATGACAGCCTCATTGAGCGTACGGCCACGCATAAAAGCCAACGGTGCAATTTGAATGACTTTGTTTTCGAGATATTCTTTCAATTTCGACGAAGGAAGCATATCTTCCAACGCATCGTATAATGGCTGCAGGTAAGGGTCTATTTTTTCTTTCATATCTCCCGGCAAGAATCCAAGTTTTTCTCCGGCTTCTACTGCCGGACGGCTGAGGATAATCTTGCGAACCTGTTTGTTTTTAAGCGATCTGACAGCCAATGCTATGGCAGTGTATGTTTTTCCCGATCCTGCGGGACCGATTGCAAAAACCAGATCATTTTTTTCAAAAGCTTTTACGAGTTTTTGCTGATTGGGCGTTCGTGCGACAATGGGTTTCCCTCCGATCCCGTGAATAATTAGGTTGTCTTGAGCCGAAACAGTCGGTGTTTTTCCTTTTACAATATTGAGAATATCCTCTTCTCTAAGAATATTCATCTCGATACTGAACTTTTCCAATTTACGGATATCTTCTTCGAAACGGATAATTTCTATATCATCACCAACAACTTTGATAACATTTCCCCGCGCTACGATCCGAAGTTTTGGGAATAATGTTTTTATCAATTGAATATTACAGTTGTTTATTCCGAAAAAAACAACGGGATCGACGTTTTCGAGAATAATTATTTTTTCAATCATTAAAATAGTTAGAAATTCAGTTTAAATTGATAAGGGCGATTCTCTTCGCCTTCGATATAATTGATAAATGCTTGATTTATCATCCTATTGCCACCGGGTGTGGGATAATTCCCCGAAAAATACCAGTCGCCGGTATGATTGGGACATGCTTTATGCAGATTTTGAATCGTTTGATATACGATTTTAACTTCTGCTTTTGTATCTTCCGGTTTAAGCATTTTGGCTATTTTATCGGAGAGTTCATCTTCGGTGAAAGGTTCGTAAATTTTCTTTACGTAATTCACTATTTCTTCTTTTTTCTTGTTCTTTTGAGCTAGTGATTTTTGATAGACTTCATCTATCACGTGTTGCATGCCATGTTCTTTGAGCAATTCGATTGCAGCTTTAAAAGCGATGAATTCGCTCAGGCGCGACATGTCGATTCCATAATAATCGGGATAACGAATTTGCGGGGATGATGACACAATAACGATTTTGGTGGGATCGAGCCTGTCCAGAATTTTTATGATGCTTTGTTTCAAAGTTGTACCTCGTACAATGCTATCGTCGATAATTACCAACTTATCTTTATCTCGATTCAATGATCCATAGGTAATATCGTAGACGTGGGCAGCCAAATCGTTACGGGTATTGCCTTCAGTAATAAAGGTGCGAAGTTTAATATCTTTAATGGCTACTTTTTCTGCCCGTACACGTCGCGAGAGAATTTGTTCTATTTCATCTTTATTGAGCGAAGCACCTTTCTCTGCAATGAGTTGTGCTTTTTCCCGGTTAAAATGTTTTTCCAACGCTTCCATCATGCCAAAAAATGCTACTTCGGCCGTGTTGGGAATAAAAGAAAAAACAGTGTTGTCGAAATCGTTGTCGATAGCGTCTAATATTTGGGGTATAAGTAATTCTCCCAGTTTTTTTCGTTCGCGATAAATATCGTAATCCGATCCTCTTGAGAAATAAATGCGTTCAAAAGAACAGGCTGTGATTTTTTCTTTTTTTTCGACGATTTGCGATAATGAAATTTTCCCGTTTTTTTTCACAATCAATGCTTGCCCCGGTTCCAGTTCATGAACATCGTCTTTTGTCAAATTAAATGTTGTTTGAATAGCGGGTCGTTCTGAAGCAACTACCGCAACTTCGTCGTCGTAATAATAAAAGGCCGGCCGAATTCCCCACGGATCGCGTATGGCAAAAGCATCGCCGCATCCGACAAGTCCACTTATCACATAACCACCGTCCCATATTTTGCTTGCTCGTTTCAATAAAAACGGTATATCCAATCGTTCTTCAATTAAATGACTGATCTGTTGTCCGTTCAATCCTTTTTTATCGATATGATCGTATTGATATTGAACTTCTCTATCCAGATAATGACCTAGCGATTCGAGAATGATAAACGTGTCGGCATAATCACGAGGGTGTTGTCCTTCGGCAAGGAGTTGGTTGAACATTTCGTCGACGTTGGTCATATTGAAATTTCCTGCAAGTGCAAGACTTCTTGACGCCCAATTGTTTCGTCGCAATAGGGGATGCAAATATGCCGCTCCGCTTTTTCCTGTAGTGCTGTATCGGAGATGCCCGAGGAAAAGCTCTGCTGCAAAAGGGACGCTTTTTTTTACGAAATCGATATCATTTAATTTTTCGGGTGCAAATTGGCGAAATGTTTCATGCACCTTTCCAAATATATCGTCGATAGCACCCGATCCGGTGGCCCTTTCTCTGAAAATAAACTCATTGCCTGCCGACGCTTCCAACTTCACTGCGGCAAGTCCGGCTCCTTCTTGCCCGCGATTGTGTTGTTTCTCCATCAATAAATAGAGTTTGTCGAGCCCATACTGCCACGATCCGTATTTATCGTAATAATAATCGAGGGGTTTTAGCAGTCGGATCATTGCGATCCCGCATTCATGTTTAACAACATCTGTCATAGATATAACTTCCCGAATTAAATTACAAATTTAATCCTATTTACAGAAAAACGGGCATTCTTTTGGATTAAAAATTTAAAAGAACACCCATATAGGAGATTTTTGTTTATTTTCTTTCTCGTTGTTTTATAACTTTTTGTGCTCATCTTTTTCTGAGAGACTGTTTTTCTTCGTACTTTTGCGAAGTCAAGAGATGTGAATGTTTCACTATCGGCTAAAAGTCACACCAATTATTATAACGATAAATCGATTAAATTATGACCGTAAAACCATTTAAGTATCAAGAGCCTTTTCCTTTGGCTCAAGATGATACCGAGTACTATTTATTGACAAAAGATTACGTATCGGTTTCGAATTTTGAGGGAAAAGAGATATTGAAAGTCGATCCGCAAGGACTTACTTTACTTGCGCAGCAGGCATTTCGCGATGTGGAATTTTTGCTTCGCTCCGAGCATCATAAACAGGTAGCCAAGATTTTGGACGATCCGGAAGCTAGCGAGAACGATAAGTTTGTGGCATTGACTTTCCTGCGTAACGCGGAAATTTCGGCAAAAGGGGTTCTTCCATTCTGTCAGGATACGGGAACGGCAATTATCATCGGGAAAAAAGGGCAACAAGTTTGGACAGAAGGCAATGATGCCGAAGCACTGTCAAGGGGTGTTTACAATACTTTTGTGAATGAAAATTTACGTTATTCGCAAAATGCTCCCCTTACTATGTATGAGGAAGTGAATACGGGTTGTAATCTTCCTGCACAAATCGATTTATATGCAGTTACGGGAAATGAATATGAGTTTCTTTGTATTGCGAAGGGTGGGGGGTCGGCCAATAAAACTTTTTTGTTTCAGGAAACGAAAGCGCTGCTTAGACCCGATAAACTGGAATGTTTTTTGATTGAAAAAATGAAAATGCTGGGTACTACCGCGTGCCCGCCTTACCATATTGCTTTTGTCGTGGGGGGTACTTCGGCCGAAGCCAATTTGGCAACCGTGAAACTGGCGTCGGCAAAATATTACGATCATCTTCCTTCTGTTGGAAATGAATGGGGGCAGGCATTTCGTGATTACGAATTGGAAGAAAAATTAAAAAAAGCCTCCGAAAAACTGGGATTGGGTGCTCAATTTGGCGGGAAATATTTTGCGCATGACATACGGGTGATTCGTTTGCCGCGTCATGCTGCTTCGTGTCCCGTGGGAATAGGCGTTTCGTGCTCTGCCGATCGCAACATCAAGGCAAAGATCACCAAAGAAGGTATCTGGCTCGAAAAATTGGAGGACAATCCCGGTCGGTTTATTCCGGAAAAATATCGACAAGCAGGCGATGCAGGGGGTGTGAAAATCAATTTGAATCGCCCAATAAAGGAAGTTTTGGCCGAACTTGGCAAATACCCCGTATCGACTCGCTTATCGTTGAACGGAACGGTTATTGTGGCTCGCGATATTGCTCACGCAAAACTCAAAGAACGATTGGATAAAGGTGAAGATTTGCCTCAATATTTTAAAGACCATCCTATTTTTTATGCAGGTCCGGCGAAAACACCTCCGGGATATATTTCGGGCTCGATGGGGCCTACGACATCTAATCGCATGGATCCATATGTCGAAGAGTTCCAATCGCGTGGAGGTAGTCTGATTATGATCGGTAAGGGCAATCGCGGTCAAGAGGTAGTGGAGGCATGTAAAAAATACGGAGGGTTCTATCTTGGAAGTATTGGCGGTCCTGCTGCTATTTTAGCTCAAAATCACATTAAAAAATTGGAATGTGTGGAGTATCCCGAACTTGGAATGGAAGCAATCTGGAAAATCGAAGTGGAAGATTTTCCGGCCTTTATTTTAATTGACGACAAAGGCAACGATTTTTTCAAAATAGTACAAGCTCCAACGTGTGCCTATGGGAGTTGAGGGTCAGATTTTACGTATCCTTACTCCTCTTACGAAATGCGATTCTCCTTTTTCCAAAATTAGATCGGCGCGGAAACGGGTAGGTAAAATGTTCTGTCTTAGATTTGGAAGATTGATTTCATCCCAAATTTTATTGGCGAATTCTACTAATTCTTCTTCGGAGTATGAAGCATAACGGTGAAAATAGGATTCGGGATTTTGGAATGCCGTTTTCTGAAGCTTTTTGAAACGCTCTACATACCATTTGCGAAGATCTTTCTCGGTGGCATCCACATAAATGGAAAAGTCAAAAAAATCGGACACAAAAACTTTGTGTCTCGATTTTTTATTTATTGTAACCTGTAGAATATTGATTCCTTCCACGATTAAGATATCGGGTCTTTCAATCACTTGTACCCGATTGGGTATTACATCATAGTACAGATGTGAATACACCGGAGCTTCAAGTACTTCGCGTCCCGATTTTACCGCAGAAAGAAACGCCACCAATTGTTTTGCGTTGTAGCTCTCGGGAAACCCCTTTTTATTGAAAATTCCACGTCGTTCGAGTTCGGCATTGGGATACAAAAATCCGTCGGTCGTGATAAGTTCTACTTTGGGGTTTCCCGGGGTCATGGAAAGTAATTTCTGTAGCACTCGCGCGGTAGTGCTTTTTCCCGCCGCAACACTTCCGGCTATGCCGATAATATAGGGCATACGACAACTGGTATTGTCGAAAAATTGATCGCGTTCGTTATGCAGATTGCGATAATGCGTAATGTGTATCTGCAGCAACCGTATCATTGGAAGATAAATATCTTCGATCTCCCCGATGGTAAGGGGCTCGTTGAGCGCCTGCAATTGGGTTACGTCGATATCGGAAACCGGAAACATGGGGTGTTCCTCGAGTTTGCTCCATTCTTCGCGCGAAAAACTTCTAAAAGGCGAGTATGTAACCTCGTAGGGTTTTTTGCTCATTTCATTGATTTTCGTGCTGCAAATTTACATGATATTTTTTAATTTATACCCCGAGGAATAAAAAATCGAAATTTCCTTACATCATTTCAATGCTGCGTTTAATGAAATCGCTCAGCGCTTCTCCTTTCAGCATACTGTTGGAAAGTAAAGCAAGGTCTATCATTTGTTTTATTTTTTTATTTTCGGATGCATACTGAAGAAGTGCTTCTTTTTCTTTGTCTGCCGTTTCGTCGACAATTTCCTTGATCAGCGGGTGTCTGGTGTTGACCACTACCTGATAAATGTTGGGCATTTCGCTGTAAAACGACATTCCCGGCTGTATCTCAGCCATTTCTTTCATCCGACGCGAGAATTCGTCTTGGATAATTTGGATAGGTTTGCTGTTTTCTTCCAATGCTTTAAATTCCACGACAAATTCCGTTTTGTCCATCTTTGGCAATTGGGATTTCACTATTTCACTCAGTGCTTCTTTTTCTTTGTCGCTGAGTTCTACTTTTTCGGTTTCTTCTTTTTCGATAAGGTGTTCAATCGTATCGCTATCCACACGTACAAAACGGGTCTTTTCGGTTTTATGTTCAATGAGCCCCATCCACGGAATATCCAATTGTCCGTCCATCAGCAATACATCGTATCCTTTTTCCTTTGCTGCATCGATAAAGGCATACTGATCGTCCTTGTTGGTGGCATACAAGTAAACCAACGTGCCGTTTTTGTCGGTTTGATTGTTTTTTATCAGCGTTTTATATTCATCCAATGTGAAATATTTTCCGTCGATATTTTTCAACAGGCAAAATTTGAGCGCCCTTTCATAAAATTTTTCATCTGTCAACATTCCATATTGGATAAACAATTTGAGCCCATCCCATTTTTCCTCAAATTGAGCGCGATCTTTTTTGAAAATTTCTTCCAGCTTGTCGGCAACTTTTTTGGTTATGTGATTGGATATTTTCTTTACATTTTTATCACTTTGCAGATAAGAACGGGAAACGTTCAATGGGATATCGGGCGAGTCGATAACGCCATGAAGCAATGTTAGGAATTCGGGCACGATACCTTCAACCGAATCGGTTACAAACACTTGATTGCAATACAATTGGATTTTATTCTTTTGCAGATCGATATTGCTTTTTATACGTGGGAAGTACAAAATTCCTGTCAGATGAAACGGGTAATCCACATTGAGATGAATCCAAAACAGGGGTTCATCCAACGTCATCGGATAAAGTTCGCGATAGAAGTTCAGATAATCTTCATCGGTCAGTTCCGTTGGTTTTCGCTTCCATAATGGATTGGGATTATTGATAACGTTGTCTTCATCTGTTTCGACATACTTTCCGTCTTTCCATTCCTTCTTTTTCCCGAACACAATGGGAATAGGCAGGAAGCGGCAGTATTTTTTCAACAGGAATTCAATTTTTTCTTCTTCCAGAAATTCCTTGTGTTCATCGTCAATGTATAAAATAACGTCTGTTCCTCTATCGGTTTTTTCGACTTCTTCTATTTTATAATCGGGCGTACCTTCGCATGACCATTTGACAGCAGGTGCGTCTTCTTTGTATGACTTGGTAACGATTTCTACTTTTTTGGAAACCATGAAGGTTGAATAAAAACCCAGTCCGAAATGGCCAATGATGGCATTTGCACTGTCTTTGTATTTGTCCAGAAATTCATTGGCAGACGATAGTGCTATCTGATTGATGTATTTATCGAGTTCTTCCGCCGTCATACCGATTCCACGGTCGGAAATGGTCAGGGTTTTTGCTTTTTTGTCAATGGAAACCCGTATGGAAAGATCCCCAAGTTCTCCTTTGAATTCCCCTTTATCGGCCAATGTTTTTAGTTTTTGGGTGGCATCTATTGCATTGGAGATTACTTCACGCAAAAATATTTCGTGATCGCTATATAAGTATTTTTTGATAATAGGGAATATATTTTCTGTCGTTACTCCTATTTGTCCTTCTTTCTGCATATGTCTTCTTTTTTTTAATAGGTTATTGCTATTTTGAACGTGCAAATAATATGCCATTTTGTCATTAGACGGTAGATAAAATATAGTTGTTTTCTCATAACCGACTTATTGTCGGATTCGAATGACAATTCCGGAATATTTTTTCGATCTATTTTTATTTAATAGATATAGATATAATCAATTGATTATAAGCGATAGATTTCTATGTTTTCCGGTGCTTTATGTATTTGGTAATCAGACAATAATGTATTTTATTTTTCTTGTTAACACTATTTAATCATATAAGGAACGAAATAGTTGTGTTTTTGAAAAATATATTTTTAACTTTGTTATGGATGAAAGTGGAAAGATTTTTGATTATCTATATACCGTAATCCTCTTAACACACAAAAAAGATTCTTATGAAAGCAAATGATTCTTTCGAAAACAGACTTCTTGGGTTGCAGGATAATATGTTTAATTTTGCATTGACACTCACCTCCAACAGAGAAGAAGCAAGAGATTTGATGCAGGAGACAACACTTCGTGTGTTGGACAACAAGGAGAAATATTATGAAAATATAAATTTTAAAGGGTGGGTTTTCACCATTATGCATAATATTTTTGTAAACAATTACCGTAAGATAGTCAGGAGTAAGACTGTTATCGATAAAACGGAGAATTTATATCATTTAAACTTGCCTCAAGATTCGGGATTCGATACACCGGAAGGTGCTTATACCATTAAAGAGATTAATATGGCTATCAACAGTTTCACCGACGAATACAAAATTCCCTTTTCAATGCATCTTGCGGGATTCAAGTATGAGGAAATTGCTCGGCATTTGGGACTTCCTATTGGAACGGTGAAGAGTAGGATTTTCTTTGCGCGAAAACGTCTGCGGGAAATGTTGAAAGATTTCAGATAAAAAAAGCATCATTATAAATCATGTAAAGAGGGTATCCGAAATATATTTCGGATACCCTCTTTCTTTGTCGTGGGGATACACCGCTACCGGCAAGAAACAGTAACGCCGCGTACACTGCTACTTGCAAGATGAAAGTTCGTGTACATGCCGAGTCGGAGTCCCAAAGGCAGACGGTTGTTTTCTGTTGCGTTACTCGAGAAAGTTCGTGTACACGCTGAGCCGGGAGTGGCGGCGAAAGGATAATCAGTTGTTTATCTGCGTTTTGGTCTTTTCTTTCTTAACGGTAAAATTTTTCGGGTTCTTCACTTTCTGTTTCAGCAAAGCAATATCCAACACCTCTTTTACGTCATCCACGTAGTGAAATTTAAGTCCTTTCAGGTAAGAGGGTTTGATTTCTTCCACATCTTTTTTGTTTTCTGCGC
>FZPS01000059.1_pt681 | contig 25716 bp, 18 predicted proteins | sample 1817821 | NCBI WGS metagenome assembly FZPS01 (sample SAMEA104158645, study PRJEB21678) | metagenome | place: Germany | collected 2015-04-21 | reverse complement strand
GGTTAGAGCGCATGATTCATAATCATGAGGTCCCGAGTTCAAGTCTCGGTCCCGCTACAAAAAAGAGAGTCTATAATTAGGCTCTCTTTTTTGTGTTAATACCAAGTTGTGTTATTATCATTCTTTCTCACACTAAAATTGATCCCAGACCGACGACTCTTCTCTCCCAGACCAAAGGCCTGTCGGTCTGGGAGAGAAGTGCGTTCAGTCCCAGACCCATTAATATTTAAGAGTATAATCCGTTTGTTGGCTTAAAATGTAGGTCAAAAATCTTTTTATAAAATTTCCGGACTAATGTTTTGTTAAATTGTAAAAATATTAATAGTATGGGAGGGAAAATGAATATCAGTAATTTTATTCAAATAGAAATTAAAAAGGATACATGGTTTATGAAAAACTCTGTATATTGTGGCGAATGATATTATTGATGTAAAAAGCTAAAGACTATGAAACGTGAGAAATTTGAACTGGAGTATCTACTGGATATTCCATCCAAAGAAATATTATGGGCAGTAATTAGTACCGCTTCAGGATTGGAAAGTTGGTTTGCCGATAAAGTCACGATAAAAGATAAAAAGGCTACGTTTACATGGAAAAAGTCAGAAACGAGAGAAGCTGAAATTATAGGATATCGTCTTTACTCGTTTATTCGCTTCCGCTGGTTGGACAATAGTAATAAAGGAGAGTATTTTGAGATTAGAATGGTTCAAAACGAGTTAACGAACGAATATGTGTTAGAGGTCAGTGATTTTGCCAATGAAGATGAGGTAGAAGACCAAATTGATTTATGGGATGCAGAGATCGATCGTTTACGAGAAGTTGCAGGTTTATAGGTAACTTTCAATCAATTTGTTTCAACACTTCTTCTTTTTGTATTAATTTTGCATCTTAACTGAAGGATTAATTATACTCAAAAGATGCTGAGGCTAAAAAAGTTAGATCGTTTTGTGGTAAAGAGTTTTGTTTTGCTCTTTATTGCTACCTTCTTTATTTGCTTATTTATTTTCATGATGCAGTTCTTATGGCGTTATGTTGATGAAATGGTGGGTAAGGGGCTTGAAATGAGTGTTTTGGCTCAGTTTTTCTTTTATGCGGGATTGAGTTTGGTTCCTACTGCCATGCCTCTTGCCATTTTATTAGCCTCTCTCATAACCTTTGGTAATTTTGGAGAACGTTATGAACTTTTAGCAATGAAATCTGCAGGTATTTCATTGCTTGAAATTATGCGTCCTCTAATTATCTTTATGCTTTTCTTATGTTGGGTATCTTTTATCTTCCAGAATAATATTGGCCCTCGAGCACATACAAAACTCTATACACTGTTGATCTCTATGAAACAAAAATCCCCGGAATTGGATATTCCGGAGGGAGTTTTTTATGATGAAGTAGATGGTTTCAACATTTATGTAAAAGAAAAAGATAGAAAAACAGGATTGCTTTATCAAGTGATGTTGTATGATTTTTCAGAAGGTTTTGATAATGCCCAAATAATTGTTGCTGATACAGGAAAACTGGAAATGACGGCTGATAAGCAACATTTAGCCTTACATTTATATTCAGGAGAGTTATTCTCCAATTTAAAAGCACAATCTGCCAATTCTGAAAACGTACCTTATCGTAGAGAATCATTTAAAGAGAAACATACCCTGATTGCTTTTGACTCTGATTTCAATATGGCAGATGAAAGTATCATGGAGTCACAAGCCAATAGTAAAAACATGCAAACCTTATATCTGTCTATTGATTCAATGACTTTGTTAGGAGATAGCATAGGAAAAGAATATTATAGCTCTGCTTCAGCGATATATACTATTGAACCTAATTTGAATGAACAGGATACACTTAAAATTGCAAAAACAAGTTTTTCGACTCATATGATTGATAGTCTTTTAGAGGTAGCGACTTTAAAAGAAAAGCAGAAAATTCTGAATTCTGCCTTAGTGAGAGCGCAAAGTATAGGGAACGATTGGAATTTCAAGAGTTATACATTAACTCAGAATGATGCAAATATTAGAAAACATAAAACAGAATGGCATAATAAAATTACGCTTTCCGTAGCTTGTCTGATCTTCTTCTTCATCGGGGCTCCCTTAGGGGCCATCATTCGAAAGGGGGGGCTGGGCATGCCTGTGGTTATCTCTGTACTCATCTTCATCTTTTATTATGTAGTAGATAGAACAGGCTATAAGATGGCCCGTGATGGTAAATGGATATTATGGATGGGTATGTGGTTAAGTACAGCGGTTCTTGCCCCTATAGGTGCTTTTTTGACTTATAAGTCTAATAATGATTCAGTGATTCTTGACGGAAGTACTTATATCAATGCAATTAAAGGCTTCTTTGGAATAAGAAGTGTACGTCATATCTTAAAGAAAGAGGTGATAATCAATGATCCCGATTATTTAGCACTACTGGTTAAGCTGAAAGAGCTGACACAAGAGGGAAAAACTTTGCTTAAATCGCGTCAATTAGTAAAAGCCCCCAACTATATACAGGTTTGGACCTCACATGATATGGGAGAGCAATACGTAAGATTCAATCAAAAATTAGAAGATATTGTTGAGGAATTAGCCAATTCAAAATCACAAATGATATTGGCTGCATTAAATAAATATCCCATATTATTTATTGATGCATTGAAGCCTCCTTTTAAAAAACATAATATTAATTTAGCTATTGGAATCTTTATACCTTTAGGTTTGTTTTTCTATTTTAGAATTTGGATTTTTAGAGTTCAATTGAATAAAGACCTAAAGAAAGTATTGGTCGTTAATGCAGAAATAGAAAACTTGATAGAAAAGAATAACAAATAAGACTTATGAAAGAAATAAAATTGAACAGTATAGAAGAGGCTATTGAAGACTTTCGGGAAGGTAAGTTTATCATAGTAGTAGATGATGAAGATCGCGAAAATGAAGGAGATTTTATTATTGCAGCAGAAAAAATTACTCCAGAGAAGGTGAATTTTATGCTGACTTATGGAAGAGGTGTGTTGTGTGCTCCAGTTACTGAAGAACGCTGTATAGAGTTAGACTTGAATATGCAAGTGTCTTCTAATACTTCTATTCATGAAACTCCTTTTACAGAAACAATTGATTTATTAGAAGGTTGTACTACCGGAGTTTCCATTTATGATAGAGCAGCTACTATTCGTGCTTTAGCTAATCCTAATGCCAAGCCTGCAGATTTTGGGAGGCCAGGACATATCAATCCATTGAGAGCTCGTTCAAGAGGAGTTCTCAGAAGGGCGGGACATACTGAGGCTGCGATTGATTTGGCTCGTTTGGCGGGGCTCTATCCGGCTGCTGCTTTAATCGAAATTTTAAATGAAGATGGTACAATGGCACGATTGCCTGAGTTGAAGAAGGTAGCAGATGAATTCAATATAAAAATTATTAGTATCGAGGATTTAATAGCCTATCGAATAAAACAAGAGTCGATTATTGAAAAAGGGGAAGAAGTGGATATGCCAACAGAGTATGGTCATTTTCATTTGATTCCTTTTAGACAAGTTTCCAATGGTATGGAGCACGTTGCTTTAATAAAGGGAGAATGGGAAGAAGATGAATCTATTTTAGTAAGAGTGCATTCCTCCTGTTTAACCGGAGATGTCTTTGGGTCTTGCCGTTGTGAGTGTGGAGAACAACTGCATAGAGCCCTTAAAATGATAGAAAAAGAAGGAAAAGGAGTTGTTGTTTATATGAACCAAGAAGGAAGAGGAATTGGTTTAATGAATAAAATTGCAGCTTATAAACTGCAAGAGCAAGGGTACGACACGGTAGATGCTAATATTCATTTAGGCTTTGATCCGGATGAGAGAGATTATGGTGTGGGAGCTCAAATATTACGTGAAATAGGGGTGAAGAAAATGCGATTGATGACCAATAATCCGGTAAAACGTATCGGTTTAGAATCGTATGGTTTAGAAATTGTGGAAAATATAAGCCTGGAAATAACGCCTAATCCCTATAATGAACGTTATCTGAAAACAAAGAAAGAGCGTATGGGACATACCCTACATTTCAAAAAGTAAGTAATATAATAATTGATAAAATAGAATAAGATGAATCAGTTACTTTCAGATCGGTTAAATAGTTTATCCCCCTCAGAGACACTTGCAATGTCTCAGAAAAGTAATGAGTTAAAAGCTCAAGGGATAAACGTAATAAATATGAGTGTAGGAGAACCAGATTTTAATACACCTGATGCAATAAAACAAGCTGCTCAAAAAGCCATAGAGGGAAATTTTACTTATTATACTCCCGTTTCCGGATATCTTTCTTTAAGAAAAGCTATTGCTGAGAAGTTAGAAAAAGAAAATGGGTTGAAATATACACCTAATCAGATAACTTGTGCTAATGGTGCTAAACAATGTGTTTGTAATGCTATCTTGGCATTAGTGAATCCAGGAGATGAGGTTATAATTCCGGCTCCTTATTGGGTTAGTTATCCTGAGATGGTAAAACTCGCATCCGGGACTCCCGTAATAGTTTCTGCAGGTATTGATCAAGATTTTAAAATGACGCCTAATCAATTAGAGCAGGCAATAACCTCCCGTACGAAAGCGTTAATACTTTGTTCTCCTTCTAATCCTACAGGTTCTGTTTATAGTCAAGAGGAATTAGTAAGATTAGCTGAAGTTCTAGAAAAACATCCTAATATAATTGTTATTTCTGATGAAATATACGAACATATAAATTATAGAGGTAAACATGAAAGTATTGCTGCTTGCTCTAATATGTATGATCGTACCTTGGTAATAAATGGAGTTTCAAAAGCATACGCTATGACTGGTTGGAGATTAGGGTTTGCAGCCGGCCCTGAATGGTTGATTTCTGCCTGTAATAAATTACAGGGACAATATACTTCCGGCCCTTGTTCTATTAGTCAAAAAGCAGCAGAAGAAGCATACATAGGTAGTCAAGAACCAGTAGAAGAAATGAGAAAAGCTTTTGCGCGCCGTCGAGATTTGATTGTAAGACTAGCAAAGGAGATTCCCGGATTTGAAGTAAGTGTTCCTGAAGGGGCTTTTTATGTGTTCCCTAAGTGCAGTCATTATTTTGGAAAATCTGTGGATGGAGAAGTCATTAAGAGTGCTTCTGATTTAGCTTTTTATCTTCTTAATAAGGCTCATGTAGCTTGTGTTGGAGGAGATGCCTTTGGTGATCCGGAGTGTATTCGAATGAGCTACGCTACTAGTGATGATAATATTATTGAGGCAATGAAAAGAATAAAAGAAGCTTTAGCTTTATTAAAATAGATAACTCATTTTATGGGTATAGAACAGTGACACAAAAGAGAGTGATATTTCATAGTATGTGACTCTCTTTTTTGTTTTTGTATTTATAATGATCTTGTGGTTTATAAATAAAGATAGATATAAATAATTTAGTCGATAATAAGTCAATGGCGAAAGTAAAACCCTTTAAAGGATTACGCCCACCTATAGAAATGGCGGAAAGAGTAATTAGTCGTCCTTACGATGTTTTAACCTCAGATGAGGCTCGAAAAGAGGCTGAAGGAAATGAGCTATCATTATATAGAATAACGCGAGCCGAAATTGACTTTCCTTCCGGAACAGGTGAGCATGAAGATAAAGTTTATCATAGATCAGTTGAAAACTTTAAGCTATTTCAAAAAAATGGATGGTTAAAACAAGATACTAAAGAGTGTTATTACATTTATGCACAAACCATGAATGGAAAGACTCAATACGGGTTAGTGGTTGGGGCATCTGTTGAGGATTATCTAAAGGGGATTATAAAAAAACACGAGTTGACGCGTAGGGATAAAGAAAAGGATCGTATGAGGCATGTATTAGAGAATAATGCAAATATTGAACCCGTGTTTATTGCTTATCACGATTCAGATCAACTAGATTATATTGTGCAATATTATATTCAGGGAAAGCCGGAATATGACTTCGTTACTTTAGATGATAATATCAGACATCTATTTTGGGTTATAGAGAATCAAGAGGATATAGATCAGATAACGCAAGCATTTGCAGATATACCTTATCTTTATATTGCGGATGGTCATCATCGTTCTGCTGCTGCGGCATTGGTTGGATCAGAAAAGGCCCATCAAAACCCCAATCATACTGGAGAGGAAAGTTATAACTATTTTATGGCTGTATGCTATCCGGCATCACAATTAACGATTATGGACTATAATCGTGTAGTTAAAGATTTGAATGGCCTCACAAAAGAAGAATTTTTATCTGCCTTAGAAGTGGATTTTAAAGTAACTAAGATGGGTAAAGAATCATATCATCCGGAGAAAAAACATTATTTTGGTCTCTATATAGAGGGAGAATGGTATCGTTTAATCGCCAATTCTACTACTTATGATGAGAATAATCCTTTAGCTGTTTTAGATGCTAATATTGTATCCGATTTTATATTAGATAAAATCTTAAATATTAAAGATTTACGTTCAGATGAACGAGTGGATTTCGTGGGTGGTATACGTGGATTACAAGAATTGGAGCGTAGGGTGGATTGCGGTGAGATGAAGTTGGCTCTTGCTCTTTATCCGGTATCTATGGAGCAGTTAATGAATATTGCTGATACCGGGAATATTATGCCTCCAAAATCTACTTGGTTTGAGCCCAAACCTCGGTCAGGATTAGTCATTCATAAATTAGATTAAGGACATTGATGTAAGTAGAATTTTTCTTTAAAATTCTACTTATTTTTTATTATTCATGATATAAGAACTAACATTTCATTTCCTGCATTTATATTCATCCCAATACTATTTACATATTTGAAAATGGACAGAAGTTGGTGTTCACTACTATCTTTATATGTGTTCTATAAAGCGAGTGATTGTCTTATGTTCTGTAAATTAAGATCTTATAATTGTTAAGGGGTAATGATTATAGTAGATCAGGCTTTTATTTTAATAAAATCGCAATAAAATAGTTTTTTATTATCTTTGTTAAATATGAAAATAGAAGATACCTATAAAACTATAGTTAACCCGGCAGAAGGTGAATATACAGAGAAAAGAAGTAAGTTTCTATCTTTCGCTTTTCCGGTAAATAATATTGAAGAGGCAGAGTTCTATATTGATGAATACAGGAAGAAATACCATAATGCACGCCACGTTTGTTATGCTTATATGTTAGGTCCTGATAGAAAAGATTACAGAGCCTACGATGATGGTGAACCATCCAGTACTGCCGGAAAACCTATACTTGGGCAGATAAACTCTAATGAATTGACCAATGTGCTGGTTATAGTTATACGTTATTTTGGAGGAATTAAATTAGGTACCGGAGGATTAATACAAGCCTACCGCGAAGCTGCTTCCATTGCTTTAGGTAAAGCCAGAATAGAGGTTCGTACTGTGGATGTTGAAATAGACTTCTCTTTTGAATACCCTAACATGAATGATGTTATGCGTATTGTAAAAGAGTATAATGCTACAATGTTAGATCAAACAGGTTATGGTACAGGATGTTCGATGAAGGTAAGCATTAGAAAGTCGTTAAAAGACTCTTTACTGGACTCTTTAACAAAATTACCCTCCGTAAAGATTAAATCTGAAGATGCTTAATGGATATAAGATTTAAACAGACGATATAATCATTCATTATTTCTACTATAAGAACATATCACATTAAAGAAGGGCAATAATATTATTGCCCTTCTTTAATGTGATATGTTATGTTCGTAAGGAGTGAGTTATCCCAGCATCAATAAAAGAATCAACTGACCGGTTAAAATACGTAAGAACATAGTTAAAGGATAAACTGTAGAATATCCCACAGCAGGAGCATCGTTATCTGCTATTTGATTAGCATAAGCAAGTGCGGGTGGATCAGTATAGCTACCGGCCATCATACCAGCTAATGTGAAATAATTAATTTTGAAATAGAGGCGCCCAATTGTTCCAATGATGAGTAATGGAATAATCGTAATTAAAGCACCTATTCCTACATAAAGTAATCCATCGCCTGCAACTACTGTTTCAACAAAGCTTTCTCCTGCCTCAATACCGACACTAGCCAAAAATAATACTATACCTACTTCTCTCAACATAAAGTTAGCACTTTGTGTAGTATATGTGACTAACTTAAATTTATGTCCAAAACGGCCAATAAGAATAGCTACGACTAGTGGGCCACCGGCTAATCCTAATTTTACAGGAGTAGGAACATTGGGTATTATTAATGGGATGCTTCCTAGAAGAATTCCTAAGAATATACCTATAAAGATAGTTGCTATGTTTGGGTGATCCAGTTTTTTTAGTGAATTTCCTAGTACATCTGCTACACGTTTCACTGCTTCTTGTTCACCTACTACCATAACGCGGTCACCAACCTGTAATTCTAGATTCACATCAGCAAGAAGATCCATTCCTGAACGGTGAACACGCGTAATGTTTACCCCATAGAGACTACGAAAACGCAAAGATCCTAAGGTTTTTCCATTGATTTCAGATCTTGTAACAAGGATACGCCGAGAGATTAAAGATTTATTTTTATCTATCGCACCTTCCCCATCGTTACTCCAATTCATTTCGATAGGTTTTCCTATAAGGGCAGTTATAGATTCAGCATCTTCCTCTTCACAGATAATAAGTAATCTATCATTTAATCCAATAACCGATTCACGGGTAGGAGTTAGAATTTCTCCATTATGCCATAAGCGTGAACAGACAAAAGGGCGAGCTATATGTTTTTGAATTTCAACTAAAGGACGATTTGCTATCGATTCATTTTTAACCTCTAGTTGTAGCATATAAGGTTTATGAGGATTTTCATTATCAGCAGAACGTAAAGCTTCCTCCTCTTTCTTTAAATTAACTCGAAATAAAACACGGATTAAAATAATAGAACCAATAATTCCAATCACACCTAATGGATAGGCACAGGCATATCCTAAAGCTATTTGTGGTCCCTCATAATGAATTTGGGTTAATGCTTCTTGCGCAGCTCCTAATCCAGGGGTGTTTGTTACAGCACCATACAGCACTCCAATTATCATAGGTAACTCAATTCGTCCGTCAAGTATAAAGTAGATACTAAGTGCAACGATAATGTTTAAGGCTATGATTCCAACGGCAAGTAAATTAAGAGTCATTCCCCCTTTCTTGAAAGAGGAGAAAAAAGAAGGTCCAACTTGTAACCCAATACAAAAGACAAAGAGTATCAGACCAAATTCTCGTATAAAATGGAGTATTTCCGGATCTCCGGTAAAGCCAAAATGTCCCATTAAAATTCCAACAAACAGAACAAATGTTACTCCAAGAGAGACTCCGAATACTTTAATTTTTCCTAGAAGAACGCCTGCTGTTATAACAAACGCATAAAGACTAACAATATGGGCTACAGAGCTAGTATCCCATAATAAGGTGTGCAACCAATTCATATGAAATATAGTGTTTTTGAATTTTTATGCGAAATTACTGAATATATTAGATAGAAACAAAGTTATATCGCCTTATTCATGATACGATTCATTAGATTATTTATCTCCATAAGCAAAAAATGAGAAAAATAAGACTCACTCTATTCTAATTTATTATATTTGCATATAACGTATGATTAAATGACTAGAAACCAAGCTGTTTTTAGTTAAAATTATAATAACAATAAACTATGGCAGATAGTAAAGAAAAACTATTCTTTGAATTTCCACCAACATCTACAGAAGAGTGGATGGAGGTTGTAAAGAAAGATTTAAAAGGGGCTGATTTTGAGAAAAAATTAGTATGGAAGACGCAAGAAGGTTTCAATGCACAACCTTTTTATCGAAAAGAAGATATTGAATCTTTGAAGACTACTGATGCAGTACCTGGAGTTTTTCCTTATTTACGAGGAACGAAAAAAACAGATAACTCTTGGTATGTAAGGCAAGAAATAAAAGTTGAAACACCTCAGGTAGCTAATGGAAAAGCATTGGACCTGCTTACAAAAGGTGTGGATTCACTTTCTTTCATCATAGAGGAAACTAGTTTCGATAATGATTACATTATTACGTTATTAAATAGAATTCCAGCAGATAAAGTTGAGTTGAATTTTTCTGTAGATCAAATGTTAGTAGTGGAGTTTGCTAAATTATTGGTGAACTATTTTGAGGGGAAAAAGTATAATTTGTTAGAATTAAAAGGTTCTATCAATTTTGATTATTTTAATACGATGCTTTTGTCTGGCACTGAAGAAGGTCCAATGATTCAGTTGTCTAAGAACTTAATTGATGCTATACAAGTACTACCCTTCTACAGGGTATTAAATGTAAATGCTAAAACATTAACAAATGCGGGAGCTTATATTTTTCAAGAGTTGGGTTATGCTCTAGCTTGGGGAAATGAGTATTTGAGGACATTAACAAAGGCCGATCTTCCACCGGCAGTTGTAGCAAAGAAGATTAAGTTTAACTTCGGAGTAGGCTCTAATTATTTTTTAGAAATAGCTAAGTTTAGAGCAGCACGTATGCTCTGGGCTAATATTGTTGCTGCTTATAAACCGGAATGTTTAAGGGATTGTGAAAATAAAGGGCCTAATGGAGAATGTCGTTGTGCAGCTAAAATGAGTATACACGCTGAAACTACAGAGTACAATATGACTCTTTTTGATCCCTATGTAAACTTACTCCGTACCCAAACTGAAGCTATGAGTGCTGCTTTGGGAGGGGTTGATTCGCTTACGGTTTTACCTTTTGATCAGGTTTATCAAGTGCCAGATGAATTTTCAGAGAGAATAGCACGAAATCAACAATTATTGCTAAAAGAAGAGTCTCATTTTGATAAAGTGGTTGATCCTTCGGGAGGTTCATATTATATTGAAAGCCTGACAGTTTCTATAGCCAAAGCAGCTTGGGATCTATTTTTAGAAGTTGAAAATGCAGGTGGTTTTTATAAAGTACTAACTGAAGGGGTAGTTCAAAAAGCCTTGAAGGAGAGTAATAAAAAGAGGAAAAAAGCAGTAGCTACTCGTAGAGATATATTGGTAGGTACAAATCAATATCCTAACTTCTTAGAAGTGGTGTCTGAGAAAAATCCGGAGATTCTGAAACAATTCAGTCAGAAAGATACTGCATCCAAAGAAGATTTGGCAGTAGATCGCATTGTGATTGATAGAGTAGCACGTCAATTTGAAGAATTACGTTTAGAAACAGAGGCATCAGGGAAGAGGCCTGTTGTCTTTATGTTGACAATAGGAAATTTGGCTATGCGTCAAGCAAGAGCTCAATTCTCTTCTAACTTCTTTGCTTGTGCCGGTTATAAAATCATAGATAACTTAGGGTTCGAAACAGTAGAAGAAGGACTGCAAGCAGCATTAAAAGCAGATGCAGACATTGTTGTACTCTGTTCTAGTGATGATGAATATGGTACCTATGCCATACCGGCATATAAGGCATTAAATGATAAAGCTCTATTTGTTATAGCTGGAGCCCCTGCTTGTATGGATGAATTACAAGAAGCAGGTATAGAACATTTTATTCATGTACGTGTAAATGTATTAGAAACGCTTCAATCATTTAATAAAATCCTATTAAAATAAAAAGAGATGAAACCAGATTTTAATAAAATAGATATAACTGCATCTTTTCCAACAATAGATGGAAAAGAGTGGCAAAAAGAGAATAAGATTGAAGCAGACTGGGAGACCCCTGAGCATATTAGTGTAAAACCAGTCTATACTAAAGAAGATTTAGAAGGTCTTGAACACTTAGACTATGCTGCAGGTGTTCCTCCTTATTTAAGGGGACCCTATTCAACGATGTATGTACTTCGTCCATGGACTATTCGGCAATATGCGGGATTTTCTACTGCTGAGGAATCGAATGCTTTTTACAGAAGAAATTTAGCTGCTGGACAAAAAGGACTTTCCGTAGCCTTTGATTTACCTACACATAGGGGGTATGACCCTGATAACGAGCGAGTAGAAGGAGATGTGGGTAAAGCAGGAGTCTCTATTTGTTCGTTAGAAAATATGAAGCAATTATTCGACGGTATTCCTTTGGAAAAGATGTCTGTCTCTATGACAATGAATGGAGCAGTACTTCCTATTATGGCATTCTATATAAATGCGGGATTAGAGCAAGGGGCTACTTTAAACGAAATGACAGGTACAATTCAAAATGATATTTTGAAGGAGTTTATGGTTCGGAACACCTATATTTACCCCCCTGAATTTTCAATGAAGATTATTTCAGATATTTTTGAATATACTTCAAAGAATATGCCTCGTTTTAATTCCATCTCCATTTCAGGCTATCATATGCAAGAAGCCGGAGCTACTGCTGATATTGAGTTAGCATATACATTGGCCGATGGTTTAGAATATTTACGTGCAGGATTAGCTTCAGGAATTGATATCGATGCTTTTGCTCCCCGATTATCATTCTTCTGGGGAATTGGAACGAATCATTTTATGGAAATAGCTAAAATGAGGGCAGCACGTTTATTGTGGGCTAAAATAGTAAAACAGTTTAATCCTAAGAATCCTAAATCTTTAGCTTTACGTACTCACTCACAAACGTCCGGATGGTCTTTAACAGAGCAAGATCCGTATAATAATGTGGGAAGAACTTGTATTGAGGCAATGGCTGCGGTATTAGGGCACACTCAATCTCTGCACACCAATGCTTTGGATGAGGCTATTGCTTTACCTACTGATTTTTCGGCTCGTATTGCACGGAACACACAAATTTACCTGCAGAATGAGACACAAGTGACTCGTAGCGTCGATCCATGGGCTGGATCTTATTATGTGGAAAATTTAACGAACGAAATAGCTCATAAAGCTTGGGAACATATTGAAGAGATTGAGAAGCTGGGAGGAATGGCTAAAGCTATTGAAACCGGTATACCTAAGATGCGTATTGAAGAAGCTGCAGCACGTGCACAAGCTCGTATTGATAGTGGTGTTCAGACAATAGTAGGTGTTAATAAGTACAAATTAGAAAAAGAAGATCCTATTGATATTCTTGAAATTGATAATACCTCCGTTCGTAACGATCAGATAGATCGTTTGAAAGAGTTAAGAGAAGGACGTGATGAGGCTAAGGTGAAAAAAGCATTAGCAGCATTAACTGAATGTGCTAAAACAGGTGAGGGTAATCTATTAGAACTCTCTGTTGAAGCAGCAAGAGTTAGAGCAACATTAGGAGAGATATCAGATGCTTGTGAAGAAGCAGTAGGACGTTATAAAGCAACAACTAGAACTATATCCGGCGTGTATTCATCAGAAAGTAAGAGCGATAAAGATTTTATGAGAGCTTCAAAACTAGCTGCTCAATTTGCTAAACAAGAAGGTCGTCAACCCCGTATTATGATAGCTAAAATGGGACAGGATGGACACGATAGAGGGGCTAAAGTAGTAGCTACAGGCTATGCCGATTGTGGCTTTGATGTAGATATGGGGCCCTTGTTCCAGACTCCGGCAGAAGCTGCTCGTGATGCAGTTGAGAACGATGTTCATATTGTTGGTGTATCTTCATTAGCTGCAGGGCATAAAACGCTAGTTCCTCAGTTGCTTGATGAACTTAAAAAGTTAGGTCGGGAAGATATCATGGTTATTGTAGGTGGAGTTATCCCCGCACAAGATTATGACTTCCTCTACCAATTAGGAGTGGCAGCTATTTTTGGTCCGGGAACTTCCGTATCGATGGCTGCTTGTCAGATACTGGAACTTTTAATGGATGAGGAAGAATAGAAGATTATAATGATTAAATGATGCAGGCTGGTAATCCTAAACTATTTTGCATTGTTTACAAACAGAATTTCAGATAACCGTAGTAAGGGCTAGCCTTACTACGGTTATCTTTTTTATAGGTACTCTTTTGAGTACCTATTTTTCTATTGTAAAATTTAGTTATTCTTCTTTCTTAGTTGTTAATGTAATGACTTCTCCCTATTAAATATTTTAAAATATGTTATATAACATCTGTTTTGCATAAAGAAATTTGGAGGAAGGGTGAAAACCCGTTATCTTTGAATTGTGTTTTTCATAGTATTAGATTTAAGGTTAACAAAGATTGGAGCAAAGCGTTGCTCCTTTTTTATTTTAAACTCTTTTTAACCGAAACAACTCATTAAATTTTACTTCATCTTTTTTATCCTTAGTATCTTTGTCCTCTCATTAAAAACTTGCTTATGATAGTATGTATTGCTGAGAAACCTTCGGTAGCACGTGATATTGCATCTGTTCTTGGTGCAAATCAGCGTAAAGGCGGTTATATTGAAGGTAATGGTTATCAAGTGACTTGGACATTTGGTCATCTTTGTACTTTGAAGGAGCCTCACGAGTATACCGATGCCTGGAAAGCTTGGCGTTTAGGTACATTACCAATGATACCGCCACGTTTTGGTATCCGATTAATAAGCAATCCTACTTATGAAAAGCAATTTGCTGTTATAGAAGAGTTGATGCAACATGCCTCATTAATCATTAATTGTGGTGATGCTGGGCAAGAGGGTGAACTCATACAGCGTTGGGTCATCCAAAAAACAGGAGCAAAATGTCCGGTTAAGCGGTTATGGATTTCTTCTTTAACAGAGGAATCGATAAAAGAGGGGTTTCAAAACTTAAAAGATGAGTCGGCTTTTCAGTTATTATATGAGGCCGGGTTAGCTCGTGCAATAGGGGACTGGTTGTTGGGGATGAATGCTACACGTTTGTATACTCAAAAATATGCACAAGGCCGTCAGGTACTATCTATTGGCAGAGTACAAACTCCAACTTTAGCTTTAATTGTCAATCGTTATCTGGAAATAGAACGATTTGAGCCTGAGCCATATTGGGAACTTAAGACTAATTATAGAGAAACGACCTTTTCAGCAGTACAAGGAAGATTTTCAACTCAAGAAGAGGGTGAAAAATTCTTGGAACGTATAAAAGATAAAGAGTTTATTGTTTCCTCCATAAAAAGAAAAGAGGGAAACGAATATCCTTTACGGCTTTTTGACTTGACTTCCTTACAGGTGGAATGTAATAAAAAGTATGGATATTCTGCAGATGATACGTTAAAAACTATTCAGTCTCTTTATGAGAAGAAGTTAACAACTTATCCCAGAGTGGATACGACTTATTTAAGTACGGATATCTATCCCAAATGTCCTAAGATATTGGCAGGGTTGAAAGAGTATAGCACTCTTATTGAACCTTTGAATCTATCCAAATTGCCTAAAAGTAAAAAGGTGTTCGATAATAGTAAAGTAACCGATCACCATGCTATTATTCCTACAGGCGAAGGATCTCAGCATTTGTCAGAAGCCGAACAAAGAGTCTATGATTTGATTGTCCGTCGTTTTATAGCGGCTTTTTATCCTCCTTGTAAGATTTCAACTACCAGTGTCATGGGAGTTGTTGAAAAGGTGAAATTCAGGGTGAATGGAAAACAAATCTTAGATCCGGGTTGGAGAGTTGTTTATACCGCTGATGAAGAGGAAGATAAGAAAGATAAAATAACACTGCCCGATTTTATAGAAGGTGAAAGTGGTCCACATCAACCCGACTTACTGGAGAAATGGACTACACCACCTAAGTTATATACTGAAGCTACATTGTTGAGTGCTATGGAAACAGCAGGGCGACTGGTAGATAATGAGGATTTGCGAGAGGCTCTGAAAGAGAATGGAATTGGTAGACCATCTACAAGAGCAGCTATCATTGAAACCCTGTTTAAGCGTAACTATATAAAAAAAGATAAAAAGAATTTATTACCGACTCAAACTGGAATCGATTTGATCCATGTAATTAAAGAGGAGCTCTTGAAATCGGCAGAACTAACAGGGCTATGGGAGAAAAAGTTACGTGAGATAGAGAAAGGAAAATACGATGCCCAACAGTTTTTAGAAGAACTGAAACAAATGTTACACGAAATAGTACATAGCGTACTCTCCGACAATAGCAATCGGATGGTAACTGTTCAGGCTGTGACTAAAGAACCAAAAGGCAAGAAAAAAACAAAAGCTCCTATCCGGAAGAAGTTGGTAAAAAAAACAGAGAAGAAAGAAGAGACAGGAGGATTAAGAGTAGGACAAAAATGCCCGTTGTGTAAAAAAGGAACTATAATAAAAGGTAAAGCCGCTTATGGCTGTTCTGATTGGAAAAACGGCTGTACCTTTCGATCTTCTTTCTAATTATTCCATCTCAGCATAAGCTTTATGGAATTCAACTACAGCTTCTATTCCTTTATAGAACATCTCAATAGGGAAGTTTTCATTTGGTGAATGAATGGCATTGGTTTCCAAACCAAAACCCATTAAGATAGTTTTAAGGTTTAGTACTTCTTCAAAGGTAGCGATGATTGGAATGCTGCCTCCTCGACGCATAGGTAAGGGCTTCTTTCCAAAGGCTTTTTCAAATCCTTTTTCAGCCGCTTGATAGGCAGGTAAGTCTATGGGGCATACATACGCTTGGCCTCCATGCATAGGTGTTACTTTTACTTGAATGGTATCAGGGGCAAGCTCTTTAATATAGTCTATAAAGAGGTCTGTAATCTTAATATAGTCTTGTGCAGGAACTAACCGACTGGAAACTTTAGCATAGGCTTTGGAAGGTAATACGGTTTTTGATCCTTCTCCGGTATAACCACCCCAAATGCCACAAATGTCAAAAGAGGGTCTACTACTGTTGCGTTCAATGGTAGAATATCCTTTTTCGCCGGATAAGGCTTTTACTCCAATGGCTTTTTTATATGACTCTTCATCAAAAGGGATTTGCTTTATCATCTCACGCTCTGCTTGTGGTACCTCTTCGACCTCGTCATAAAAAGACGGAATGGTTATTCTTCCATCCTCATCAATGATTTTACTAAGTAGATTGCATAGTTCATTGATTGGATTGGCCACTGCTCCTCCAAAGTGACCGGAGTGCAGATCTCTATTAGGGCCTGTGACTTCTATTTCCCAATAAGCTAAACCTCTTAATCCTGTAGTAAGAGAAGGAAGATCTGCTGCAAGCATGCTGGTATCCGATACTAAAATGATATCAGCCTTTAGTAAATTCTTGTGTTCTTCACAAAAGCCTTTCAAGCTGGGAGATCCTATTTCTTCTTCTCCTTCAAAAATAAATTTGATGTTGTTCTTTAATAAATTGTTCTTTACTAAGTATTCAAAAGCCTTGACCTGAATGAAAGATTGCCCTTTGTCATCGTCAGCACCTCTAGCCCAAAGGTGTCCATCCCTTATCTCCGGTTCAAACGGATTGCTTTTCCAAAGATGAAGGGGTTCCACAGGCATTACATCATAATGAGCATAAACCAAAACGGTTTTTGCTTTAGGATTTACTATTTTTTCTCCATATACAATGGGATTCCCTTCAGAAGGCATTACTTCTGCCATATCAGCTCCCGATGCCAGAAGGAGGGTTTTCCATTTTTCAGCACAAGCCTTGATATCTTCAGAGTGTTCTTGTTTAGCACTTATGCTAGGTATGCGTAAGAGTTCAAAAAGCTCTTCTTGCATTCTGTTTTTATGTTCTTCTAAATACGATTGCAGGCTACTCATAGTTTTGTCGTTTTATTTAATAGATAATAATCGAGAATAGTTAAAGCACTCATTGCCTCTACAATAGGTACTGCACGGGGTAGAACACAAGAGTCGTGTCTTCCTCTGGCAGTAAGCAGAACCTCCTCTCCTTTCGTGTTAACGGTGGGTTGCTCCATAAGTAAAGTTGCCACCGGCTTAAAAGCCACATTAAAGTAAATATCTTGTCCATTACTTATTCCACCCTGTATTCCTCCTGAATTATTGGTTTTAGTTGAGATCTTTCCATTGTCATTAAAGAAGATATCGTTCTGTTCGGAACCCTTTTTTGTGAGATTGTGGAAGCCCGATCCATATTCAAAGCCTTTTACTGCATTAATGCTTAACATGGCGTTTCCTAAAGCAGCGTGCAACTTTCCATATACCGGTTCACCAAGTCCCACAGGGCAGTTTTTTATGACACAGGTAATAACCCCTCCAATAGTATCTCCCTCACCTTTAGTCTTGAATATAAGTTCCTCCATCTCTTTTGCTTTAGCTGTATCCGGACATCTAACCGGATTGCTCTCAATTAAAGATAGGTCGTATTCTGTATAAGGTTTATCTAATTTGATACCTCCCACTTGAGCCGTGTAGGCTGTAATCTCAATCTGAAGTGCCTTTAAGGCCGTTTTGGCTAAAGCACCTGCGATAACCCTTGATGTGGTTTCTCGGGCAGAAGATCTTCCCCCACCGGTATAATCCCGAATCCCATACTTTTCTTGATAGGTAAAATCAGCATGAGAAGGCCTATAAGTATCTTTCAGGTTCTCATAGTCATTAGAATGTTGATTCTTGTTCCAAACAAGAAAAGCGATAGGGGCACCTGTTGATTTCCCGTCGAAAATTCCGGATAAGAATTCAACCGTGTCGGGTTCTTTTCTGGCAGTAGTTATTTTAGATTGACCGGGTTTTCTCCGGTTGAGTTCGTTTTGCACAAAATTAAAATCAAGGGTTATACCTGCGGGGAAACCGTCAAGAATACCTCCGATGGCTTTGCCGTGGGATTCACCAAAGCTTGTTAGCCGTAATCTATTTCCAAATGAATTTAACATATGTATTATCTTGTTTATAGTAATAAAAATGGCTCCTAAATAAGTTTTAGAAGCCATTTTGTGTATTAAATAATTATTATATACTTCTAAAAGAGGATTAAAATAGATAGCCAAAACCAACATTCAAGTAGATAGGGTACATGGCAAATGAAATGGTGTTAAAATCTTTTTTAAACATATCATTTAACCCCCAAGTCAAATCTGCATATATATTCAGATGTTTAAAGGCTTTCCATTCACCTCCAAAGATAAGTCCCCATTGAAACTTCCTTAGTTCATCAGAAAAATCGTAAAGAGCGGTTTTATCATCAGAGAAAACCACTTTTTCTCCGGTAGGATCACCCTCTCTCAGGTAGCCTTCATATACATGCCCATTGAAAGAGCCATCCATAAGATAGGAGAGATAAGCTCCTCCTTTGATTCTCCATCTGCTGCTGATTTTATATCCCGCCATTAAAGGCACTGAAATATATGAGTTTTTTACTTTAGTCCTTACGCCCCCGGTCCATTGGCCTGCCACTTTCTCTCCTTTTTCTCCAATGATCTCCATTCCGTAATTTTTCACGTTAGCCTCTGTAGTCATGGATTTTGTGTCTAAAGTCAATCCAAAGATAAAAGCCCATTCTTCATTTTTACCAAACCATTTGGCTACTTCGCCTGATACGGAGAGGGATAAATTAGGGTTGTATTTTTCGATGGATCGAATTTCGGCCGGAAGAGGAAGTGGACTGAAACCACCTACGTTGAATCCTGCTTTTATTTGATATTCCAACCCACGAAGTTGAGACCAGATTATGGCACTTGAACGTTCTTTTTGTCCATAAACATTCAATGTAAATATAAATCCTAAGAGGATAAGGCCTATTATTTTATTCTTGTTCATTACTTTCTAATTATTTATTAAAGGTTTATGGTCTTAATCTATGAATTTCAATTCAACTTCATCGATATATAAGGTACTACCAATGGCACCATTAAATAAATGTCCTTCAATGCTAGAGGTGAAGACAATGGCCAGATTATATTCTCCGTTCTTAACCTTTTGATGGTCAATGTCCTTAATATAATCAAACTCTAAATCGAATGCAGTCCAAGTATTGGTTTCCTTTGCATCTTTAATTCGTGCAATCGCCACAATGTTGGGGTGAGTCAAGCTATTTGATCCATCCAGGGATTTAAACTCTTCATCAGTCTCATAGAAAACACCATAAATGTCACAGATGTCTTTTCTGTTTGGATCTTTTACTTGTTTTTTAGACTCCGGATCTAACACTAAAAAGTCTTGTCCACTTTTATATTTGTAATACCCCGTTAAGCGAGTGGGAAGTTTATCAAAAGGTAAACCAAAAAGAGTAGCACTTAAAGGATTTTTGAGTGCCTCTACAGCATTGAATGAGCCAAGGAACAGGTTTCCTGCTGCAATAGGTAATCCTATGTCCTGCCCAAATGAACCGGTACTTCTGGTTGTTAATTCCACGCAATTTCCTTTGTAGCCGGATGGGCTGTGTACTGTAGGGTATTCTTTAGGATCCTCTGCGGCTCCCGTTAAAGAATAACCTGCATTACCACTGGCCCATTGGATATTTATATTATCCATCCCATCTTTTTCAACCAGAATATAATATCTCTGATTTTTTTGGCTTATAATGGTGTCCTCAAAATGATATACCGTATTGATGTCAGCAGTAATGGCCCGTATCGTATAAGTTTTTTTCCATTTTTTATCTTCAGAAGTTACTGTGTATTGTTGAGGCTGTGAAAAGTCCAACTTTGTACCACTTGGAGGGTCAATTGTAGCTCCATCAGTTAAAGTGAAATCTAAACTTATTTTAGATAAATCAGTATCTCTTTTTATCATTAATAGAATATCTGAATTATTAATGATTGGCTCACGTTTTAATATTCCCTCGGGATTTACCGTACACGTAAGAATATCTGCTTCAGCGTTTGGCTCTTCGCTTTTAATGCAAGAAGTAATTATTCCTGTCAATGCAAATAGCACAGCAAAAGGGATAAGAATCTTTTGTTTTAGTTTCATAATGAGAATGTTAAATCAATACTAGGCATGTAGTTCATGATATAAATGCCGATTGCAAAGTTAACTAACTTCTTTAAATAATAAGTTGATTTTCTAATAATTATATGAGCTGCAGCGGTATTCCAATCTTCCTTTATTCAATTTTTTGGATATGATATGGCATCTATTCTTAATTCAAGGATAAAAGAAATAACATATAGGCTTATGTAGGAAAAGTGTTGATCTTTCTTAGGGAGAGACACAATGAGTCGTTTTTTGTCGGTCTGGGAGAAACCCTTCATCGGTCTGGGTTAAACGAGCAGTCTAACCCAGACCGACAGGGCTTTGATCTCAGACCGACAGATATCATCTTTCTAAGCTTCTACTGAGCTACATTATTGATAGGGTTTCCTTCAATATAAGCCTTGACGTTTTCGAGTAGTATATCCATTAATCGTTCTCTTGCAGAAAAGCTGGCCCAGGCAAAATGGGGAGTAATGAAACAGTTTTTGGCTGATAACAATGGATTATCAGGTAGCGGGGGTTCTTGTAATAATACATCTACACCTGCTGCATAAATCTGTTCATTATTCAAAGCTTCTGCCAAATCTTTTTCATTTACTAAACCACCACGGGCTGTATTTAATAAAATGGCATTAGGCTTCATTAGGGCTAAGGTGTTTTTGTTGATGATCTCTTTAGTCTCCTCATTTAACGGGCAATGTAAGCTGATAATATCACATTCCTTAAAAAGATTCTCCAGTTCTATTTTTTGGATTCCATCAGGTAGATTCTCCGGTTTTTTTGATGTATAGGCATATACTTTTAATCCAAAACCCAAAGCAATTTTTGCCGTAGCCATTCCGGTATTGCCTAAACCAATGATACCTATCTTTTTTCCATAGATCTCAATTAAAGGGGTATCCCAAAAGGTGAAATCTTTATTGTTGCTCCAACGGCCTTTTCTTACTTCATCAGAGTGAGTTTGTACACGTTGTGCAATATTTAGCAAATGAGCAAAGGTGAGTTGAGCTACAGAATTGGTGCTATAAGCCGGAATGTTTGTGACAACAATTCCTTTTTCTCTGGCTGCTTCAATGTCCACAATATTATAGCCGGTAGCTATCACGCCAATATATTTCAGTGTAGGCAGTTTATTAATGGTTTCTGCAGTAATAGGGGTTTTATTGGTCAGTATAATTTCAGCACCTTTTGCACGTTCAAGAATTTCTTGATCGGCTGTACGTTCGTATATAGTACAATCTCCCATTTTTTCCAGTTCTTCCCAATTAAAGTCTCCGGGATTGGCTGCATAGCCATCTAATACTACTATTTTTCTCATTTTTTTGGTTGTATTTTACTCGTTATGGTTTTTTGTTTTTTCTCCATAACTGGTTCATTCTTTCGGCGTGACGTTGTTCGGCCTGATTATCTTGCGGATGCCAGAATTTTTCATTCTTTATCTCTTCCGGTAGATAATCTTGCAGAACAAAATGATTAGGATAATCGTGACTGTATTTATAGTTTTTGCCATATCCCAACTCTTTCATCAACTTTGTGGGTGCATTCCTTAAATGGAGTGGAACCGCAAGGTTACCGGTTTGTCTTACTCTAGCTATTGCCTCATCTATGGCTAAGTAGGCGGAATTGCTTTTAGGACTGGTTGCCAAGTAGATGGTTGCTTCTGCTAAAGGTATCCTTCCTTCGGGCCACCCTATTTTTTGTAAAATGTCAAAACAGGCATTGGCAATTAATAACGCATTGGGGTTGGCAAGCCCAATGTCTTCGGAGGCTGATATTACTAATCTGCGTGCAATGAAAGAGGGGTCTTCTCCACCTTCAATTAATCTGGCTAACCAATAGATGGCTGCATCAGGATCACTTCCCCGAATGGATTTTATGAAGGCGGATATGATGTCGTAATGGATTTCTCCTCCTTTATCGAAAGCCATAGGGTTATGTTGCAACCTCTCAGTGACCAATTCATCTGTGATGTTTATGGGGTCTTCGGGAGAGGAGTTGACTATTAATTCTAAAATATTCAGTAGTTTTCTGGCATCTCCACCGGAAAAACGGAAGAGTGCTTCTGTTTCATTAAGATTTACTTCCCGTTTTTTAAGATAAATGTCCTCTTTTAATGCCCGTTGTGTAAGCTCCATTAAGTCTTCTGTGCTTAAGGATTCTAAAACGTAAAGTTGACAGCGGGATAGGAGAGGACGTATTACTTCAAATGAAGGATTCTCTGTCGTAGCACCTATTAATGTAATTGTTCCTTGCTCAACGGCAGCCAGTAAAGAGTCTTGTTGTGATTTGCTGAAACGATGTATTTCATCAATGAATAAAATGGGACTGGCTTGATTAAAGAAACGATTGTTTTTTGCTTTCTCAATAACAGCTCGAACGTCCTTAACACCGGAACTTACCGCACTTAATGTGTAAAAAGGAGTTTTTAGCTGGTTGGCAATGATTTGTGCTAGTGTGGTTTTTCCTACCCCCGGAGGTCCCCACATAATAAATGAGGTGATACGCCCTTGTTCTATCATTTGGCGTAACACCGAATTGGAGCCTACTAAATGTTTTTGACCAATATACTCATCCAGTGATTGAGGTCTTAGTCGTTCTGCTAATGGTTGCATAATATTAAAATACCATTCTAATCATGAATCGTACTCCGTTTTTATTAATATTTGGAAGATTACGATAGGTTAAACGATGGACATATTCAATGTGTAATATTTTAAATATATTATAAATTCCAAAACTAGCCTCAAGATAAGGTGTTTTTTTATCCATTATATGACTCATTACCTCTCCGTCATTAGTTGGGAAAAGAAAAAGATCTTCATTATTGCTGATATAGGGGTTGTTTTTGTCTGTAAGATGCCCATATAATCCTCTGATTCGGAAGACTTCTCTCCATTTTAATTTCTTTATGAGTGGAATACGATTAAATAGTTTTCCATTCATATCATAAGTTAAAGCTAAAGAAACATAACGGTCATTGAGGAACTCCATGTTATTAATCAAGTTGAACGTTTCATTGTCTTGAGTAATATATGATAGATTAGCTGCCGGAAGAATCAGTAAAGGAAAAGGTACTCTATTCCACTGAGCTCCGGCATTGAGAGTAACATCCAATTTTCCCCACGAAGAGAACCAAAAGCGTTTCCAAATACTAGCCTCAGTTAAGTTGAACTTATAGTCACCACCTAATCCATTTATTCCTGTAGTATGTGATAGCTTGAATACAGGAGCATCCAGCGATACAGGGCGACGTCTTTGTTTGGTATTTATATAGGTCTGTCCGGGAGAATAACTTAGAGTAATACCAAACTCAGTAGTATTCATTTTTGTTATAGCCGTTTTCTCTTTATTGTTTTTAATGTATTCTAATTTTCCGGCCGGCTCATCTTGCCTATGTTTTGCGGTTGCCTTAACTGAAAAACCGGAATGAGTCTCTTTCTCATAAGTAAGTGTGGCATCTTTCACATAAGACATGTGTTCTACAGGTGAAACTTTTAATGAGACAAAGATATTGTCTTTGTCTGTCATCAAATATTTATCCATAGGTGCCATGACGTCATTTTTATAGGATAAAGAGAGATAATGTTTTGGAAATTCCCATGGGAAGAAATCTGCTTTCTTGAAGGAGTAAGTAACCTCTCCAAAATATTTCCATCGGTTATCCTTTAATCCATAAGCACCATATCCTTGAAGAAACCAATGAGGATTGAATGCAGCCGTAGTTTTTCCACTTAAGCGCATACGGAAGCCCTCTAAGTAATTACTGGTCATCATGGTGTTGATAGGACCTATGTCGAATTTACTGGGATTTCCTGTTTCAACGAAATTTTCAATGAATGCTTTAGCGCCAAAGATAATGAACTTAAAGCCGGGTATGGATTCCAAGTGTTTTATAAAGAGATCCATATTATTCTCGGTTTTTGTTAAAGGAACTTGTCTTACATTAGCCCAAAATTCCTCATTTTGGTTCATCATGTCTGATTGCTTGATGACATCCCCTTTTATCTTAAAGAAATGTTCTTCAATGGGCTCAAAATTGTAATTGGTATACTTCGTTGTTCGTTGTACTTCTACTCCTTCAATGGATTTTATTAATTTCAGCTCTACAATCATATCATCATCAGTAAGCACCCAATTGCCATCTTCCAATTGTTGAAACTCTTGAATGATATCCATACTTTCAACAAAATTCACTCCTGTTTTTTTAGGGAGCTTCATTGTACATTTCTTTACCGCATACGTAGAATCTTTTAAAACATACAGATGTCCCGTAAAACCAAAATCCATTGAGTTTTGAGGTACGAAAGTAAGATGGACACACTCATCTTGTCCAACCTGAATAGTATCCATTAAATAGAACTTATAAAAAGAAATAGCATTACGGCCAATTGGGCTCACAAAACGCCGTTGAAGCAAGCGAATGTCGTCATCATAGATGTTGATGTCGGAAAAAACGTCCGTTAAAACCGTGGATAACATATCCCCGGTTGAAAAGAACTCTTCAATGCCTGAGGAATTAAATCCCCGGATTATCTCTTTCTCCGATTCGGGTTCTTTACGGAATATTGTAGATGATGCGGTTTCTTGTACCGATAATGGTAATATGTATGTTGAATCTGTTAAAAGAGAAGACTCCATCTGATCTTTTAAGAATGAAAAACGCTTGTAAATCCCCTTTGTAAGCTTTTCATCAGTAATGTTACTGAGAGAGGTCTTCATCTTTTGATATTTGTCATAACTGTAGAAATCATTCTCTTTCAGCTTTAGATTCTTTTTATTCGCTATGACTTTTCGCATAAAGTCAACTGCGGGATTATTCTTTCTTGAATAACGTTCTTTCTTGGGCTTTACTACTAGTTCGGAAAGTAGAATATCGTCAGGAGCTAATTTTACGTTTAATGTTCTTTCTCCCGGGCGGATCTTAATTGCTTTCTTTTTATACCCTACAGCAGAAAATGTGAGTTCATTCCATCCTGGTTGGGTTCTAATTACATATTCTCCTTCTTGATTTGTAATTACACCTACACCTTTCCCCTCATAATAGACAGAGATATACATTAAAGGCTCGTTGGTTAAAGAGTCGGTTACAACTCCTTTAATTTGTGCTAGAGCCGTTGAGGAAAAAAGTAA
>FZPS01000002.1_pt20 | contig 25726 bp, 26 predicted proteins | sample 1817821 | NCBI WGS metagenome assembly FZPS01 (sample SAMEA104158645, study PRJEB21678) | metagenome | place: Germany | collected 2015-04-21 | reverse complement strand
ATTGCGGCAGTAACTATGGCGTACCTTCTTTTCTTCATATAATCCTATAGTTATAATGTTATTATTAACCTTATTATAATATAACAATCCAAAGAAGCAAGATAATCTTTGACTTACCTCTTGCAACCAATGTTATAATACTATAAAGGAGGCCGTTTAAGTTGAGATTATTTATCGCGGTAATGTTCGACGAAGAAACAAAAGATAAGATATCACAAGCGATAACCGATATAAGAGCGTATTCCAGCGCGGGGGATTTCACTCCCAGACAAAAGTTACATATTACCGTTTTGTTCTTGGGGGAAACCGATGAAGATAAACTGCAAGCAATAATCAACGCCCTTGACGGCATTAAAGAAAAGCCCTTCCACATAAAGCTTAGCGCCATAGGAAATTTTTGCATGGGCAACAAGGGGGAATTGTATTACCTTGCCGCCGAGGAAAGCCGCGCGCTTAAAGCCATACACAATTATTTGCGCAAAAAACTGTGTGAAAAAGGCTTTTCGCCCGGCAATAAAAATTTCAAGCCGCATGTTACATTATGTCGAAGACTTGTTCTCAACGAACCCATGAAAACTTTATTGATGAAGAGCAGATATGACATAACTTATAAGGTTACATCCATAAACCTTATGAAATCGGAGAGAATAAACGGCTGCGTTCAATACTGCTGTGTGTACAGCAAAAAGCTGTGAAAACCGCCAAGCTTCGAAAATAAATATAAGCGTTTATATGTTGACATTTAGGGTTTGTTACACTATAATTTACTAAATATAATAGATAATCTTATTTTTAATAAGATTAGGAGGACATGATGGCTGAAATAATTAAAGTAACTAAAGAAAAATATGAAGAGCTTACCTCTCGCCTTCATTATTTGGAAACCGAAGCACGGGCAGAGGTGGCCGCCGCCATAAAGAATGCCAAAGAATTCGGGGATATATCCGAAAACGCCGAATACGCTGCCGCCAAGGACACCCAAGTGGAGATTGAAACCGAAATTCTTCGTTTGACGGAAACCCTGAACCATATCGAAGTAATCAATGAAGACGAAATAGACACAAGCATTGTTTCTTTCGGCACAAAAGTCAAGGTGCTGGATAAATCGAATAATGAAGTTATCGAATACACAATCCTTTCCACTTTGGAAGCAAGCAGCAGGGAAAATAAAATAAGCGACCAAAGCCCTATCGGCAAAGCGCTTATGGGCCACAAAAAAGGAGATGTGGTTTTTGCCAAAACTCCCGGCGGCGACGTGGAAATAGAAATCTTGGATATTACTAAATAATACGGAGAGATTAATGTCGGATATCAATAACAATACAAGCAATCTTGTTGAATCGGATATAAACGAAATAATCGCCATACGATTAAAAAAGCTTGCCGAGCTTAAAGAAGAAGGCAAAGACCCTTATCAAATAACCAAATATGACAAAACCCATTCGTCTTTGGACATAATAGAAAATTACGCTTCCTTGGAAGGCAAAACGGTGGGTTTGGCGGGAAGAATCATTACTAAAAGAGTGATGGGGAAAGCCGCTTTTGCTCATATACTGGACGAAAAGGGTCAAATACAGATTTATTGCAGAATAGACGTTTTGGGCGAACAAGTTTATGAAGAATTCAAAAAAACCGATATCGGCGACATTATAGGGGTGGAGGGAGAGGTTTTTACCACTCACAAAGGCGAAATAAGCATTAAGGCCGCTAAAATTGTTTTGTTGTCCAAGTCCTTGTTGCCCCTGCCCGAAAAATTTCACGGGCTAAGAGATCAGGATTTGCGTTATAGGCAAAGATATGTGGACTTAATCGCCAACCCCGATGTCAAACAAACCTTTGTTATAAGGTCAAAGATTATCTCCTGCATACGCCGCTTCCTGGACGACAGAGGCTTTATTGAGGTGGAAACTCCCATTTTGAACACCATTCCCGGCGGAGCCAACGCCAGGCCTTTTGTTACTCACCACAACACGCTGGATATAGATATGTATCTCAGAATAGCGCCCGAGCTTTATTTGAAAAGGCTGATAGTGGGCGGCTTTGAGAAGGTATACGAAATAGGCAGGCTGTTCAGGAACGAGGGCATGAGCGTTAAGCATAACCCCGAATTCACCACCATTGAATTGTATCAAGCCTATGCCGATTATCACGATATGATGGATATCGCCGAAGAGCTTTTTAAGTATTGCGCCAAAGAAGCCTTGGGCAAGGACAAGCTTGTTTATCAAGGCGTTGAAATAGACCTGGGCGCCAAATGGCAAAGAGTAACCATGCTTGAGCTGGTAAAACAATATACCGGTTTGGATTTTGACAATCAGCCTTTGGACCAATTGATTGCGCAAGCCGCCCAAATGGGGGTGGAATTGGATAAGGACGCTTCTTGGGGCAAAGCGCTTTATGAGGTGTTTGACCAGAAAGTAGAGGAAAAATTGATTCAGCCCGTTTTTGTAATGGACTATCCCGTGGAGGTCAGCCCTCTTGCCAAACGCAAAAAAGAAGACCTCCGCCTTACCGAAAGGTTTGAGATTTTTATTACCGCAAGGGAAATGGGCAACGCTTTCAGCGAATTGAACGACCCCATAGACCAGCGTAGCAGGTTTGAGGAGCAGGCGCGCTTGAGAGCCAAAGGCGACGAAGAAGCGCAAATGACGGACGACGATTTTGTTACCGCCTTGGAATACGGCATGCCGCCTACGGGAGGTCTGGGGATAGGCATTGACAGAATGATAATGCTGTTTACCGACAATTACAGCATTAGGGATGTGCTGCTCTTCCCCACCATGAAACCGAAAAAATGAATAAATTGAGAAAGATATTGCGGAAGGGCGGCAAGAATATAAGCTTTCATACTCCCGCCCATAACAATACCCTTCCCAAAAAGTTTATTAAATACGATACCACCGAGCTTGAATATACGGATAATTTGTTGCGTCCCCAAAATGTTTTGAAGGAGCTTGAAAGCGAAATAAGCTCAATCTACGGCCCTTTTGACGCTTTCATTTCCACAAACGGCGCCACTTCCTGCGTTTATGCCGCCGTTTACGCCGCCAAGCATAAAGGCGGTTTTTTAATCGCGGGCAAAGCCCATATGTCTGTCTATAACGCTTTAAGGATAAACGGCGTTAAAGCTTGGCAGGCGGAGGGCTTAAACGAAGAAACTTTGAAAAATATTCCCTGCGGCGTTATCTTCACAACTTCGCCCGATTATTTCGGCAATTGCGTCGATTTGAGTTATTACAGAAAGCTTGCCGATAAATATAACTGTTTGCTTGTTGTGGATTCTTCTCACGGCTCACATTTTGTGTTCAACGATAAATTCCCAATTTCGGCTACCAAATACGGGGATTTGGTTATCCATTCTTTGCATAAGACGCTGCCCGCGGCTACCGGCGCCGCTGTTTTGCTTTGCAATAATAAGGAATTGTCGCCGCTGTGCGCTCAAGCACGCAGGCTTTTTCATTCCACTTCGCCGTCGTATATAACGCTTTGTTCCATTGAAAGGGCTTTCCATATCATGCGAAAGAGGGGGCGGGCGTTATATGACAGGGTTTACGCCGCGGTTAACCGTTTTAAGAAAAAAGATTTGGGGGAATTTGAGGTCTGCTCGAGCGACGATTTTTCTAGATTGGTTTTGCGCTCGGTTTATGAGGGCGGTCAGGTGGTGAAGGAGCTGGGCAAAATGGGGGTGGATATGGAGATGGGCTGTCAAGATAAGGTCGTGGCCATCGTAACTCCGTATAATTACCGCCGTTTGGGAGCTTTGGCCAAGCGGTTGAGAAAAATAAACGGGCTTAAGCGCTATGTCAAAAATGAAAAAGAGCAAGAAAAAGAGGGCGGCAAAGTCGTTGAACTGGATTTTTGTCCGCGAAAAGAGCTTGTGGATATCGACAGCGCCGCGGGTAGAAGAGCTTATTGCGAAATAGGCATATATCCGCCCGGCCTACCCCTTGTTTTAAGCGGGGAAGTGATTAGTCAAGAAGTCGCCCAAACAATTAAAAATAATATCGATAATTGTTTCGGGCTTGAAAACAATATGGCGCCTGTGATATCATATAAGGACGGAGGCCAAAGATGAAAAACTTCATTACCTTCGAAGGTTGCGAAGGCGTGGGAAAGTCCACGCAAATAAGATATCTTAAGGAATACCTGCAAAAAACCAATCAACCCGCCTTGTTTACCCGAGAACCCGGAGGAAATGAAGTGGGGGAGAAAATAAGGGAAATTCTGCTTAAGGAGAAAATGAGCGCTCTTTGCGAAGCGCATCTTTTCGCCGCCGCAAGAATAGAGCATATCAATACCGTGATATTGCCCGCCCTTAATCAAGGCATGCTGGTAATTTGCGACCGCTACATAGATTCCTCTTTCGCTTATCAAGGCTTCGCAAGGGGGCTGGGACTGGAAAAGGTCATGCAAATAAACGAATTTGCCGTAAACAATTGCATGCCCCAATATACGGTCTTTTTGGATATGAACCCTTTGAACAGCTGGCGCAAGCAAAAGGGCAAGGTTATCGATGACAGAATGGAAGGCGAATCGGGGGAATTCCACCTTAAAGTTTACGACGGCTTTAAGCGGCTCAGCCAAGCTTACGCCGACAGGTATATAGTCATAGAGCCCAAGCCGCTTAAGGAAGAAACCTCTCAAAGCATCATAGACGCTTTGAGAAAACGGGGTATCATTAAATAATGAAAGAAAGCTTGATAAAGAATACATCCGCTTATATTTCCCTTATCAAGGATATAAAAAACGACCGCTTGAATCACGCTTATCTTTTGTTGAGCTCGGACAGGCTGACAAGGGAAAAGTTTTTGCTTCTCGCCACAATGGCCATTATGTGCCCTTCGCGCGGCTGCGGCTATTGTGCCGTTTGCAAGAAGATTAAAAACAATAACCATGTGGATGTAAAATATATTGCCGCCAACGCAAAAATTAAGGTTAAGGATGCCAATGAGCTTGTTGAGGATACCCAAATTAAGAGTATCGAAGGGGGCAGAAAGGTTTATATCATTGAGAACGCCGAAGAAATGAGCGCCGCCGTACAGAATAAGCTGCTGAAAACTTATGAAGAGCCGCCTCAGAATGTGGTGATTATACTTTCCGCCGCCAATGATTCCACCCTTCTTCCCACCATTAAATCCAGAGCCAAAAAGCTTTTTATTCCGCCTTTCAGCTCTCATGACATTATCGAAGAACTTACAGAAAGCGGCTTGAGCAAAGAAAAAGCCGAAGTTATCGCTTCCTACGCCCAAGGCTCTTTTGAAAAGGCTCAAGCCATGGCTCAAAGGGAAGATTATCAGCAGTATTTTATGTCTGTCATGGAAATTTTGCTTACGCTTAAAAATTCCAAACAGATAATAGACTATATATATAACCCCGTATTTGAAAAAGGCAATATCGCTTTAACGCTGGATTTTATGGAAATAATACTTTCCGATGTGCTGAGCATAAAAACCCATGCGGATATTCCGCTTAAAATAAAAAATAGAGATTATGATTTGCAACGGCTGGCGGACAGGTTTTCCCCCGCCGCGGCCGCCATGGCGCTACTCAGCGTCAACGAAGCAAGAAAAATGCTTAACTTTAATGTGAACGCCGTAAGCGTGGCGGAGAAAATTTTGTTTGATATATTGGAGGCAAGTTATAAATGGCAATAGTTATTGGAGTTAAATTCAGAAGCGCGGGAAAAATGTATTATTTTTCGCCCAAAGACATAGAATTTAAGGAAGGCGAAGCGGTCATCACCGAAACGGCGAGGGGCGTGGAATGCGGCATAGTGGCCATGGCAAACAGGGAAGTGGACGATAAGGAAATCGTGCCCCCCCTTAAGGAGGTTATCAGAAAAGCTACCGAAGAGGACGCCAAAAAGCATGAGGAAAACCTTGCCAAAAGGGATGAGATTATACAAATTACGCTGGAAAAAATTAAAAAGCATAATTTGGAAATGAAAATTGTGGATGCCGAATATACCTTTGACCGCAATAAAGTTTTGATTTATTTCACCGCCGAAGGCAGAATAGATTTCAGAGAGCTTGTCAAAGACCTCGCTTCCGTCTTCCATACCAGAATAGAGCTCAGGCAGATTTACGAAAGAGACGACATAAAAATGAGAGGGGCGCTTGCTCCTTGCGGCAGGCTTTGCTGCTGTATAACGCACCTTAGGGATTTTGAGAAAGTCAGCATAAAAATGGCCAAAATCCAAGGCTTAAGCCTTAATCCCACCAAGATAAGCGGCTGCTGCGGCAAGCTCATGTGCTGTTTGAAGTATGAAAACGATTACTATACCGAAGTCTATAAAAAAATGCCCAAAATTGACTCCAAGGCTTTAACTCCCGACGGCGAAGGCACTGTGGTGGCCAACGACATATTAAGGCTGGAGGTTAAGGTCAAGGTGTACACCGAAGACGGCAGCTTTGACATAAAAACCTATCCTTTGGACCAGATAAACGCCAAAGAAAAACAGTCGGAGGAAGAAATAGAAGCCGAAGCCGCTCAGATAGAAGCGGAAATGGAAGGAGAGTTGAATTAGCTTATGGGCTGGCAGTCAATAGTCTTAATCGTCATAATCGGCGTTTTGGTGATTTTGGCGGTCGTAAAATATATAATAGACCGAAAGAAAGGCAAGAAATGCGCGGGAGGGTGCGCGGGGTGCAGTCAAGCCAATTGTCCTTCCAGAAAAGCGCTTTACGGCCAAGACGGGCAAAATAAGGACGATCAGAATAAAGAAGAAAAATAGTTTTTGGAGCTTAGCCTATTTTCCTTAGGCTATATTGTTGAAAAAAATTTTCGGCTCGGTTATAATAGTATAGCTTTGTCGGGGTGTAGCGCAGTTTGGTAGCGCGTATGGTTCGGGACCATAAGGCCGCGGGTTCAAGTCCCGCCACTCCGACCATTTTTTTTGGGCTTTTTGTTTGTTTGGCGGAAGTTTGATTTTCAAACAAGCGTTTTGTTTCAGCACATGAGCGCGGACAGAATATCCCAACAAAGGATTCTCAAAAATCGGGCGAAAAAGGCGGGATATATTGTTTTTGCTTTATAGGTTATGTAGCCCAGAGCGATTTCTTGCGCTATCACGATTATGGATAGCGCGTCCGCGGTTGCAAAACCGGGCATGGCAATGAGCGTAAACGACGAAGCCATTGTTGTTATGGAAATTGCCATGGCCGGGCCGTATCTGTTGCTTATGTTAAAAAAGCCCATGCCGCGGAACAGGTATTCCATGCCAAACCAAAAAGCCAAACACGAAAAATAATACAATGCCGCGTATCCCGCGCTTAAATTAAATATCCTACCGCTCCAGACATGAGTGCCTCTGTATATAGCGTCCCAAACGTTCAAAAAAGATATATATAAAAGGATTGCCAAGGCTATGAAGGTCAAGATTATATTGGAGCGCCTATATTCTTTCTTAAGAAGCAATCCCGTTTCTTTTATTTGGCGCTTTAAGACTAATTTTGAGAATAAAGCGGTGGCCGCGAACAGCAGCGCAAAGGACAGAAAATTTTTGTATATGTCCCGGTAATAACCCCTCTGCCATGAATCCAGCTGCGTTTTTAGGGCTATCTTGGAGAAGAAAGGAAAAGAATGGATTGAAATTAAATACAAAAATGATATGACGGTCATCCACAATATGGTATATACGGCTTTTTTGTCGGTTTTTTCAAAAAGCGTTATGAATTCTTTTTTTACTTTGTTTTCCATGATTAAATTTCCCCTAAATTTATGTGATTTTCGTGTATTTGTATGCTTTTATGTTAAGCGTTATGGCTGCTAATCGCCATCGTTTTTGTCTATCCTTTTGCCGCCGCCAAATGCCATAAATAAAATGAGGCTACTGAGCCGTACGGGGAATAAAGCTTTTTGTATTTGAGCATGTCTTGGCGGGTTATGTCCCAATGACCGCTTAAAAGCGACAAGCCTTTTTTTAGACCGAAATCGGTCAAGCTGAAAACGTCTTTGCGGCCCAAAGCGAAAATCAGCGCCATTTCCGCCGTCCACTTGCCTATGCCTTTAACCGAAGTAAGGGCGGAGATAAAGTCTTCGTCCCGCATTAGAGATAAGGCGTTTTGGCTGAAAGTTCCGCTTAAAAATTTTTGGGCAACGGCTTTTATGCAATTTATTTTTCTGCCGTTTATCCCCATATCTTTCAAAACGGTTTGGGGAAGGGCGAAAATCGCCGAAGGGGTTATTTCCTTGACGCAATCAAGCAGTTTGGAATAAATCTTGCGGGCGGCTTTTGTGGAAATTTGTTGGGAAATTACGGTGTATGTCAAGCAGTCGAATATGTCGGAAAAAAGCTCGCGGGCGATAAATCCCGTTTGTTCGATATATTTGGCCAAGGCAAAGTCCCTTGATTTCAAATATTCTATTTCCTTTTCGCCATATTCAAAAAGCTTCATATTGAGATTATAACAGCATTTGAACGGGCAAGCAATAAAAAATCTTTGCCGTCGTGGCTTAAATAAAAATTGACATGCCCCTTTGATTATGGTAATTTTAAGGCATAGGAGAAGTTATGGCGGACAAATATAATATTTTGGAAAAAATGGCTCAAACAAAGGTTATCCCCGTTATAAAAATTGACGACGCCCAAAAAACTTCCCGTCTTTTGGACGCCGTTTGCGAAGGGGGAATAGACATAGCCGAAATTACCTTCCGCACTTCCTGCGCCGCCCAAGCCATAAGCGCAGCATCCAAGCATGAGGGCGTAACGGCGGGGGCGGGCACGGTCATCAACGCCGATATGGCTTTAAGGGCAATTGAATGCGGCGCCAAATTTATCGTCAGCCCCGGCTTTGACAAGGCCATAGCGGATTTATGTCATAAGCAAGGCGTTTTGTATTTGGGCGGATGCGTAACGCCCACCGAAATTATGAAAGCGCTCTCAAACGGCATCGATACCGTCAAATATTTTCCCGCCCAAAATTATGGCGGCGTAAACGGCATAAAAGCCTTGTCCGCGCCCTTTCCGCAAATAAAGTTTGTGCCCACGGGCGGCATAAATATCTCCAACATTAAAGAATACCTTGCTTTCGATAAAGTGATAGCCTGCGGTGGAAGCTGGATGGTAAGCCCAGAACTTATAGAAAACAGTCAATTTGAAAAAATAACTTCGTTATGCGCTCAAGCCGTAAACACTGCCAAGGAGGTCAAGAAATGAAAGTAATCACTTTGGGCGAAATAATGCTGAGGCTGTCGCCGGAAGGATATTTAAGGTTTTTGCAAGCCGATAAATTTTGCGTGGCTTACGGCGGCGGCGAAGCCAATGCGGCGGTGTCGCTCAGCAATTTCGGCGTCCATACCGAATTCGTTACCAAGCTTCCCGATAACGAATTGGGGGACGCCGCCGTAAACAATTTGAGAAAATACGGCGTGGGCGTCAAGCATATAGTCAGGGGAAGCGGCAGAATGGGCATATATTTTTTGGAAAAAGGCGCTTCCCAAAGGGCGTCCAAGGTCATATACGACAGAAGCTATTCGGCGATGGCGCAAGCGACCTTTGAAGATTTTGATTTTGACGAAATATTTGAAAACGCCGATTGGTTTCATTTTACGGGCATAACGCCCGCCCTTTCACCCAATCTCGCCGAAATCGTTTTGATGGCGGCCAAAACCGCCAAGCAAAAAGGGCTTAAAGTGTCCTGCGACCTCAATTACCGCAAAAAATTGTGGACAAAAGAGCAGGCAAAGCAAACCATGACCGCCATTATGCCCTATGTGGACACCTTGATTGCCAACGAAGAGGACAGCGCCGATGTGTTCGGCATTAAAGCCCAAGGCAGCGACATTACGGGGGGAATCATTGACAAAGAAGGCTATAAGCGGGTAGCCGAGCAGCTTATGGATAGGTTCGCATTTGAAAATGTTGCCTTTACCCTAAGAGGCAGTCTGTCCGCAAGCGACAATAAATGGTCGGCCATGCTGTATGACGGCAAAAGTTTTTATTTTTCCAAAGAATACCTTATCCATATCGTGGACAGAGTAGGAGGCGGGGACTCCTTTGCGGCGGGGTTGATATACGCGGCGCTGAATAACTTTGACAAGCAGAAGCGCATTGAGTTCGCGGCGGGCGCAAGCTGTCTTAAGCACAGCGTGGAAGGGGATTTCAATTTGGTGTCGGTAAAAGAAGCGCTCAGCCTTATAGAAGGGGACGGAAGCGGCAGGGTGCAGAGGTAATCTATGAAGATAGCAAGGATATTGCATGAGGGCGAAATTAAGTGCGCAATAAAGGAAAATGACGGCTATTTTTTGATTGAAAGCGGCGATTGCTTTGATATCAAGCGTGTTTCGCATACAAAAATTACGGGGGACATAAAGCTGCTTGCTCCCGTTGTTCCTTCAAAAATTATCGCTTTGGGCGCCAATTACCGCGACCACGCCAAAGAACTTAATCTTTCGCTTAATCCCGTTCCGCTTATTTTTTTCAAACCGCCCACTTCGGTTATCGGGCATGACGAATATATAGTTCTGCCGCCTTGCTCCCAAAAAGTGGATTACGAAGCCGAGCTTGCCGTAATAATCGGCAAAGATTGCAAAAACATCAGCGAAGAAGAAGCCGAAAGCGTTATACTCGGCTTTACTTGCGCTAACGACGTTACCGAAAGGGTGTTCCAAAAAATGGACGGGCAATGGGCAAGGGCCAAGGGCTTTGATACCTTTTGTCCGCTTGGGCCGTATATCCAAACCGATTTGGATTACGGCAATGTGGAGCTAAAAGCCATCCTTAACGGCAAAACCGTCCAGCGGGGCAATACTTTGGATATGATTTACGGCGTCAAGCAAATCGTAAGCTTCGCCAGTCAAGTAATGACGCTTAAAAAGGGCGACGCCATATTGACGGGAACGCCGGAAGGCATAGGGCAAATCAAAAACGGGGACACCATAGAAATAGAAATTCAAGGTATAGGGAAGTTGAGAAATTTTGTTAAGCAAGGCTGATAAAAGCGGTTTTTCGCGGTTTTTTTCGGTTACATTTACAAAAATAAAACATATTTTGAAAACTTTAACTTAATTCAGCGCTTGAGATATGGCTTTATATATGTTAAAATAAATTTGCTATATTTTTGTATTAGTCAAACACGATTATAAGGAGTTTGATATGTCTTCCGTTTTTTCCAAATTTTTATGCGCGGCCTTTGTCATATTTGCGGTTTTGGCGATATTGCTTTTTTGTGTTTCTATTCCGCATGAGGACGCGGCTTATGCCCAAGAGACGCCTTACCCTTTGCGCTTGCCGGTATGCGAAGATTTGATTGCGGGCCTGCCTTTATCCTGCAGCGAACTTAGCGACGACCATGTATTCAGCACGGAGGGGCGCTGTGAATGGGTAGAGGGCGACAAAATAATGGAGGAAGCGGGAGAGTTTGAAGAGGAGGTTGTGTTTATACCCGACGATGAAGACAACTATGAACGCTGTTACTTTTTTATAACCATAAGAGTGTATTATCTAAAAGTCGTATTTAATTCCCACAATTCAATCCAAATCATTGAAGCGAGTTACGGTCAAAATATTCCCGTAAGCCAATTCCCCCAGCCCGCGGATAAGGAGGGCTATTCCAAAGCCTGGGACAGGGATACCGATATAGAAAACATTACCGAAGATATGGAAATCAACGCCGTTTATACCCTCAACCAACCTCAGGTGTTTATTGAAGGCTATGAAGGGGAAGTTACTTATGATCCTCAAAGTTCCATTGTTTTGACGGCGGCGGCAGAGCATCCTTTGGGCAATTTTTCCTATAAATGGTATTTGGGGGAAGAGTTTATTTCAAACCAGCAGAGCGTTACCGTTTCTCAAGTGAGCCAAAGCGGGGTTTACAGCGTTACCGTAACGGTGGATGACGGGCAGCAAAGCGCCAGCGCCACCGCCAGCCAAAACGTGACCATAAATAAAGCGCAGGCTGAAATTCAAGCGGACAGCGTGCAGATCTTTACTTACGACGGCGATATGAAAACGGTTGAGGCTTCCCTTAATCATAATGAAACCGAGTTGATATATGACGGCGCTCAAGGTTATGTCGACGCCAATGAAGACGGTTATTTAATAACGATTACCGCTTTGGAAACCGCCAATTATCTCGCTCCCCAGCCCGTGCAGGTACGCTTGATAATCAATAAAGCCGATATCGATGTGTCTCAGCTTTCTTTTGACGGCCAATCGTTTGAGTATGACGGGCAACAGCATTTTATCTATGTGACGGGGGAGCTTCCTCAGGAAATAGCGGCAATCGAATATGAAAACAACGGCAAAGTAAACGCGGGAGAATACCAAGTAAGCGCTTTGTTTGAATATGACTGGAATAATTATAACGAGGTTTTGCCCATGACCGCTCTTTTAACCATTTCAAAAAGGACGGTTTATATCACCATCCATGACAAAACCAGCGTGTACGGTCAGCCCTTGCAAGAGCTTACCTGCGATGTCATGAACAAAGTGGAAGGGGACGATTTGAATTTGACTTTGATAAAAGAAGGGGGCGTCAACGCCGGGTTTTACGCAATAAGGGGAGAAATAGACAATCCCAATTACCAAGCCGATTTCACTAACGGCGTCTATCATATTTCCAAAGCCGTAATCAATATGGAAGAGGTCAGCTTTAACGACAAAGAGGTAATCTATAACGCCAAAGAGCAAGCCATAGCCGTAAGCGGCGATTTGCCTCAAGAAATCACCGACGTAATATATGCCTCCAACAAAGGCGTAAACGCGGGAAGCTACGAAGCCAAAGCCGAATTTGTTTATGATCAGAATAATTATCAGCCGATTCTTCCGCTTTATGCCACGCTTACCATACTTCCACGCCCCGTTACCGCCACATTCTATCCTCCCGAAAACAGCTTCTATGACGGTCAAGTCAAAGAAATAAGGGTGGAGCTTAATAATATCCCCAAAGACGAAAAGCAGGCCGTAACGCCCGTCATAACTTATGACAAGCAAGTCATTCTGCCCGATTATTATACCGCTTCCATAAGCTTGGACAATCCCAATTATGTTTTGACGGGAGTTACCGAATATAATTTTATTATTTATTTGGAAAGCATAACTTCCCACGACGATAGCGACGGCATTGTGGCGGAAGTTATCTCTTCGGACGGGTTTTTGCCCGGCTCTCAGTTGCAAGCGGATATGACGATTGAGGAAAAGGATATAACTTCGGGGGGATTTAAGGGCATGGAAATTAAACAGGTTTTTGACATAACCTTTGAGGGAGAGGGGGAAGCGGTTGCCGATGTCAAGCTTTTGATTGCTCCCAAGTTCCGCCATTTGAAAAATCTGAAGGTGGGCGTAATTGACGAAAACGGTCAAATCGTTGAAGTCCAAAGCGTGAGGAAAGGCGATTATATGGAAATAAAAGCGCAATTGTCTTCCCATTCCGCTTTGTCTTATGTGATTTTGGGAGAAGGCAAGGGGGATGTCGCTTGGGTAATTTACGCGCTGGCGGGGGGCGGGGCCATAATTGTCGCCGCCGCTTTGATAAGCGCCGCTGTGGCTAAGCGCAGAAGCAAATTGAGAAAGAAAATTATAGGCAGATAAACTTTACATTGGAAAAGAACATCAAAAAATGGGATAACGGCTTGATTATCCCATTATTTTTTTGAAAAAGCGCGCTTTTCAGACTATCAATTTAAGCAAGGACAATAATTTATTTATCAAGAACAGCATTGAGCGAGTCCACCATTTCTTGGGCGTCTACTCCGTGAGAAGCCGCCGCTTGTTCTATCGTTTCCCCATGCGCAAGCGCGCATCCCAAACAGTGCATGCCGAAGCTTTGCAGAACTTCCGCCATTTTTTCTTGATTGCCCATCCGAAAAGCGTCTATCAAAAGCATATCTTTGGTGATTTTCATCTTTTTGCCTCCAAAAAATTTATTTAATTTAGTATATACCATTTTTTTCTTTTTTTCAATAATTTAATTCTTTGCGTTCTCAAGCGCATGTCATACCAAAAGCATGAGCGACAGCGGTATGGTTATTATTGACAGCAAGGTGGAAAGTAAAACCGCTCTGGCCGCGGCTTTGCCGTCGGCTTCAAAAAGCGCTCCGAACATCATTACCAATGTGGCGGCGGGCATTGAGGCAAGCGTAATTATATTCAGCTTAATCGCCGACAAATCCACAAATAAATGGCACAGCCTGAACAAGCACCAACCCAGCAGCGGGGATATTATAAGCTTTATGGCGCAGCTTATATACGCGGCATAGTCGTTAAAGATTTCTTTGAATTTCATTTTGGAAAATTCCATACCCAATATTGTCATGGATATGGGGGCCATCATATTGGCGAAAAGCGCCATGGCGTTATTGATAAAATCCAAATTGTCAAAGCGCAGAAAATTTATGTTCAGCACAAACAGCGGCAAAACCAAAATAAAGGAAATCGTGGGCAAATTCAAGAAGGCGCGCTTTATGGATATGTATCTTTTGTTCCCTCCGCTCAGCAAATAGCATCCCAATGTCCACGCCACCAAATTAAACCCTACCAGCGACACCGAAGCGTACAGTATTATTTCGGGATTGTTGCGCGTCAGCGCTTGCAAGAAGGGTATGGCCATATAGCCCACATTGCCCAGCGACGAAGCGAAAGCATACACGCTTCTTCTTGAAGAATTCTTTTCTTTGGTAAAAATAAAATGGGCGGCAAAAATCAATATTGTCATCAATACCGAAGTAATCAAAAACACGAATGCAAGGTTTACCAATATCTTGGGGTCGAATCGGGTGTTCAAAAAAGCGTTGGCGGTGATAAAGGGCTGGCATACATATAAAAGAATTACGGACAGCGTTTTTATGCCTTTGTCCACATCGAGCAGCTTGAGCTTGCTCACTATGAATCCCGGAATGGCCATGGCAAGTAAGACCGCTACCGTTTGTAACGCTATTAAAAAGTTCATTTAATCTCCATATCCAGACCGTAGAGCTTGAAAAGCATTTCGGTTTGCGAAATCTCTTTGCAGTCCAAATTGTATTTTATCAATGTGTTTTTCAGGCCCAGCCAAATAAGCTTCAAAGCGTTTATGTCCTTTTTGTCCAGCCATTCGGTAAAGCCTTCAATCATAAAATGAATTTCTTTTATGGCGTATTCGGGAAGCTCTTTTTCGAGGTTGGTTACCGACGAGGCAAGCAAATTCATCCATTCGTTGATGTCTTCAATCATCTTGTCCAGCACCGGCAAGGGCTTGTCAACCGCTTCGCCTTCCACCGGCTCGCCCTTGAGCAAGGATATAAACGCTTCTTGCAAAGGCTTGGTTACTTCGTCCGTAAATTGCTTGTAGGCGGTTTGCAAATCCTGATTGTATCCGTAAAAATTGGTCAGGATATTGATTATGGAAAGCTCGTTTATGTCAAACTTATAAAAAAGCCCTATAATAAACGCCACTCGCTGTCTTTTATTGTGGGGGAGTATAAATTGCTCTTTGTTTTTGATTTTGTTCCAGTCTTCCTCAAAATTGTAATTTTTGCTGCAGGTCGTTATGATGTCCTTAAACTCTTCTTTGGAAACAAGGGCGGAAAGAAAATGGGAAATTTCTTTATCCAAAACAAGCAGATTGGCGCTTGCCAATCTTTGAATGAGGTTTTGAAATTCTTGTATCGCGTCTTCAGCCATACGCTCCTCCGTTAAAAACTATTATAGCATAACGCTTTTGCAAATACAATTAACGGCGCATTGTTGCGCGAAAACGGTTTTTTTATCTTGACATAACCTATCAAAAAGGTATAATTAATTCTGTAGCCTATGCTACTATTTTTCCACGCACTAAAGGATGACGCCATGAATTTTTTGAAACTTATCAGAAAAAACTGCTTATTCGACGATTTCAGCGACAAGGAAATAAATACTCTCTTTGATTGCATGAAGGGCAGAATCGTCATGAAATCCAAGGGCATGCTGATTGCCAAGGAAGACAGCAAGGCAGAGGAAATTTGTATCGTTTTGGAAGGAACGCTGTTGAAGTTCATTACCAAGCTTAACGGGGAAAAAGAGCCCGTGGGCATGTTGTCGCAGGGCGAAATGTTTGGAATGGAGCAGTTTTATTTGGAGGATAAGCGCATAGGCTTTAATGTGGTCGCCGCCTCCGAAGTGTCGCTTTTGTATTTGCAAACCAATTCCATCGTTACCATGTGCGAAAAAGCCTGCCCCTGCCACCAAAAGCTTATACATAAGGCTTTGCAGTATTTAAGCCGCAGAATAGAGGATTTGCAGAACAACAACAATTATATCACCATAAAAGGTATGCGCCTTAAAATCGCTCAACTGATATACGACAAGTATCTTGAGCAAAACAGCCTGCAATTGTCTTTGGGTATGGACAGGAATGAAATGGCTGCTTTTTTGAATGTCAGCAGGCCTTCCATGTCAAGAGAAATGATGCGCATGAGGGACGAAGGCATTATGGAGTTTTGGAAAGATAAGATTACCATAAAAAACATACAGAAATTAACCGCCATAGTCAAAAGGAGATAAAATGGAAAGCCTTCGTATCGAATACAGAATAGAAAAAGACCAAGAAAAAAAATATCTTTTGTTGTCCTTTGAAGTTCCTCCCAATGTGGAAAGAATGGATATAAAATATTCATACGAGGGCGATAAAGCCAATTCCAGAGTTACCGAGCAGCAAAAAAATGTCATCGATTTCGGGCTTCTTGACGAAAAGGGCGACGATGTGGGAACAAGGGGCTCGGATGTCAGAGAAGTAAGCATTTCTCCCTGCTGCTCCACGCCCGGTTTCAAAAAGAAGGAGATAAATCCCGGCAAATGGCAAATTATTGTGGGCGCTTATCAGATACGCCCCGAAGGCGTTACCGTTTATTATGACATCAAATTTTATTTCAAGCGTCTGAGGTGGCTTAAAGGCGACACCCATACCCACACCAACCATTCCGACGGCAAGCTTACGCGGGAGCAGCTGGTGAAAAAAGCCGCAAAAAAAGGGCTTGATTTCATTATTATTACCGACCACAACAATAACCTTGAGGGCATATCCTTGCCCCAGCATGAAGGGGCGACGGTGATTAAAGGCGTGGAGCTGACCAATTACAGAGGCCATATGAATTTATTCGGCTTGGACAAGCCTTATGACGGAAGCTTCGCCGTCAATTCTTTAGAGGAGTTTAAGCAGCGCAACCGTCAAGCCAAAGAAAGGGGGGCCATTCAAGTCTTAAACCATCCCATGTGCTCGTTATGTCCTTGGCTGTTTGAATTTGAGGGCATAATATACGACGCCGTGGAGGTTTGGAACGGCCCCATGAGAAAGGATAACTTGAAGGCCGTAAAATGGTGGGACGATCAGCTCAAGCAGGGCAGACGGCTGCCCGCCATAGGCGGAAGCGATTATCATAGGGATTTTTATATTACCGATTTATTGGCAAGCCCCACCCTTTGCGTCTACGCTGACTGCAATTCCCAAGACGCCATTCTTAAAGCCATTAAGGAAGGCGCCTGCGTTCTAAAGAATTCTCCTTCCTCCACCATGATAGATATGAGGGTGGGAGAAGCTTATGTGGGACAGCAGGTCGAATTTAAGGAAGGCTTGCAGGTGAAAATAAGCGTAAGCGGCATGAAAAAGGGGCATAAGCTTAAAGTTATCGACGGCGGCGGCTGCTTCCATGAGTTTACCGCTCCCAGAAGAGGGGACTTCAATATCAGCGTTCCGCTTCGTCAAAAAGGCTATGTAAGATGCGAAATAGAATACAATAAAAACCTTTTCCAAAAACTGTTGCATAAAATAGGATTGTTCTTCTTTTTGCGCAAGGAAGCTTACGAAAAAGTGCCTCCTTTGCTTTACGCCATTACCAATCCCATATATTTGGTGTAGAAAACTTTATTGACCACAGGGGATGTCGTCTTTGGCGGCAAGCGCCGCTTTTTGGGCTCTCATTTCCTGCAATTCTTTATGCGCCAATACCCTTTCCGCTCCTATGAAGTTGTAGAATTTCATGGGAATGGCGCTCAGCAGCCATCCTATGGCGGGCAGAATGGTTATCATAAGGAACATGCCATTAAGCGTAAATGAACTTTGAGGCTGCGGCACCGATATTTTGCCCACTTTGACGGGCTCCACGAATTTAATTATTATAAGCATCAGCGCCACCATTCCTATTTGCAAAGCCGACATAAGCTTGTTCATGAGCGTTTGGAAGGATACGGTTACGCCTTCGGCGCGTTTGCCCGTCTTCCATTCCACATATTCCACGCTGTCGGCTATCATGGAATAGTTTATGTTGGTGGCCACGCCGTACGGGAAGCCGCACAAGAATAAGCAAGCGGTGATGGCGTACAGGTTTTTGCCCAGAACAAAAAGCAGCAAGGAGCTTAAAACGCCCCAAACGGCGGATAGGTAATAAATTTGTCGGAAATTGAATTTTTTGCAGATTATGGGGGTAAGCAGCATGCCCAAATAGCCCGATATTCCCCAGCCGCCTACGATTATGATATTCAGCGCGCCGTCCCCCAAGATATAAGTGGCTATATACATGCTGCTGACTATGGGCAAAGCGCGCATGAAGCCCAGCACATTGGCCGCCAACACATACCTTAAGGGTTTGTTTATTTTAAGATAAGACAGACACTCCTTCAATGTGGGCGCTTTCTCTTCTTTGGCGCATCTTTCTTCCGTTCCTATGAACGACAGCGTAAACAATCCTCCGCCCAACAAGCCTATTATTATTCCCGCCATCAAAAAGCCTTTTTCGTTGCTGCCCATGAGCTTTACCAGCAAAGGAATTATTAAGGTGGGCGCAGCCCCGCCTATGGAGTGCACCAATCTTGATATCGATATGAAGGATATTCTTTCTTGGGGATTGGGCGTCATTACCGAAGCCAAGCCCCAGAACGGCACATCGCATACCGTATAAATCATTCCCCACAATATGTATGTAACATAGGCGTATACCACCTTGCCCGCATAGCTTATGTCGGGGATAATAAAAAGCGATATCGTGCTTAGCGCCAAAGGCAGCGGCGTAAACAGCAAATAAGGCCGCATTTTGCCCCAGCGGGTGCGTGTCTTGTCCACTATCGTTCCCATAATGGGATCGTTAAGAGCGTCCCATATCCTCGCCACTATCATCAGCGTTCCCGTCGCCGCCGCTCCCAATAGATAGACATCGATATAAAAAAACAATATGAATGAGTTTACCACTCCGATAATTAAATTCTGTCCAAAGCCCGCAAGCGCAAAAGAGGCAATGTTGAATTTTGTGAGGTATTTTTTGTCGGTGATGTTTTCCATGTTTTTTTCCTTTGCGATAAAAAAATTAATAACCTTAGCATTTTAACACATAAACATGTTCATTACAAGACAGAATTTTTAAGCAAAAAGCCATAGAATAAAGATAAAAAAGGTGTTATTAATCCTATGTTTTTAGGCATAATTGGGATTGACGAAAGGTAGCGGCTATGGTATAATTCTTCTAATCATATGAAGAAATCGGTTTGGGAGGTTTAATGTACAAATTCAGCTTGAAGACTAATGAACAAGGCTTGTATGACATCACTAAGCTAGTCAGGCAGGCGGTATACGACAGCGGCAGGCGGGAAGGACTTTGCGTGGTTTATTGTCCGCATACCACGGCGGCCATAACCATTAACGAAAACGCCGACATGACCGTCAGGGAAGATATCGCGTACGGCTTGGAAAAAGCTTTTCCCAATCGCGCCGAATTCAACCATCTTGAAGGCAACAGCGACGCTCATATAAAAAGCAGCGTTTTGGGAGTAAGCCAAACTCTTATCATTGATAAAGGCGAATTGGTTCTTGGCACTTGGCAAAGCATATTCTTTGCCGAATTCGATCCTCCTCGTAACAGATTTTTTTATGTGAAAATCATTTAAGGAATATTTTTTTGGCGGAGGGTAAGAATGGATTACAGCAGGTATATCAGTTCAAGGGCGCAATCGTTGAAGCCCAGCGGTATCAGAAAGTTTTTTGATGTGGCCGCAAGCATGCCCAATTGCATTTCGTTGGGCGTGGGAGAGCCTAATTTCGTTACTCCCGACTACGCTAGAGAAGCCGCTATCGCTTCCATACAAAGAGGGGAAACAAAATACACTTCAAACAGCGGTTTGATTGAGCTGAGAGAGGCTATCAAAAAATATTTAAGTCAACGCTTCAATCTTGAATATGATGTTTCTCAAATAATAATTACCGTGGGCGTAAGCGAAGCCATTGACAATACCTTGCGCGCGCTTATCAATTTCGGCGACGAGGTGCTTATCCCCGAACCTTGTTTTGTGTCTTACGCTCCCTGCGTTACGCTGGCGGGAGGCGCGCCCATAAGCATACCCTGCACCAAGGATAACGGCTTTATTTTGACCAAGGAGCAAATAAAGTCCCGCATTACCGATAAAACAAAGCTGGTCTTTGTGCCCTTTCCGTCCAACCCCACCGGCGGCATAATGACAAAAGAGCAGCTTGAGGACATAGCCGAGGTAATAATAGAAAACGATTTGCTCGTTCTTTCAGACGAGGTTTACGCCGAGCTTACATACGGCGAAAACAAGCATTACAGCATCGCCAATGTCAAAGGCATGCAAGAAAGAACGGTATATCTCAACGGTTTTTCCAAGGCTTTCGCCATGACGGGTTGGAGAATAGGCTTTGCGGCCGCTCCCGTTGAGATAATACAGCAAATACTTAAAATACATCAGTACGCCATAATGTGCGCCCCCACCGCGGGACAATACGCCGCCCTCGCTTGTTTGGAAGAAGGCTTTAAGGATAACTTCGCCACAGTGGAGATGATGAAGGCCGAATACGACAGAAAAAGGAAATTCTTGTATAAGTCGTTGCTGGATATGGGGCTGGAATGCTTTGAGCCCTTGGGCGCTTTCTATATGTTCCCCAGCGTGGAATCCACGGGCATGAACGGCGAAGAGTTCGCTACCGCTTTCCTTAAAAGCCATGAGGTGGCCGTGGTGCCCGGCGGCGCTTTCGGAAACAGCGGCGTAAATCATATCCGCATAAGCTACGCTTACTCCATGGAGAAATTGGAGAAGGCTATGGACAGAATGAGAGAGTTCCTTAAAAAGAGATAATGTCGGCAACGCTTTTACATAATCGTAAGGAGATTCAATGACGGACGCCAGAATACAAAAATTAGCCGAAAATTTAATCAATTATTCTTGCAATCTTCAAAAGGGGGAAAAATTGCTTATAGAGGCCAACGGCATAGATATCGCTATGATAAACGCTTTGGTGGAAAAAGCCTATGCTAAACAGGCCTTTCCTTTTGTGGAAATTTCGGACAGCAGAGTAAAAAGGCAAATTCTCTTGGGAATTAATAGAGAAACCGCCGAGCTTATGGCTAAATACGACGGTTTTCGCATGAAGGAAATGGACGCTTATATCGGGCTTAGGGGCGGCTTGAATTCCATGGAGCTAAGCGATGTGCCCGCCGAAAAAATGCAGCTTTACGGCAAATACTATTCCCATCCTGTCCATCATGAATTGCGGGTTAAGGGCACCAAATGGGTGGTGCTGAGGTGGCCCACTCCAGCCATGGCCCAGCTTGCCAATATGAGCACTCAAGCGTTTGAGGATTTTTATTTTTCGGTATGCAATCTGGATTACGCTTTAATGAGCAAGGCTATGGACCCGCTGATTGAATTAATCGACAAAACGGACAAGGTCAGAATAATCGCCAAGAATACCGACTTGACATTCTCCATAAAGGGAATGAAAGGCATAAAATGCAGCGGAGAAAGGAACATTCCCGACGGCGAAATATATACCGCTCCCGTTAAAGACAGTGTAAACGGTTATATAGCGTATAACACGCCTTCTATAGAAAACGGCATAATGTTCAACAATGTCAAGCTGTGGTTTAAGGACGGCAAGATTGTCAAGGCCCAAGCAGACAAGACCGAACAATTGAATAAAATCCTCGATATCGACGAAGGCGCTAGGTATATAGGAGAATTCGCTCTGGGCGTCAATCCTTTTATCACTAAGCCCATAGGCGATATTCTGTTCGACGAAAAGATATCCGGCTCCATTCATTTCACGCCGGGAAGCTGCTATGAGGATTGCGACAACGGCAACCAAAGCGCCGTTCATTGGGATTTGGTGCAAATGCACACTCCCGAATACGGCGGCGGGGAAATATATTTTGACGATACGCTGGTAAGAAAGGACGGAAGATTTGTCCTTGCCGATTTAGAGGGATTAAATCCCGAAAATTTGAAATAAAAAAAAGAGGTGTTTTATGATAACGGAGGATAAAAACATTAAGGACATTGTGGTAAGAAAACCCAACGGGTTTCTTTATTATACCATAGCTTATATAGTAAAATTTTTGTCTAAGTTACTGTTCAGGCTGAAGATAGACAAAAAAGAAATTAAAGGCTTAAAAGGTCCTTTTGTGGTTATCGCCAACCATTCCAGCCTTGCCGACATAGCTTTTACCGTAAGCGCTTTGCTGCCGCACAGGCTGAATATTTTGACCAGCAGGGATTTGTTTACCTGGAAGCTTTTCAAGCCTTTCATAGAAAGAGTGGGCTGTATCTCCAAAAACCAATTTGCCATTGACATTATGGCCTTAAAGACCCTTAAGGCGGCGGTGGAGCAAGGCAGGAATGTGGCGCTTTATCCCGAAGGCAAGGCTTCTTTGGACGGCAAAAACCTTCATTACATACCCCCCAGCATTGCCAAATTAATTAAATTCCTCGATGTTCCCGTCGTTTTGTCTTATTCACAAGGCGCTTATCTTGTCAAGCCAAGGTATTATAAGGGCTTCAGATACGGGCAGGTTAGGATAAAAACCTCGGTTTTGCTTACTCAAGAGCAAGTCAGAAAACTGTCCAATGATGAAATCTACAAAAAAGTGGTGGACGCTTTGCAATTCAACGACCATATCTTTCAACAGGAAAACAAAGCGCGTTTCCGCTCCTCCAAACCCGCCAGAGGACTGGAATATATTCTTTATAGATGTCCCAAGTGCAGTCTTGATTATTTAATGAGAACCACGGACAGGAATCTTATTTGCGACTATTGCGGCAACAATGTGGAATACACCGAATACGGGGAGCTTATCCCCGATGCTACAAGCAAGGCTTTCAAGCGCATTGATTTGTGGTACGACTATCAAAGAAAGGTCATAGATGAGGAAATCAGAAAAGATGATTTCTATATCTCGCACAAAGTGGACAGCTTTATGGAAGTGGACAGAAAGTATGTTCCCATCGGAGAGGGAGAGCTTTATATAGACAAAGAATATATCGGATACAAGGGCGCCAAGAATGGTCAGCCTTTTGAATGCAAGACCGCGCTCAAGACCTTGCATACCATAACCGTAAAAAACCAAGAAGGAGTGGACTTGATTTATCCCGAAGGCACCTACCGCTTCTTGTTTAAGGACAAAAAATATTCGGTTAAATACGGGCTTATCGTGGAGCAAATGTACAGATATATCCATAATTTGGACGGCAAACGATAAAAAAAGCTTTTAATCGGTTATTCCCGTGATATATAGCGAAAATTTTGAAGGCAGCTTTTCTCTGTAAAGCGCTATGCTGCTTTGGGGCACATAGATATGCTCCAAGCCTTCGTTTGAGAACAGGAAATACACATCTACCGCAGGAGGCTCTTGACTCAGGAAGGTGATTGTTTTAAGGTTTGTGTTCGTTAAGGCGGCATAGCTTATTTCTTTAATATTCGCTCCTATGACAAGATTTTTTACGCTGTAATTGTGTCTGAAAGCGTTTTGGGCGATAACGGTAACGGGTTTTCCGTCTACCGCGTCGGGTATGGTTACATTGGCTTCATCCCCGAAATATTGTAAATAATGGTTGTTTTGGCTGCCCTCAATGGAGCTTATGGCGCAATCGTTCATAATAACGCTGTCGGGATAAATACGGTCAACCAAACGCGGCCACTCGGCGCGGAAATCTCGAAGCAAGGAGGCGGGAACATAGATTTTTACCGCGCCGTCGCCCAGAGTGTTTTTCGCTATGCTGTAATCATATATCGTTGGTATGTCTTCCTTGCTGAAATCGCCTTTTATGAATATGGCTATAAGCGTGCTTATGTTGTTTATGGCGTAATCTTCCATTACGCTTACTTTGCCTATGGTCAATGTTTTTAACGCAAGCCTATCCTGCGGCGAGACATAGTTGTTAGTGAAAGAGCCCGTCATTATTCTGTCTATGTCGTAATCAAGCGCTTGAGTTATGTCAAGATGAACGCTTTTGCCGCTATATTTTCTTATGGCGTAATGGTCGGCGTTGGAGTAATAATACCTTAATATGCTGAAATCGTTTTCGGTAAACTCCACGCAGCATTGCCTGTCATAGGGATACCATTGAGTGTCGGGATTGCGGGCCACCGTTTGGAAGTAAGGCTCGTCAAATATAATTACCGTGGTTTGGGTAAAAGCGTTTTGTCCCACATATCGGGGGGGCTCTCCGTTTATTTTAATTACTAAATCTTTAAAAGAGGCGGCGCCAAAGGCGTTGTCGGCTATTAAGGTGATATTTCCGTCAAGGATAAAAGAAGTGTAGTTTATGCCGCCCACAAGCAGAGTGTCGATAACGGCAAGCTGAGTTTGGGCCACGCTGTCGGCGTATATCTTGGTGTTTTCGAACACTTTTTTGTGGCATAAAGTTATGTTGTGGGTGTTTATTACTTGATATAAATCCCTGCAATCGGCGAAAGCGCCTTCCCATAGCTTGGTGACATTCTCAAGGTCCACGCTTTGTATGGCGGTTTTTGAGAACACATATTGCTCAAGCGTGGCAAGCCCCGCGGGCAAGTCCTGCCGCAAATCAAGTTTTTTGCAATTATAAAAAGCAAAGCCTTCTATTCTTGTTATAAGCGGTGGCAAATAGATGTCGGTAAGTTCGGGGCAGTTGTTGAAAGCCGAAGAGCGGATGGTTGTCAATTTTGAGTTTTCGCTTATGTATACCTTCTTCAGTTTTTCGCAGTCTCTAAAAGCTTCTTCGCCTATAAATTCATAGCTGTCGGGGATATGCACATTCTCTATGGTTTTTTTGCCCTTAAAAGCTTGATTGGCGATTCCTATCACTTTAGTTCCGTCGTTTGCCTTGTCGGGCAGTTTCAGTTCGGTATAGGGCACATTTTTGAAAAACAGAGACTTAATGACAGAGGTTTGGTCGTCCAGCTTTTCGTACTGATAAAACGCGTCCAACATAACCCATTTGCCGAATACCGTGGTATCTTCGTTCAAGGGTTTGGTAAAATCGTACTTAATCGTCATTTCCTTGTCGGCGTACCATCCGTCAAGGGAATATCCTCCTCTCTGCAAATCGAAAGGCCTGCCCGGAGCCAACCCTTTGCGCACCTGCATGGGCGGCAGCAGAGCATAGTCTTCTATTACGAAACTCAGCCTTGCGTATTCGGGAATGGGGGAGGGCAAAGCGCCCCCTTGGCCTTGGTCGTCCTCCACGATTATCAGCGTGGCGGCGACCGAGCTGTTTCCGCAAAGCGCGGTAATTGTTACAATCCCTTCTTTTATGGCCATAATCTCTTTGCCGTTTATTTTGGCGATGGTGGGATTGGAAGAAATCAAGGTATAGTTCCTTTTGGGAAAAATATTGACATTTGGCGTGAATACGGTTTGAGGCGACACGACATAGCCTTCCTTGTCAAAGGAAAGCTTGTAGGGTCTGTCGCAGGAAATCAAGGCCGTCGCCATAATTACGGCAAGCAACAGTATGGCCGCCGCAAAACAATACTTTTTCACATAATGTATTATAGCATATAATATATAAAGT
>FZPS01000022.1_pt151 | contig 25737 bp, 22 predicted proteins | sample 1817821 | NCBI WGS metagenome assembly FZPS01 (sample SAMEA104158645, study PRJEB21678) | metagenome | place: Germany | collected 2015-04-21 | reverse complement strand
TTAAAGAATGTTATCTAGATTTGAGTAAAAATTTTGATCAGCCTCCATCAAAAAACTAGAAACCATGAAAACGACCGCTCAGCCCTAAAAACAAGGTTGTTTTCAGTCGAAATAAAGAATTTTTAACTGCGCAAGTTTTTGGAAATCACGATATAAAAAAAATATCTCTAGATATTAAACTTATTTGACTGTACTTAATATAAATTATTATAATAATGGATGCAAAAAAGCAGGATTGAAATGTTTGTCACGCAAAAATCGATTCATGAAAAACACCTATAAGGCCATATTTGTTGAAACCGTAAAACATCAATTTCATTTTATTATCTTTGTAGGGAAACCTTGTTCCGTTTTGCCGATTCAGACCGTCAAACACAACGTTTCAACGAGAGTTTTTTATTGTTTCATTTTTTAATTTCATCAAAATGGATAAAGTTTTTATAAGATGCAGCTGGATGTCGCTATTAAGAAACGACGAATACCCAATGTTGGTAGAACAGATATGTACCGTAATGGACAGAATAGATAAAGATGCTTTGCAAGACCCGTACGTGGAGAACTTAGCTGCAAAAGTGAAATCGCACCTCAGGTCACTTGAAAAAATAAAAGTACGAACGTCGAAACATCCACTGACGGCCGTTTTAAAGGACATGGCGTGGCAGCGTCGCCAAACTTTGCTCTCGCTACGTGGTCAGGTAAAAGCCTTGCTGCGTTCTCCCATCGACGAACAAAAAGAGGCAGCCGGAATATTAATGTCTTGGCTTGATAAACATGGTAAACGACTTATTTACAATGGTTATATGGCTCAAACGCGACGTGTAGACGAATTGCTGAACGAGGCTGATTCCGATACAGCCATTTTGGAAGCAATAGCAACATTGTCGCTGCTGCCACTCATGGAGGCACTGCGCAAGATAAACACATCATTCCATACAACCTTTTTGAAACGAAACGCAGAAAGGGCACAGGCAGAAGAAGTAGATTGTCGTGCAATTCGCAAAGCGGCAAACGCAGATCTGAAACTGTTGCTATGCGCACTGGCACTGAAAACGGCAACAGATAAAACCGGTATTTACACCGCTCCGGCAGCCGCCATAAAAGAGCTCCTCGTTTACTATCGAAAAAGACTTGCTTTCCGCAAAGGCATGCGCGCAACAACCGACAGGAAAAAAGAAGATCTTGCACCAATAATAAACATCGACATTGGCTCGAAATAACCTGTAACAGAAAAAAAATCAGCTTCAATATTTACCACATGAGGTGTAATATCGATCGTTTGGTGGGAACCGCATCCGGCAAAACAAATAATGAATAACAGGCCGATACCAATAATCATTATTCTCATAATTCTTTGTATAAAACAAAAAACTAATTCAGTATTCAGTATTCAATATTCAATATTCAGCATTCAAATAATTTATTGTATATTTCGCAAACTTTTGTTCAATTTCAATAAAAAACGACAGATGCGAAAAAAGGCTTTATGTTGTCTTTTCTTGATTTCAATCTCCTTATCTATGGCTCAAAACAAAGATATCCGCGAAATTATTGAATCTGCACGAGTAAAATATGCCCCCGATACCCGTATAGAGGTTTTCAATATCAAATCATATCGGCAAAAAGATACATTGATACTGAAAGGGGAAACAACCCATAGCGCTGCATATGATGAGGTGCTGTCCAAAGCCAAAAAGCTTTTCCCACGAGTGAAAGACAGTATCCGACTGCTCCCCGATAAAAAAATCGGCGAAAAGACGTGGGGTATTATTTACAATTCGACGGGGACGATGTATCGTAATCCGAAACACGGTACAGAAATCGTTTCGCAAGCGCTGCTGGGTACACCGGTGAGAATTCTTGACAAAAGAGGCAGTTGGAGGCGAATCCAAACACCCGACAAATACATCGGATGGGTAAACGGTTCGGTTGAGCCCATGACAAAAGCGGATCTACAAGAATATCTACAACAGCCGACAATTATCGTAACATCGTTGTATGCTATTTCATATGAAAAACCGAATGCAAAATCTCAAAGCGTTTCCGACTTGGTAGCCGGCGATATGTTGATAGTGAAAGATCGGAAAAGAAAATTTCACCATGTAGTGTATCCCGACGGCAGAGAAGCTTATGTGTCGAAAACCGATGCCCAACCCTTTGAAAAATGGATGAAAAACCGGTTGCTTACAGGTGAAGAAATCGCAGAAACGGCAAAACGCTTTATGGGCATTCCGTACCTATGGGGAGGGACCTCATCAAAAGGATTGGACTGCAGCGGATTTACAAAATTGGTTTATTTTATGCACGGCATAATTCTCGCCCGCGATGCATCGCAACAAGTTCTTTCCGGCAAGCTAATCGACGAAAAAGGAGATTTCGAGCATGCCCAACCGGGCGATCTGGTATTTTTTGGAACAAAAGCCAATGCAAAAAATTCCATCGAACGTGTGGTGCACGTGGGGATTTATATCGGGAACAAACGCTTTATTCATGCATCGGATTATATCCGTATCGGCAGCTTCGATTCGACCGATCCCCTGTACGACAAATACAATACCAAACGGTATTTGCGCACAAAACGGATACTCAGCGAAATCAATACGCCGGGAATCGAAGAAATCGAAAAAAACGCGTTTTATCATCCAAACGAATGAAACAAAACAGACGGCAATTCATAAAAACATCGGCTCTCGCGGCAGCGGCACTCACAACACCCAACATTTTCGCTACAACAGCTGTAAAAAAACAACCCCTATTATACAAAAAAATGAAACTGTCATGGACTCCTTATAATCTTCAATTGAGGCACGTTTTCACGATTTCCGGTTTTTCGCGAAAAACCACACCCGTGGTGCTCACAAAAATCGAATTCGACGGCCTGAAAGGTTACGGAGAGGCTTCCCTCCCACCCTATCTAGGCGAGACGCAGGAATCGGTTATCGATTTTTTGAAGAAAGTGGATCTTTCGGGATTCTATGATCCCACCCATCTGGAAGAAATCCTTGAATATGTAGATCATATAGCACCGGGAAATACAGCGGCAAAGGCATCGGTCGATATCGCATTGCACGATTTGGCGGGAAAAATTATTGGCTCCCCGTGGTACAAAATGTATGGTCTGGATAAAATGAAAGTCCCGGATACTACTTTTACCATTGGCATCGATACAGACGAAATAATACGCGAAAAGACCAAAGAAGCCCTAGGACGTTTCAATATACTGAAAGTGAAAGTAGGCGGACCGGACGACAAACGGGTCATAGAAACCATACGTAGTGTTACCGACCTGCCACTGACAGTGGATGCCAATCAAGGATGGAAAGATAAGTATTATGCGTTGGATATGATTCATTGGATGAAGGAACAAGGCGTAGTGATGGTGGAACAACCGATGGCAAAAGACGATTACGAAGGCAATGCCTGGATTACCGAAAACAGCCCTCTACCGGTTTTCGCCGATGAATCGGTGCAGCGACTTCATGATATAGAACGGGTGAAAGGAGCATTTTCGGGGATCAACATCAAATTGATGAAATGTACCGGTATGCGTGAAGCATGGAAAATGCGCCATCTTGCCCAAGCGTTGGGGATGAAGGTGATGATCGGCTGCATGACAGAAACATCGTGCGCCATATCGGCCGCGGCACAACTTTCATCGGGGCTCGATTTTGCCGATCTCGACGGTGCGTTGCTCATTGCCAACGATTGTTTCGATGGGGCAAAGCTCGAAAACGGCAAAATAATTGTAGCCGATTTGCCGGGAATCGGTGTAAAATTAACCCAAAAAGCAATACGTTTCTTCAACGAATAAGTCGATAAATCACAAAAGCTTATATCTCATTTGAATTCACAAGAATACAACCCTGTGAACTTATCTCTTCCAACGCCTTTTTATCGTCACCGGGATTGAGGTTCACGGCTGCCACGGCATCGGTAATCACATAGGTGCGAAATCCCAGCTTGCAAGCATCAAGTGCCGTGGCTTTCACGCAATAATCGGTAGCCAATCCGCATACGTAAAGATCGGTAACGCCTTCTCCACGTAAAAAATCTGCCAACGAAATGTTTGTTGCTTCAAAAGCCGAATAACCGTCATCTTTGTTTTGAGTACCTTTCAAAAGTACCCGGTCAATTTTATCGGTCTGCAAATCGGGATGAAAATCAGCTCCATACGTATTTTGCACACAATGGACAGGCCATTTTTCAAAATGAACGGAATCTACCGGATGCCAATCCTTGGAAGCAAGTACAAGATCAAACTTATCGATAATGCCGTTAATCACGGGTACCACTTTATCGCCATCCTTTACCGCAAGCGCACCACCGGGGCAAAAATCGTTCTGAACATCCACAATCAATAATGCTTTTTTCATCTCTTTTTCCTCCTATTTTAAAAACCAATCAATAAACAAACTCATTTGATTAACGCAGGAAAAGACTGTTCGGTTCAACAAATGGGCCATTTTCCCGTCTTACAAATACAAATGGCTTATATTACATGAATAAGCAGGAAAATCCTTAATTTTGCGTCATTGATATAATTATCATATATTCGAAAACGTTGGTTATACTAATTGGTTATACTAATAATATTTTAACAAACAACAAAATGTACAATTGGTTTGAATGTAAAGTAAAATACGAAAAAATGCAGGGATCGGGCGTACAGAAAACAGTGACCGAGCCCTATCTGGTGGATGCGCTGTCGTTTACAGAAGCAGAAAGCCGAATTATCGAAGAGATTAAACCGTATATTTCGGGAGAATTTTCCATTGCCGATATAAAAAGGGTAAAATACAACGAAACGTTTTTCAATGAAACGGGCGACCGCTATTATAAAGCAAAACTCTATTTCATTACGTTGGACGAAAAAAGCGGAGCAGAAAAAAAGACGGCAGTAAATATGCTGGTGCAGGCAAGCACGTTGAAAGAAGCCTTGGACATTGTCGATACAGAAATGAAAAAAACCATGATCGACTATTCTGTTGCAGCTTTAACCGAAACAGCCATTATGGATGTATTCCCCTATGTTTCAGAACAGGATGAACAAACGAAAGTATGAATATGATAAAGGATAATCTCGATAAATTGCGAAAATCGATTCCGACAGGGGTTAAAATTGTAGCAGTCTCCAAATTTCACCCTGTTGAAACAATACAGGAGGCGTATGACTTCGGACAACGGATTTTCGGCGAAAGCCGTGCACAGGAACTAAAAGAAAAATACGAGAAACTGCCCAAGGATATTGAATGGCATTTTATTGGCAATCTGCAAAGGAACAAAGTAAAATATATTGCTCCTTTTGTTTATCTGATTCACAGTATGGACAACGAACGACTGATGCTCGAAATTGAAAAGCAGGCAGCGGCCAATAACCGAAAAATACCATGCCTGCTGCAGATACATATTGCACAGGAAGAGACCAAAGGGGGTTTTTTGCCCGATGAATGCCGCCAATTTCTTGCCACCGGCAAATGGAAAGAATGTACTCATGTACAACTTTCCGGGGTAATGGGAATGGCCACCTTTACCGACGACGAAGATCAAATAAGAAAAGAATTTCGTTTATTGAAATCGCTATTCGACGAATTTAAAAACACGTATTTTGCCAACGTACCGGCTTTCAAAGAAATATCGATGGGCATGACAAACGATTATCCCATTGCCATTGAAGAAGGCAGTACGATGATTCGGATCGGAACGTTGATTTTTGGAGAAAGATAATATATGAGTATGCCAAAATCACCATCTTCTTGAAGATGTGATTATGAAACCGACCTTCATGAATTATATTTATATTTAAATAATTCTTTTTATCAATAAAAAGCGTACTTTTGTTTAACTTATTGAAATCTCAAAAAAAAGACAACCAAGTATTGAAATGCCCGATTTACGAACAAACTTCGCCGGACTTACATTGAAAAATCCACTCGTTGCAGGAAGCAGCGGTTTGACCAATTCATTGAATAAAATAAAAGAGCTTGAGAAAGCAGGAGTGGGTGCTGTGGTATTGAAATCGCTTTTTGAAGAACAAATCGAAAGTTATTCGAAAAAGTTGAGCCTCACTTCCGATTATCCTGAAGCTGTCGATTACATCAATACGTATGTAAAAATGAATCATGTAGGCAACTACCTCGATCTTATCCGTTCGGCCAAAGCGTCGTGCAATATCCCGATTATTGCCAGCATTAACTGTTACAAATTAAGCCAATGGACAGAATTTGCCAAAAACATCGAAGCTGCAGGAGCCGATGCAATTGAACTCAACATCTTCCTCCTCAATGCCGGCGAATTCCCCGATAATTATTTGGAAGAGTTCCATCAAAACGTAGTAAGAGAGCTGAAAAAATCCGTTCATATTCCCATTGTCGTAAAAATGGGAAAAACCATTAGCAATTTACCGGGTTTGGTAAAAAAATTGAAAGCACTGGGGGCTAACGGAATGGTTTTGTTTAATCGCTTTTATCAGCTCGATATCGATATAGATAAGGAACAAATTGTTCCGGGACCCGTATTCAGCAATCCTTCGGATTTTGCCGACACATTACGCTGGACAGCCATTGTTTCGGGAAAAGTTCCCGAATGCGACATCGCATGCTCCTATGGCATACATTCATGGGAAGATGCCATTAAAGGCATTTTAGCCGGAGCAAGCGCTATTCAACTATGCAGTGTGTTGTATCAAAAAGGGCCCAACATTGTCGGCAACATGCTTACATATATGGAAGAATGGATGGAACAGCATAATTACGAAAGTCTTTCCGAATTTAAAGGCAAACTCAATTACGCCAATATCGCCAGTCCGGCTTTATACGAGCGGGTTCAGTTTATGAAATATTTTTCGAACTATAAACGACAATGAATATCCAGCAACTCGAATACATTATAGCCGTAGATAATTATCGCCATTTTTCTAAAGCTGCCGAGGCTTCTTTTGTAACACAACCTACATTAAGTATGATGATTCAAAAACTGGAAGATGAGTTGGGGGTGAAAATATTCGACCGCACACAGCTGCCTGTTCAACCTACGGAAATTGGGGTTCAAATCATCAGTCAAGCGCGTATTGCACTCGCTCAGATTAACCGAATCAAAGAAATCATTCAAGAAGAAAAGGGTATTGTAAAGGGTACTTTCCATTTAGGAATAATTCCGACCGTTTCTACCTACTTGTTGCCAAGGTTGATGCGAGTACATCAATATCACCGTTTTGATATTAAAATAGTTGTCAATGAACTAACAACAAATCAGATATTGCATCAAGTATTAAAAGGCACACTGGATGGAGCAATTCTGGCAACGCCACTAAACGAGGAACATATCTCAGAACGTCCCCTGTATTACGAAAAGTTCTATGCCTATGTTTCTCCAAAAGAAAAACCCCTGTACGCAAAAACGGCTTTGAATGAAAACGATCTGAATACGACCCGTCTTTGGCTCTTGGATGAGGTGCATTGTTTCCGAACACAAATATTACATTTATGCAATATGAGAAAGAAAAGGAAAAATCATCCGATTTTTTCCTACGAAGCAGGAAGTATCGATACACTTATCAATATTGTCGACACAAATGATGGGCTGACAGTGATTCCCGAAATGGCAATCGAAAATCTGAGCGAGAAACAGAAAAAAAATGTTCGCCCATTCAAAAACAGTACTCCCGTACGTGAAATAAGTCTTATCACCCGCAAAGAATATCCGCGCGAACGAATTCTCACTATTATTGAAAACGAAGTAAAGGAAGCTGTTCCTCAGTCGTTGTTGGATGTTTCGTTAAAAAAATTTGTAGTACCGTTGTAATTTTAATCCTTGCAAAATATCCTTTACCCCCCCTATCTTTGCAAAAAATCGTGCGACAAGAAGTCGATTAAATAACTGTTCAGCGAGCGTGACTGAACCTATTATTCCGTTAATAGTAGCCTAAAGGAACATGCGACAGGAGTAATCCGGTGGTATGAAGCTTCCTTGACAAAACCCCTGTGGATAACAGGAGAGTGAACCGTGAGGGGATACAACTACTGCCAACATCAGGCGGTTAAGGGGCAAGGCTCTGCGGTATGGACAACATATGTGAATCACTGCACTATCGTAACAAAGGAAAGGCTAAAGATGTTGATAAGCCTTGACCAAAATGGTGGGCAGCCGGATAATCTTCTGGTTTTAAAGGTTACACGGACAAAGCGCTGCCGGTAGATGGGTGGGTTCTAACCCGTGGGTTGTTATTTAATCGGAACTTGGTAAGCCCTCATTCCTCCCATGCAAATGGGAAAGCCAACCGCAAGGAAAGCCGACGGGGGTGAGGGTATGAGATGACGGAAAAAGCGAATGCTTCCCTGTAACGGGGAAGATAGGGGTTGCAATATCATCCCACTGTGAAAACAGGCAGACTTCCGTGTGGTGTTACGTTACAAGAAGGCCGAAGAACTTTCAGGATGAAGAAACAGCAAAGGGGCGGAGTGAAAACGAAGTGTGCATCTTCACACATGGCAGCAGAATGGACAGCGATAAACTGGTACAGATGCGAATGCCGGGTGAGAAAGCTTCAGGCAAGGATTGTAAAGGCTCAAAAAGAAGGACAGTGGAGTAAGGTGAAAGCCCTACAACATCTTCTGGTTACCTCTTTCCATGCTAAAGCATTAGCCGTGAAAAGGGTAACATCCAATAAAGGAAAACGAACCGCGGGAGTAGACAAAGTAAAATGGACGACTCCTGCTTCAAAATTCAGGGCGGTAAAATCCCTTAAGCGTAGGGGATACAAGCCCAAACCTCTTAAGAGAGTGTTTATTAAAAAGAGCAACGGGAAACAACGTCCGTTGGGGATACCCACCATGCAGGACAGGGCGATGCAGGCATTATACCTGCTGGCTCTTGAACCGGTAACCGAAACAATGGCTGATGGCAACTCGTATGGCTTCCGTAGGAAGCGCAGTACGGCAGATGCCATAGATGCCCTGCACAGGTTACTAAGCAAGAAGAGTTCTCCGGAGTGGATATTGGAAGGCGATATTAAGGGGTGTTTTGACCATATCAGCCATGAGTGGCTTGCAGATAACGTACAAATCGACAAGGGAATACTCAACAAATGGCTTAAAGCAGGGGTAGTATTTAATAAAATACTCACACCCACAAAGGAAGGAACACCACAGGGAGGTATCCTATCGCCAACGCTTGCCAATGCAACCCTTGATGGAATGGAAAGGATGCTAAAGGAGTGGTATAAAAATCGCTATATTGGCAAAGGGAAGATTTATCGTCCGAAAGTAAACCTGATACGGTACGCCGATGACTTTGTAGTTACGGCAGAAAGTAAAGAATTACTCGAAGAGATAAAACCCCTTATAACAGACTTTTTATTCCGAAGAGGATTATCACTCTCCGAAGAGAAAACGCTGATTACCCATATCAGGGACGGCTTCAACTTCCTGGGGTCTAATATCCGGAAGTACAACGGGAAACTATTGATTAAACCCTCGAGGAAGAGCCGTAAGAAGATAAGTGAAAAGCTGCATGAAATAATATTCAGTAACAAGACGGCTACACAAAGCCAGCTGATTGAAAGGCTCAACCCGGTAATTACGGGATGGGGAAATTATTTCAAACATGTGGTATCTAAAGAGGTGTTTGCCTCCATTGACCACGTGCTGGTCTTACAGCTTAAGCGTTGGGCAGTCAGACGCCATACCAAGAAGTCTCATAAATGGGTAATGGATAAATATTTCCACACCGAGAATAACCGGAAGTGGGTATTTACCGAAACGGTTGAAGAAAATGGAAGCCGGAAAACCTTTACTTTAAGGAAACTGGCTGACATTCCAATCACCCGCCATTTGAAAATCAAAATGGATGCAAATCCGTTTGATGCCAATTGGTATGAATATTTTGAAAAAAGGCAGTCTGCAAGACTGTGGTTCGCTCTCACGTAACGTGTCTAAGTTCAACTTAGAAGTGCAACTTTATCGGACAGAGGCTTGCAAAAGTCAACGAACCGGTTTAATTTCGTGAGAATTAAATTTTGTAACACTTGAGCCGTATGCGGGGAAACTCGCACGTACGGTTCTTAAAGGGGAAAGCGGGGGTAACCCCGCTGACCTACTTAATAATGGAATAATAAGTATTGAAAAGTGAATGGACACACAGCTCATTATTGATAAATACTATAAAAAAGGGACTAAATCATACAATATCTTTATGTCGCACGCAACCGATGTCGCAAACAAAGCCCTTTCCATCGTCCATAAACACCCTGAATTGGCTGTCGATGTGCAATTTATAGAAGAGGCCGCCATGTTGCACGATATCGGTATTTTCAAGACACATGCACCTCACATTGGCTGTTACGGAAAATATCCATATATTTGTCATGGATATTTAGGAAATGAATTAATGATAAGCGAGGGCTATCCCAAACATGGCCTTGTCTGTGAACGACATACAGGCACAGGAATTACCCTTGAAATGATTATTAAAAATAATCTGCCGCTACCCCATCGTGATATGGTCCCCGTGAGTATGGAAGAAAAAATCATTTGTTTTGCAGATAAATTTTATTCGAAATCACATCCCGGAAAAGAAAAATCCATCAAAAAAATACGACAAAGCCTGGCAAAACATGGTAAACACCAAGTTGCCATATTCGATGAATGGTGTACACTTTTTCTCTGAATTCCGAAATAGTTCACACCTTTTTATCTTGATGCATGTTTGGCAAGATATTTGCTGTAAGTAAAGCGTGCAATTTCATTTTTTAAAAAGATATACCTTATTATATTAATTTGCAATACTATATCGTACACTTATAAAAATGATTATGGAAAAGGAAAACAAAAAATATAACGATCCACAAGATCGCGAGAAAATGAAAAAAACAGCTTCTCCTGCCGAGGAAGAAAAAAATACGATAATAAACGACAATCTGTCAGACGAGAAAGAAAAAACACAAACTTCCGAACAGGATGAACAGCAGAAACTCCAGCAAAAATACGATGAATTGAACGAGAAATATATTCGTCTTTTTGCCGATTACGATAATTATCGCAAACGCACGCTAAGAGAAAAAGCCGATATCATAAAAAGTGGAGGTGAAAAAGTACTTAGCGACATTATTCCTCTCATTGACGATTTTGAACGTGCTATAGCTGCGTTACACAAAAGCGATGACAGGGTAGCACTCCTGGAAGGAATCGATTTGATATATAATAAATTTTTGAATTTTCTTCGGCAACACGGAATAAAAGAGATCGAAGCAATAGGACAACCCTTCGACCCTGAAAAATTTGAAGCGGTTGGCACCATTCCTGCTCCCGAAGAATCGCAGGAAGGAATAGTAATAGATCTTGTTCAAAAGGGATATACGTTAAACGATAAAGTGATCCGTTTCCCAAAAGTAATTGTGGGTGAATAATTATGACAGAAAAAAGAGATTATTACGAAATACTTGAGGTACCTCGTACAGCAACAGCTGAAGAAATAAAAAAAGCATACCGCAAAAAAGCACTCGAATATCATCCCGACAGAAATCCGGGAAATAAAAAAGCGGAAGAGCGATTCAAAGAAGCAGCTGAGGCATATGAAGTTTTAAGCGATACAGACAAACGTGCACGGTACGATCGGTTTGGACATGCCGGAGTTAACGGAACCACAGGAAGCGGTTTCGGTGGCGGAATGTCAATGGAAGATATTTTCTCACAATTTGGAGATATTTTCGGCAACTTCGGAGGTTTCGGAGGATTCGGCAATTTTGGCGGATTCGGATCATCACGTACCGGTCGACGTACAAACCGGGGATCCGATCTTCGGGTAAAAGTGAAGGTAAACCTAAAAGAAATCCTTACCGGAGTTGAGAAAAAAATAAAAGTAAAAAAATATGTAACATGCACATATTGTAACGGTAACGGTTCGGAAAACGGCAATTCGGTTACCACTTGTCAGACGTGTAAAGGTTCAGGTGTGGTAACACGCATAACCAATACCATCTTTGGACAAATGCAATCAACAACTACCTGCCCAACATGCAATGGCGAAGGGAAAATAATTACAAACAAATGTTCTCACTGTAACGGCGAAGGTATTGTACGAGAAGAAGAGATTATTTCCATCAACATTCCCGCCGGAGTATCCGCAGGAATGCAATTAACCATATCGGGTGAAGGAAATGCCGCACGAAGAGGAGGTGTTAAAGGCGATTTACTGGTCGTAATCGAAGAAGAGGAGGATCCAAACCTGATCCGCAGCGGGAACGACGTAATTTACAATCTATTTATCAGTTTCCCAACTGCCGCATTGGGTGGAACAGTTGAGGTACCAACTATAGACGGAGTAGCCAAAATAAAAATCGAACCCGGTACGCAACCCGGAAAAGTATTGCGACTACGAAATAAAGGACTTCCGTCGGTAAATGGATATGGAACAGGCGACCAATTAATCAACGTAAATGTATATGTTCCCGAAACATTGAGCGAAAGTGAAAAAAAAGCTCTTTCACAAATGAACAAATCATCGAACTTTACGCCATCAAACGCAGCGAAAAGAAACGTCTTCGATAAATTCAAAAAAATGTTCAATTAACTACTGATTCAGCAAAAATAGATCGCGGGGGCCGGATAAAGAGCCTCCCGCTATTTTTTGTCTTATACAATTTTTCCCATTAATCTCCTCGTTTAAGTATGAAGCAGATAAATAAATTTACCACCAACAATTCCGGAGTAAAAATTAATCCCATTTTTTTGGTAATCGAAAAAATATTACTACCTTTGCGACCGTTTCTCTATTCTACTGAATAAGAAACACTAATAATAAGGAAATAAGCCTCTTTAGCTCAGTTGGCCAGAGCACGTGATTTGTAATCTCGGGGTCGTTGGTTCGAATCCGACAAGAGGCTCAGCCGGGATTGAAAAAATAAAATCAGGTGGTAAAGAGTTATCTCGCTGATATATAATTAAATAAAGAAATATAAAAGGGCAGTTACCAGAGTGGACAAATGGAGCTGACTGTAACTCAGCTGGCGTAGCCTTCGGTGGTTCGAATCCATCACTGCCCACAAAAAAGCATAAAGGATAATTTTTGATGTAAATGAAAGAACTATCGATTCATCAATTTTTACCATCTTGCGGAAGTAGCTCAGTCGATAGAGCATTAGCCTTCCAAGCTGAGGGTCGCGGGTTTGAGTCCCGTCTTCCGCTCTTCTGCCTATGTAGCTCAGCGGTAGAGCACTTCCTTGGTAAGGAAGAGGTCACGGGTTCAAATCCCGTCATCGGCTCAATGGCTTCCTAAAATAATTCCAAACAAGGAGTTTTTATCATTAAAACCCTTTTTAAAAAGGAAATACAAACATTAATCTAACTAATAAGAATATTTTTTATGGCAAAAGAACATTTTAACCGAACGAAACCGCATGTGAATATCGGTACAATTGGTCACGTTGATCATGGTAAAACTACCTTAACGGCTGCTATTACCAAAGTTTTGGCGGAAAGAGGCCTTTCTGACGTGAAAACATTTGACCAAATCGATAATGCACCTGAAGAAAAAGAAAGAGGTATAACCATCAACACCTCTCACGTTGAATACGAAACTGAAAATCGTCACTATGCACACGTTGACTGCCCGGGACACGCCGACTATGTAAAAAACATGGTAACCGGTGCCGCCCAAATGGATGGTGCAATTATTGTTGTTGCTGCAACTGACGGTCCTATGCCTCAAACACGTGAACATATTCTTCTGGCACGCCAGGTAAACGTTCCACGTTTGGTCGTATTTATAAATAAATGCGACTTGGTCGACGACGAAGAAATGTTGGAATTGGTTGAGATGGAAATGAGAGAATTGCTCGATTTCTATAACTTCGACAGTACCAATACACCTGTTATCCGTGGTTCTGCTTTGGGGGCATTGAACGGTAATCCGGAGTGGGAAGAAAAAATATTGGAACTGATGAAAGCTGTCGACGAATGGATTCCTCTCCCACCACGCGATATCGATAAACCTTTCCTCATGCCGGTGGAAGACGTATTCTCTATCACAGGTCGAGGGACAGTAGCAACAGGCCGTATCGAAACCGGTATCGTAAAAGTAGGAGACGAAGTGGAAATCATTGGATTGGGGGCAAAAGGAAGGAAATCGGTAGTAACAGGCGTTGAAATGTTCCGTAAGATTCTCGATCAGGGTCAAGCAGGAGATAACGTAGGTTTGTTGCTTCGCGGTATCGAAAAAGACGAAATTAAACGTGGTATGGTTGTCGCTCATCCGGGACAGGTGAAGCCTCACTCTAAATTTAAAGCAGAAGTTTATATTCTGAAAAAAGAAGAAGGTGGACGTCACACTCCATTCCACAATCACTATCGTCCTCAATTCTATATCCGTACGTTGGACGTTACAGGAGAAATTGAACTCCCTGAAGGTGTAGAAATGGTAATGCCCGGTGATAATGTATCCATCAAGGTTGAACTTATTTATCCGGTAGCATGTAATGTGGGTCTGCGCTTTGCTATCCGCGAAGGTGGCCGTACGGTAGGTGCAGGACAAATTACCGAGTTGCTTGATTGATAAAAATCACCATCAGTGAAAATAAACTTAGTAGGAGATGTTCAATGTCTGCCAACTAAGTTGTTTACGGGTCTAGCTCAGTTTGGTAGAGCACTGGTCTCCAAAACCAGGTGTCGGGAGTTCGAGTCTCTCGACCCGTGCTTAAAAAGATTCGAATTTTAAATGAAAAAAATAATTGCATATATCAAGGATGCGTATAACGAACTTGTTTATAAAGTATCCTGGCCCACTCGTGAAGAATTGACAAGCAGCACAATAATTGTAATGATTGCTTCCCTTATTATTGCGCTCATAGTTTTTGCGATGGATTCTCTATTTGAGTGGACACTAAAACTTCTCTACGGTATTTTATAATTCTGAACAACAAGAAATGGCTGATAACGAAAAAAAGTGGTACGTGTTACGTGCTGTTAGCGGAAAAGAAAATAAGGTCAAAGAGTACTTGGAATCAGAAATCGAAAAAACCGATTTAGGGAAGTATGTATCTCAAGTCCTCATACCGACAGAAAAAGTCTATACGGTGCGTAGCGGGAAGAAGGTAATGAAAGAACGTGCTTATCTTCCCGGATATGTACTTATTGAGGCTGAACTGACGGGCGAGGTTATTCACTACCTTAAAAACATCAATTATATAGTTGGCTTCCTTCCCAGCACTACAAATCCCCAACCTCTCAGAGATTCCGAAATAAAACGCATTCTGGGAACAATGGACGAATTGGAAGAAGCCGGCGAAGAATTGGATGTTAAATACTACGTTGGCGAAAACGTAAAAGTGATCAGTGGCCCTTTTAGCAATTTCTCCGGCGAAGTAGAGGAAGTGAATGAAGAGAAAAAAAGACTCAAAGTAGTAGTAAAGATTTTTGGAAGAAAACAACTACTTGAGCTGGGTTATATGCAAGTAGAGAAAGAATAAAATCAGGTTTGGTTACGCAGATCTGTGAATTCTTCGATATGTTTTGAAAAAACGTAATAAAATTAAATCAAAGAAAAATGGCTAAACAAGTTGCCGGACAAATAAAATTACAAATCAGAGGAGGAGCTGCAAATCCTTCTCCTCCCGTAGGACCTGCATTAGGTTCAAAAGGGATTAATATTATGGAGTTTTGCAAGCAATTCAATGCCAAAACTCAAGATAAAGCCGGTAAAGTACTACCCGTTATAATTACTTACTATTCGGATAAGTCTTTTGATTTTGTTGTTAAAACACCACCGGTTGCTGTTCAATTATTGGAAATTACAAAAGCAAAAAGTGGTTCACCGGAACCCAATCGAAAGAAAATTGGCGAAATCACTTGGGATCAGGTAAAAACGATTGCCGAAGAAAAAATGCCCGATTTGAACTGCTTCACCATTGGATCAGCAATGCGCATGGTTGCCGGGACGGCCCGAAGCATTGGCATTGCAGTCAAAGGGGAATTTCCTCAAGATGTAAAATAATCAAAAACTTCAATTGAAACATGGCAAAACTGACAAAAAACAGAAAGTTGGCTTTGAGTAAAATTGAACCGGGGAAAACCTATTCACTGAAAGAAGCAGCTACTTTATTAAAAGAAATCACAACGACTAAATTTGATGCATCTGTCGATATCGATGTGCGTTTGAATATAGACCCACGTAAAGCCAACCAAATGGTGAGAGGCACTGTAATTCTCCCTCATGGCACAGGTAAGGAAAAAAAAGTTCTCGTGCTGTGTACGCCTGAGGCTGAAGCCGAAGCCAAAGAAGCAGGGGCCGATTATGTGGGACTCGATGAATACATCGAAAAAATTAAAAACGGATGGATAGATTTTGACGTAATTATAGCGCAACCGGCTGTAATGGGTAAAATTGGTTCACTCGGACGTATCCTAGGTCCTCGCGGCTTAATGCCAAACCCCAAAAGCGGGACAGTTACCGACGATGTGGCTAAAGCCGTAAAAGAAATAAAACAAGGAAAGATTGATTTTAAAGCAGACAAATACGGCATCATTCATGCGTCAGTAGGAAGAATATCCTTTACTCCCGAGCAAATTGCCGATAATGCGCGAGAATTTATTCGGGCACTATTAAAACTGAAACCGGCCGGAGTAAAAGGTGCGTATATTAAGAGTATTTATCTTTCTACTACGATGAGTCCGGGTCTCAAAATAGATCCAAAATCGATAGAAGAAAACTAAGAAAGGGAATAAACTATCTATGAAAAAGGAAGATAAAAAAAAGATAATCAAAAAAATAGCTGATACTGTCAAGGAATACGAAAACTTCTATTTAACTGACATAGCTACGTTGGATGCGGCTAAAACCAGTAAGTTGAGAAGAGAGTGTTTCGAACAGGACATCAAGCTGATGGTAGTGAAGAATACCCTGATGCGTAAAGCTTTGGAATCACTCGATGAAAACTATGAAGAACTGTATCCCCTATTAAAAGGCAATACAGCCGTCATGTTTTCAAACATACCCAATGCTCCTGCAAAGCTCATCGATAAATACAACAAAAGTAAAAAAATACCTGCCTTCAAAGGCGCATATGTACAAGAAAGCTTCTTTATCGGTGATAAATATTTGAAAGAGCTGGTATCTATTAAGAGCAAAACAGAACTTATCGGGGAAATTATCGCACTGTTGCAATCTCCCGCAAAAAATGTTATTTCCGCACTACAATCTTCAGGAAATACGCTTCATGGAATATTAAAAGCGCTTTCCGAAAAATAATTTTTCAATCACTTCAAAAACAGAATTAGTAATTTATTAAATAACACAACAATGGCAGACTTAAAAGCATTTGCTGAACAATTAGTTAACTTAACAGTGAAAGAAGTTAACGAACTGGCTGAAATTTTAAAAACTGAATATGGCATTGAACCGGCTGCCGCAGCTGTTGCCGTAGCAGGAGCTCCTGCTGCCGGAACAGAGGCACCCGCAGAAGAAGAAAAAAATTCTTTTGATGTCGTCCTTAAAAGTCCTGGTGCAGCTAAATTAGCTGTTATAAAAACAGTTAAAGAAATTACCGGTCTTGGATTAAAAGAATCTAAAGACTTGGTTGACGCTGCTCCCAGTGAATTGAAAAAAGGTGTAACAAAAGAAGAAGCCGAAGCTTTAAAAAAACAACTTGAAGAGGCAGGAGCAGAAGTTGAACTTAAATAACAAAGCTACCTCAAACCGGGTTAACTTGGTTAAGAATCTTCTATTGTAAGATTCTTAACCTTTTGTGTCAATACATATTGAGTTCAAAAAAATACATTTCCATGTCTTTAAATAACACCAACCAACGAATAAATTTCGCAACAATTAAAAATCCTTATGAATTTCCCGATTTTTTGGAAATTCAATTAAAGTCGTTTCAAGATTTTTTACAACTTGATACCCCTCCGGAAAAAAGAAAGAAAGAAGGGTTATACAAAGTTTTCATGGAAAACTTTCCAATTACGGACACTCGCAACAATTTTGTCTTGGAATTCCTTGATTACTACGTTGATCCTCCACGATATTCTATCGAAGAATGTTTAGAAAGAGGGCTTACCTATAGTGTACCGTTAAAGGCAAAATTATATCTTTATTGCACTGATCCCGATCATGAGGATTTTGCTCCGGTCATTCAGGACGTATATTTAGGAACGATTCCTTACATGACCGAAAGAGGTACTTTCGTGATCAACGGAGCCGAACGTGTGGTGGTTTCGCAATTACATCGATCACCCGGTGTTTTTTTCGGTCAAAGTATACATGCAAACGGAACCAAACTTTACTCAGCTCGTATTATTCCTTTCAAAGGTTCGTGGATTGAGTTTGCAACCGACATCAATAGCGTCATGTATGCTTACATCGATCGGAAAAAGAAATTGCCCGTTACCACATTGTTACGTGCCATCGGTTTCGAAAGCGATAAGGATATCCTTGAGATTTTCGACCTTGCCGAAGAAGTAAAGGTTACAAAAACCAACCTAAAAAAGGTGATGGGTCGTAAATTGGCAGCACGAGTGCTAAAATCGTGGATAGAAGATTTTGTTGATGAAGATACAGGAGAAGTGACATCTATCGAAAGAAACGAAATCATTATTGAGCGCGAAACCATTCTCGGAGAAGAAGAAATAGAAAAAATTCTGGAGTCGGGTGTTTCTTCCATTTTGTTGCACAAAGAAACACCCAGCATGTCGGACTACTCGATCATTTATAATACCCTCCAAAAAGATCCAAGCAACACGGAAATTGACGCCATCCGTCATATTTACCGTTTAATCCGTAGTGCCGAACCGGCTGACGATTCCAGTGCGAGAGAGGTAATCAACAATCTTTTCTTTTCTGAAAAAAGATACGATTTAGGTGATGTTGGGCGTTACAAAATCAACAAAAAATTGAACCTCAATATCGACGAAAATGTTCGCGTTCTTACCAAAGAAGATATTATAGAAATAATAAAATATCTGATTGAACTGGTTAATTCCAAAGCTATAGTGGATGATATAGATCACCTTAGCAACAGACGTGTACGCACTGTGGGAGAACAGTTATACAACCAATTCGGTATAGGACTAAACCGCATGGCACGAATCATACGGGAAAGAATGAATGTTCGCGATAATGAGGTGTTTACACCGGTTGATCTGATCAACGCCAAAACCATTTCATCGGTTATCAACACCTTCTTCGGTACGAATGCATTGTCCCAATTCATGGATCAGACCAATCCCTTGGCGGAAGTTACACACAAACGTCGTTTATCCGCATTGGGACCGGGTGGTTTGACACGAGAACGCGCAGGCTTTGAAGTACGCGACGTTCACTATACTCATTATGGACGTCTTTGCCCTATCGAAACACCGGAAGGACCAAATATCGGACTTATCTCCTCGTTGTGCATTTACGCAAAAATTAATGAGCTGGGATTTATCGAAACTCCATATAGAAAAGCAAAAGATGGACAAGTAGACATAAAAAACGAGAATATCATCTATTTGGCAGCCGAAGAAGAAGAAGGAAAAGTGATAGCGCAAGGAAATGCGCCACTTGACGATGAAGGAAAGTTTATCTTACCACGAGTAAAAGCAAGAAAAGAAGTCGATTATCCTGTTGTTTCACCTGAAGAGGTAGACATGATGGATGTGTCGCCCATGCAGATAGCATCCATTGCAGCATCGCTCATTCCCTTTCTTGAACATGATGATGCCAACCGAGCGTTGATGGGATCGAATATGATGAGACAAGCCGTTCCGTTAGTACGTCCGGAAGCACCAATAGTAGGCACCGGAATCGAAGAACAGGTTGTTACAGATTCACGTACCCAACTCGTGGCCGAAGGTGATGGGGAAGTTATATATGTAGATGCAACTACCATCAAAATAAAATATGACAGAACGGAAGAGGAAGAATTTACGAGCTTTGACGATAATATTAAAACGTATACTATACCCAAATTCCGTAGAACAAACCAAAATACGACTGTCGACCTACATCCTCTGTGCAGAAAAGGAGATAAAGTAACCAAAGGGCAGGTATTGACCGAAGGATATTGCTCCAAAAACGGGGAATTGGCCTTGGGAAAAAACCTGAAAGTGGCATTTATGCCTTGGAAAGGATATAATTTCGAGGATGCTATCGTACTAAGTGAACGTGTGGTTACCGAGGATATTTTCACATCGATACACGTAGAAGAGTTTTCACTTGAAGTTCGCGAGACCAAACGGGGACTTGAAGAGCTGACAGCCGATATTCCAAACGTAAGTGAAGAAGCTACCAAAGATTTGGACGAAAAGGGAATTATCCGCGTAGGCGCACGCGTCAAACCCGGGGATATCCTTATCGGAAAAATTACACCCAAAGGCGAATCGGATCCGTCTCCCGAAGAAAAACTTCTTCGCGCTATCTTTGGAGACAAAGCAGGTGATGTAAAAGATGCTTCATTAAAAGCACCTCCCTCACTCAGTGGTGTTGTAATCGATACGAACCTGTTTTCGAGAGCAATTAAAAAAGGAAAAGGCAAATTATCCAACAAGGCTTTACTCCCAAAAGTGGAAGAAGAATACGAAGCCAAAATGGAAAATTTAAAAAAGATCCTTATAGAAAAATTGCTTGTGCTCACCGAAGGGAAAACTTCTGCGGGGGTGAAAGATTATACCAATACAGAAATAATACCCAAAGGAGCAAAATTCACACCTGCAATTTTACAGGAAACCGATTATCAATCCGTTCAACTGAACAAATGGACAAACGATCCACATAAAAACGAATTGATCCGTATTACGGTGATCAATTACTTACGTAAATACAAAGAATTGGATGCAGAACTCAAACGTAAGCGTATTGATCTGATGATCGGCGATGAACTTCCTTCCGGAATTATGCAAATCGCTAAAGTTTATATAGCCAAAAAACGCAAAATTCAAGTGGGGGATAAATTAGCCGGTCGCCACGGTAACAAAGGTATCGTTTCTAAAATAGTCCGCCAGGAAGATATGCCTTTTCTTGCCGATGGAACGCCGGTAGACATTGTCTTAAACCCATTAGGTGTTCCGTCGCGTATGAACCTGGGACAGATTTTTGAAACCGCGCTTGGATGGGCAGGAGAAAAATTGGGCGTTCGTTTTTCAACCCCAATCTTCGATGGTGCAACACTTGAGGACCTAGATAAATGGACAGACAAGGCCGGGTTGCCCCGTTACGGAAAAACATACCTCTATGATGGAGGCACAGGGGAACGATTTGATCAACCGGCTACGGTAGGCGTCATCTATATGATGAAACTCGGACATATGGTTGAAGATAAGATGCACGCTCGTTCAATAGGTCCTTACTCCCTCATTACACAACAACCGTTAGGCGGTAAAGCCCAATTTGGGGGACAGCGTTTCGGGGAAATGGAAGTTTGGGCTCTCGAAGCATTCGGAGCAGCTCATACTCTTCAAGAAATACTTACCATCAAATCCGATGATGTGATTGGACGCTCAAAAGCATATGAAGCCATCGTTAAAGGCGATCCTATGCCACAGCCGGGTATTCCTGAATCGCTAAACGTATTGCTTCACGAACTCAGAGGACTGGGATTGAGCATCTCACTTGATTAAATTTGTAAATTCGAAAACGGACAATGGGAAAAATATTCCATTCCAACCGTTTTCGATTCCAAAAAAAATATTGACAACTCTTTATAAACACAACAATATAAATATATGGCATTTAGAAAAGACAATAAAATAAAGAGTAACTTTTCAAAAATTACTATCAGTTTAGCTTCACCCGAAGAAATTCTTGAAAATTCTTACGGTGAAGTATTGAAACCGGAAACTATCAATTATCGTACTTACAAGCCCGAACGTGACGGACTTTTCTGCGAACGTATTTTCGGTCCCGTAAAAGACTACGAATGTCATTGCGGCAAATACAAAAGAATACGTTACAAGGGAATTGTCTGTGACCGGTGCGGCGTTGAAGTAACCGAAAAAAAAGTACGCAGAGAGCGTACCGGCCACATCCGGTTGGTAGTGCCGGTAGCTCATATCTGGTATTTCAGAACATTACCCAACAAAATAGGTTATCTGTTGGGAATCTCAACAAAAAAACTCGATTCCATTATCTACTACGAAAGATACGTGGTTATCCAACCCGGTATTCTGGAAGACAAGGTAGAAGAAAACGATCTCCTTACCGAAGACGAATACCTGGAACTGTTGGGTTCTATACCGAAAGAGAATCAACAACTGGAAGATTCGGATCCCGACAAATTTATTGCAAAAATGGGAGCTGAAGCGATACTGGATCTTCTTCAGCGCATCAATCTTGACAAACTGGCAAATCAGTTGCGACACAGCGCTAGCACAGAAACATCACAGCAACGAAAAAACGAAGCACTGAAAAGGCTTCAAGTAGTGGAAGCTTTCAGGAACTCGAAGCATATCAACAAGCCCGAATGGATGATCATGAAAGTGATCCCTGTCATTCCACCCGAACTTCGTCCGTTAGTACCACTGGATGGGGGGCGTTTTGCAACTTCCGATTTAAACGACCTTTATCGCCGGGTAATTATTCGAAACAACCGATTGAAAAGACTTATCGACATTAAAGCTCCTGAAGTGATTCTTCGAAATGAAAAACGCATGCTTCAGGAGGCCGTTGATTCACTTTTCGACAATTCGCGAAAATCCAGTGCGATTAAAACGGAATCGAACCGACCATTAAAATCGCTTTCCGACAGTTTAAAAGGGAAGCAAGGACGTTTCCGTCAGAACCTACTGGGTAAACGTGTGGACTATTCTGCTCGTTCGGTTATTGTAGTCGGTCCCGAATTAAAAATGCACGAATGTGGTTTGCCGAAAGACATGGCAGCCGAACTATACAAACCATTCATTATCCGTAAACTTATAGAAAGAGGTATTGTCAAGACCGTAAAATCGGCGAAAAAAATTGTCGACCGTAAAGAACCTGTTGTTTACGATATTTTGGAATATGTAATGAAAGGGCATCCGGTACTTCTCAACCGTGCTCCAACGTTGCATCGTTTGGGTATTCAGGCGTTTCAGCCAAAACTTATCGAAGGAAAAGCCGTTCAGCTCCATCCATTGGCTTGTACTGCATTTAATGCAGACTTCGATGGTGACCAAATGGCCATTCATCTCCCGTTAGGTAACGAAGCCATATTGGAAGCTCAGCTTCTGATGCTCTCATCGCATAATATCTTGAACCCGGCTAACGGAGCACCTATCACCATTCCATCTCAAGATATGGTTCTTGGTTTGTATTACATTACCAAGATCCGTCCGGGAGCAAAAGGTGAAGGAATGATTTTTTACGGCGAAGAGGAAGCCATTATTGCTTACAACGAAGGAAAAGTGGATATTCACGCATTAGTAAAAGTAGTCGTTGACGATGTGGATGAAGATGGAAATCCGATCCGAAAGATGCATGAAACGACCGTGGGACGTGTAATCACGAACGAATGTATCCCAAAAGAAGTGGGATATATCAATGAACTCCTTTCAAAGAAATCGCTTCGCGATATTATCGGAAAAGTAATGAAAAAATGTGGGATAGCTCGTACTGCCCAATATCTGGATGATATCAAAGATCTCGGTTATAAAATGGCGTTTAAAGGAGGACTTTCATTCAATCTGGAAGACATCATCATTCCACCCGAAAAAGAAGATCTCATTCGTGAGGGTTACGCCCAAGTCGATCAGATAATGGAAAACTATAATATGGGATTCATCACCTATAACGAACGATACAACCAAATAATCGATACGTGGACCCATATCAATTCCAAGTTATCCAATATTCTGATGAAAAGATTGGCAGAAGACGATCAAGGATTCAATTCGGTTTATATGATGTTGGATTCCGGAGCACGCGGTTCACGTGAACAAATTCGACAGCTATCGGGTATGCGTGGATTGATGGCCAAACCACAAAAAAGTGGAGCTGAAAGTGCTCAAATCATTGAAAACCCCATTCTTTCAAACTTTAAAGAAGGATTATCGGTACTTGAATACTTTATTTCGACTCACGGAGCACGTAAAGGGCTTGCCGATACAGCGCTCAAAACAGCCGATGCAGGATACCTTACCCGACGTTTGGTTGATGTGGCACAAGATGTAATCGTGACCGAAGAAGACTGTGGAACACTACGAGGATTGGTTGCTACAGAATTAAAAAACAACGATGAAGTCGTAGCCTCTCTTTATGAACGTATATTGGGGCGCATTTCTGTTCATGATGTACAACATCCTTTCACAGGAGAGATTTTGGTTCAATCAGGCGAAGAAATAACCGAAGAAATTGCGAAAAAAATTGAAGAATCGCCTATTGAACAAGTGGAAATCCGTTCCGTTCTCACATGTGAAGCACGACGCGGTGTTTGTGCAAAATGCTACGGACGCAACCTTGCCAGTGGTCGTCTAGTCGAAAAAGGCGAGGCTGTTGGAGTCATCGCCGCCCAATCTATCGGTGAACCGGGAACTCAACTTACGCTCCGTACCTTCCACGTAGGCGGTATTGCTTCAAATATAGCGGCCGAAAGCAACATCGTAGCCAAATACGACGGAATACTGGAATTTGACGAACTTCGCGTGGTTGATCCACAAGAAACAAATGCTGAAGGCAAACCCTACAAAATAGTAGTAAGCCGCTTAGTAGAGATGCGTATTGTGGATCCAAACACGAAAATCGTATTGCTCTCACACAATGTACCCTATGGAGCAAAGCTATATTATGGCGAAGGAGACAAAGTACAAAAAGGCGACCTCATCTGTGAATGGGATCCGTTTAATGCCGTTATTATTTCAGAAGCAAGCGGAAAAATTCATTTCGAAAATTTTATCGAAAATGTCACTTATAAAGTGGAATCGGATGAACAAACCGGACTGAAAGAAAAAGTCATCATCGAATCACGCGATAAAACAAAAACTCCGTCCGCTTATATTGTAAACGAAAATGGAGATATTATACGTACATACACCTTACCTTTAGGCGCTCATATCGTTAAAAATGAAAACGACGATATCAAAGCAGGCGATATTCTGGCAAAAATGCCTCGAGCTATAGGGAAAACAGGGGATATTACAGGAGGATTGCCTCGCGTAACACAACTTTTTGAGGCACGCAATCCTTCGAATGCAGCTGTAGTTTCCGAAATCGACGGTGAAGTGTCTTTCGGGAAAATCAAACGAGGAAAACAAGAAATTTTTGTTACCTCCAGAACAGGAGAAGTGAAAAAATACCTTGTGCCTCTTTCCAAACAGATCTTGGTTCAGGAAAACGATTTCGTTCGTGCCGGAATGCCCTTATCCGATGGAGTTATTGCCCCTGCCGATATTCTGGCAATTAAAGGACCTACGGCCGTTCAAGAATATATCGTAAACGAAATCCAGGACGTGTATCGTTTACAAGGTGTGAAGATCAACGATAAGCATTTCGAAGTTATTGTCCGTCAAATGATGCGTAAAGTTGAAATCGTTGATCCGGGTGATACACGGTTTTTGGAGAAACAATTGGTTGACAAAAACGAATTGATGGAAGAAAACGATCGCATTTGGGGCAAAAAAGTAATTGTCGATCCGGGAGATTCTCAAATATTTGAGCCGGGACAAATTGTAACAGCCCGTAAACTTCGCGATGAAAACAGTTCGTTGAAACGCCGCGACCTAAAACCTGTAAAAGCAAGGGACGCGATTCCGGCAACAGCCAATCAAGTCTTACAGGGGATTACACGAGCAGCATTGCAGACCAATA
>FZPS01000187.1_pt20 | contig 25741 bp, 22 predicted proteins | sample 1817821 | NCBI WGS metagenome assembly FZPS01 (sample SAMEA104158645, study PRJEB21678) | metagenome | place: Germany | collected 2015-04-21 | reverse complement strand
TACGAGCAAAGGATCCAAGTCAAGTGACAATGAGTTATCACTGTTTACATTAGAATTTACAAATAAATGAGCGTAATTGACAACTGAACACCTTATAAAAATTGTACAGTTTAGTGTTGACATACCAGGTCCTATTACAATTAATCGTAGACGATACAGAGATGAAATAGCTGATAAACGTATCGCTTTATTAGATCATTATTTGGCATTTGATGGGAGCGATTCTTTAAGCCCTTTCCTAACGGAAATGGCCGTTAAATGGGCAATTAAAGGTCCTTCCTACCGGGATTCTAGAGGTCGATTTTGTGATTTATTAGGCTACCAAGTGACTAGTCATGAAACGATTCGCCAGGCAGTTTTAAAGGTTAAACCAAAGCATGTTCCATCGAATCAATCATTTCCGAAAAAGAAGAAAGATGTTTTGTTTATAGAGGTAGACGGGTTGCACGTACACAAACAACAATCCACTCGTAAAAATCGAGAGATTAAGATTGGGATTGTTCATGAGGGTTGGCGGAAGAAACATCCAAGTAGTCGTAATTATGAACTTAAAAATAAATCGTATTGGGCAACCTTAGACAATCACGAAGTGTTTTGGGAAGAGTTTAGTCGTTATTTATATGGAAAATATGAAATTACGAAGGATACTCAAATTGTCATAAATGGCGATGGAGCTCCTTGGATTCGAAAAGGTATAGACTATTTTCCTAATGCGATATATACCTATGATCGCTATCATTTAAAATCATGGATTAGAAGATCTTTTACCCATCGAACGACGAAGGAAAGAAGGCGTGCCTATGTGGCAGCCGACGAGAATGATCCATTAGCTTTGATCGTGGCTGTATCTGAAGCCGAATTGGCTGAAAATGACGAAGGGAAAAAGAAGGAAATAAGCGATTTACGTCAATTTATTTTAGATAATATGGACGCCTTAAGAGATTACCGTGAGATTATACGGTCTAGGAATGAAGATTTAGATACATCTTGGATGCGACCCATGGGGTCGGCAGAGTCAAATATGAATTTATTTTCCAGACGATTAAAGAAGCAAGGATATAGCTGGTCAAAAGATGGTTTACAAGGGATGTTACATGGGATGATTCATCGTTTTGAGGGCACATTACTTAAAGTTTTGGGAGTTTCTCCAAGCACAGTCAAACCACTTGATACTCAGCCTAAAAAGTATCCATCTTTCGCACCACTATTAACAGAAAGAACTCATCCATCGATAGGGGCTATCCAAGGACGAATGCCTACACTTGCGAGTAGTGACCAAAGTAAACCTTATGCCCGGGCACTGCGTGGCCTGGCGGGACTTTCATAATTAAACAGGTGTTGAAGTAGGGTTAATTTACCTTTTTTCATCTTAAAAACATCTTATCTGAAGTGTAGAAAGTATATGTAGACTCCAGCGGAGTCCAAAGACCCCGCAAGGTGGGTTCCTTGAGAAGGCTGAGGCCATGATCACGGAAAGCTAAATATATCTCTGGAACAAAAGTAGAGAGTTATTTGAAAGAGTTATTTGTTTTGAAAGGAAAAACAATCATATTTTTCAAAGGTGAGAATAGCTCCCGTAAATACTTGACAGACTCTTCGTCTAATAATAATTTGTTTTATGAAGATAACTATATTACTATTAATATAGAAGGAGATTGCTTTTGAATTTATAGTGAAATGGTGTTGTGTAATCATGGAAAATAGTGTAAAACAGATGAGTAATTGGTATCATAAGTTAATTTATATCATTGTTAATAATGAACAAATTCAATCGATCGTCGACAAGTTTGAAAATAGTAAAAAAATAAACATTAACAAACTATTAAGTGAAAAACTTCTTGAGATTCCAAAACAAAAATATCCAATGTTTGTATACGATATCCTATTAGAAGCATTACGAGATAAAGGTGATTTGTACATATTACAACATATCGATATTTTATTTGACCCGCAATTAAAGATCAATTCTACCCAGCTATTCGAGGAATTAAGTAAATCATATAAGTTAATAGTCGAGTGGCCTGGTCGTTATAAAGATGGACGGCTTTACTATGCTGAATTTGGCCATCCAGAATATTTTATGAGCGATCATTTTGAAGGAAAAGTATTTGCGCAATAAAGCAGGAGGTAGACAATATGTTAAAGTATCGTGAATTAATTTCATTTGAACCGATCGAATCAGTTATTCAATTAAGAGAAGCAGATGATAAAGATCGCGCGATTTCACTATTAAAAACGTATGTTATTTCCGAACATATGGCTGACAAATTAGTGGAAGATATTCTAGAAAACTTACAATTTGAACGAATGGTTGATAATCGTGGCATGTTAATTGTAGGTAATTACGGGTCGGGTAAATCACACTTAATGAGTGTCGTTTCCACTTTAGCGGAATTACCAGGTTCAAGCCAATACCTTCGTGATGAAAGAGTTGCAGAAAAAGCGAAAGAAATCGAAGGAAAATTTAAAGTTATCCGTGCAGAATTTGGTGCGGTTACGATGTCCTTACGTGATATCATTTGTCATCATTTAGAAAAAGGCTTAGAAGAAATGGGAATTGATTTTACATTCCCAGCAGCAGACGAAGTAACGAATAATAAAGATATGCTTTATGAAATGATGGACCTGTTCCATGAGGAATATCCTGACCAAGGTCTTTTATTGGTCATTGATGAGTTACTCGACTACTTAAGAAGTAGAAATGAGCAAGAGTTAACATTAGATTTAGGTTTTTTAAGGGAAGTAGGGGAAGTATGTAGTAATTCCCGTTTTCGTTTCATCTCCGGTGTTCAAGAAATGCTTTTTGATAATCCGAGTTTCCGATTTGTCGCAGACTCATTACGTAGAGTAAAAGAGCGTTTTAAAGAAACTCGCATCGTCCGAGAAGATATTGCGTTCGTTGTTTCCGAACGTTTACTAAAGAAAAATGAAGAACAAAAAGCACTTATTCGCGAACATTTAAGTAAATTTACCAAAATGTATCATGGCTTGGCAGAAGACATAGAAACGTATGTCAATATGTTCCCGATTCACCCTAGCTATTTAGAAATGTTCGAACGAGTAAGCATAGCGGAAAAACGAGTTGCTTTAAAAACGATTAGTGATGAAATCAGAAAACTATTAGATCAAGAAGTGCCTGAAGAAGCGACAGGTTTTATCTCTTTCGATAACTATTGGGATTATATTATGGAAGATTCCTCGCTTCGCACAAATGAACGTGTAAAAGCAATTATGGATAAAGTGAACACATTAAAAGGACTGATTCAGACAAGTGTAAAACGCCAGTACAAACATACAGCAGAACGGGTCGTTAATGCACTTGCGGTTTTTCGTTTAACAACCGATGATTTAAACACTCCGATTGGATTAGATTCTGAATCATTAAGAGATAAATTATTCATCAGCAACCCAACTTTACTTGATATGGATGATGACATCGCTGATTTTACAAAAACGATGATCGATGCTGCAGTGAGGGATTTACGTCAAGCAGCTAGTTTTCAATTCATTTCCTTGAACGATGAAAATGGACAATATTATATCAATATCGATGAATCGATTCCTGTTGATGAGCTGATTAGCCAACGGGGAGAAATGTTAAGTGATGACCAACTCGATAGTTATTATTTCGATATTTTGAAGAAAGCGACAGAAGTGGAAGAGCAAAGTACTTATGTTTCTGGATATAAAATTTGGCTTCATGAAATCCCGTGGGTCGACCGTCGTGTGAAACGACTAGGTTATCTATTCTTTGGTGCGCCGAATGAAAGATCGACCGCTCAACCAGAACGTGATTTCTACATTTATATGCTTCAACCATTTGTGGAACCGAAATTTAAAGATGAAGAAAAAGAAGATGAAGTATTTTTCCGTTTGAAAAAGAAAAATGATGAATTCGTAAAACTTCTCCGTCTATACGGTGGAGCGAACGTCATGTACCATGAAACAAATACGAACAAAAAGCTTTACCAACCGAAAATGGAAAGCTATAAAAAGAAATTAGTGAAATGGGTAAAAGACAATTTCGTCGATGCTTATGAAGTGGTGTATCGAGGAAAAGCAGGAAGTGTACTTGACCACGGAATGTTCTTGCCTACGAACCCAGATACATTAATTGATTTAATCGACCATGTCGCACAAAACATGCTTTCACAATGGTTTGAAGTGAAATATAGCGAATATCCTTCTTTTCGAAAAATTGAACAGTCTTATTTAACATCGAAAAGCTTACATACGTATGTGAGAGATGCGTTAAATTACTTAAACGGTAATCAAACTCGTTCTGGAGAAGCTATTCTCGATGGTTTAGTGCTTTTGGATTCAGCGGGAAATCCAACGACAAGAATTTCAGGATATGCTTGCTGGATTACGGATAAGTTAGAAGAAAAAGGGAATCAAGTTATCAATAATAATGAATTAATTGAATTAGTATATACTTCACAAGGAACGGAAGATTTTCGTTTAACGACGAAATTTAAACTAGAACCAGATTTATTAGTAGTCATTCTCGGAGCGTTAATCCAAAGTGGAGAAATTGTTGTTACAATTGGTGGAAAAACTTATGAGGCAATGAATTTTGACGAATTCGTCCAACTGCCAATTCAAGATATAACGTATTTTACTCATATTAAGAAGCCAAGTGGGTTGCCAATCCCAGCAATTCAAGCTCTCGCAGATATGTTTGATACGTTTAAAGTTGATTTTTCCGATCCTGATTCCATTGAACGTGCAATCAAACAAATTATTCGTTGTGCGAAAGAAGAAACGGAGCGCACAGTAGAAATGCTTGCAAACTTGAAAGACAAGTTTCAAATTTGGGAAGGTCCTTTATTCGATGAGTATGAAATAGAGGAAATTACTACGAAACTGAAGAGTCTTAATGAATTTTTACAAGGATTGCAAGTGTATAATACACGTGCGAAGATGGTCAATTTAAGGTATGATGTCGACCGGATTGAACAAGAAAAAGAGCATTTAGAATTGTTAACGAAATTAGAGAATTTACAAAAGCGTATTCTAGATTATACGAAGATCGCTGATTATGTAAGAAACGCTCGATATGTAGTGTCTCCAAGTGACGAGTGGATGGACCAAGTAGATATTGCTCTTGATAACTTGGCAGCAGCACTTAAAAATGATGAAAATTGCACGCAAGAAGTTGCGGAGTTAGAACGTCTTAAAGCAGAATATATTGAACACTATTTTGATTTACACCAGAAAAATAGATTAAATGCGCATGAATCTCGAAAAAGACAAGCATTGTTACAAGATAAAAGATACGATGCAATTCAACGACTAGCAACGCGTATAGAATTATTTAAAAACAGCCATGTATTTGAACAATGGAAAGAAAAGTTCGACACACTCAAAGAATGTTATCAATTGACTCCTGAGAAATTAGCACATCAACCAGAGTGTACAAGTTGTCATTTCAACCCAAGAGAGGAATCAATGATTGAACGGGTTTCTTTAGAAGACTTGGATGAAGAATTAGATAGTATTTTGGAAAATTGGACAGAAACGTTACTGACGAACTTCAATGATCCTGTCGTAAAAGAGAGTATTGAATTACTGGAAGCAAACCAAAAGCAATTAATTGAAAACTTCATGAAACAAGAGCAATTTGAATTGCCTATTTCGATCGATCTTATTCAAGTCATCAATCTTGTTTTAAAAGGAATACATCAGGAAAGTATCGCAGTGGAAGATTTAATGAAAGTATTCGGCGATGGAAATCCAATAACGATTGAAGAAGCGAAACGAAATTTTGAAAAACTACTACGTGAAACGGTCGGTAATAATGACGAAAATCGTGTTCGCCTAACGGTTAAGAAGTAACAGGAGGTTACAAAAATGAAAAATGAACCGTCACAATTAACATTTGAAGAAGTACAACCTGAAGCAGACAACGGTCCTGTTGTCTGCTTAGGTATGACATTTAAAAACGATGAAGAAAGACGAGAATATTTCCGGGAAGAGCTACGCAAGAAATTACCGGAGTTAAGAAAAATAGAAGGCTTTCCAATCGGTGATGACGAGGATATTATTGCGTTATCTGACCCTCCATATTATACCGCTTGTCCCAACCCATGGATCAATGATTTTATTGAGGAATGGGAAAAGGAGAAGGTTGAGAAGTATGGTAGAGATGTAAATGAAGAATATCATAGAGAACCATTTGCTTCGGATGTAAGTGAAGGGAAAAATGATCCTATTTATAATGCTCATAGCTATCATACGAAAGTACCTCATAGAGCTATTATGAGATATTTATTACATTATACCGAACCTGGTGATATTGTGTTCGATGGATTTGGCGGATCAGGTATGACAGCAGTAGCGGCAAAAATGTGCGGTGATAAAAAAACTGTTGAAGAACTGTTAGAAGATAAAAATAGTGTTAAAGAAAGCATAATAAATAAAAAAATTGGTAAAAGGAATTCTATCGTGATAGATTTGGCGCCTTCAGCCACTTTTATGTCACATGTTTACAATAAATCTACAGATAAAAATGAATTAGAATTATTAAAAAGAGAATTGTTAAAATTCGTAGATAAATATAGTTGGACTTTTTTAACAATTGTAGAAAAATCAGAAGTAGAAAATATAGTTGATAAGTTTCAAAGTATAGAATTTAATGATTTAAATAAAGTGAATGAATTTTTCAAAATTAATGCAAATAAATTTGGGAAAATAAACTATATTGTTTGGAGCGATGTATATAGTTGTCCAACATGTTCAGTAGAAATTAATTATTGGGAAAGTTTTGTAGAAAAAGAATCAAAAAAAGTTAAAAAGAATATAAGATGTAAAAGTTGCGGGAAAACTCTCGAAAAAGCTGAGTTAGAGAGAGTGTTTGTTTCTTTTTATGATAAGTATATACAAAAATCTATAACTATACCAAAACAAGTCCCAGTATTAATAAATTATACCTTCAATAAAAAAAGATATGAAAAAGAACCAGATTCATTTGATAAATTAATTATTAATAAATTTTCAAACTATCATATTCAAACATTCTTTCCTAAAGAACAATTAAATATTGGTGATAAACTGAATGAACCTTTAAGGTTAGGAATAACGAATACTCATCATTTTTATACAGATAGAATATTGTTTTTACTTAGTAAATTTCTAGAAGAAGTAAAAGCTAATAAATGGCTGGTAAACTTTTTACATGGAAGCATATTGCCAAAAATGACAAAAATGAATAGGTACATGCCACAGCATGGAAGCAGAGCATTAGTTGGTCCAATGGCGAATGCACTGTATTTTCCACCTATGAACGTTGAAAATAATGTGTTATCTCAATTAGAATTTCAATTTAAAAAGATTTATAAAGCCTTAAGAGCAATAGATGGAGGTATAGTATCAACCCAAAGTTCAAGTCAACTTATTATAGAAGATAACAGTATAGATTATATTTTTTTAGATCCACCATTTGGAGCAAACATAATGTATTCTGAATTAAGTTATTTAAGAGAGTGCTGGTTACGTATAAAAACTAATAATAAAGATGAAGCGATTGAAAATAAATCTCAAGGAAAAGACATCGATATCTATACAAAAATAATGACTGAATGTTTGAAAGAAGCGTATAGAATATTAAAACCAGGAAAATGGATAACAATAGAGTTTTCAAACACAAAGGCTAGTGTTTGGAATGCGATTCAAAAATCGATACAAGAAGCTGGATTTATTGTTGCTAGTGTAGATGCATTGGATAAAAAAAGAGGTGGTTTTCACGCTATGATAACCACTACTGCAGTAAAACAAGATCTAGTTATTTCTGCCTATAAACCTAAAAAAGAAGATATAGTTAAAATAATGAAGCAACAAAACACAAAAGAATCTGCTTGGTCTTTTATAATCCAACATTTAGGGAATTTACCTGTGTTTAAAGGAGAAAAAGGAAAAGCTCAAATTATATCTGAAAGAACTCCTCGAATATTATTCGACCGTATGGTTGCATATCACGTTCAACATGGACTGCCTGTACCAATCTCTTCAGCAGAGTTTCAAGCTGAAGTCGCACAACGTTTTCCTATGAGAGATGGGATGGTATTCCTAGAAAGCCAAGTGGCCGAATATGATAAAAAACGTACACTTGTTAAAGAGTTTACCCAACTAAGCTTATTCGTTTCCGATGAAAACAGCGCGATTGAATGGATTCGTCAACAATTAATGAAGAAACCACAAACTCGTCAAGATTTACATCCAAACTTCATGAAAGAAATTCAACACATCGCTAAACATGAAGAATTACCTGAATTGGACGAGCTTTTAGAACAAAACTTCTTAAGGTATGATGGGGACGGACCTGTTCCAGATCAAATTATTTCTTATTTAAGAAGAAACTATAAAGATTTACGCGGCATAGAACCAGATGATTCAAAAGTAATTGAAAAAGCTATGCATCGCTGGTATGTTCCTAATCCGAATAAACAAGCAGACCTTGAAAGACTAAGAGAAAAAGCATTGTTACGTGAGTTTGAAGGGTATATAACTGAATTAGAAGGAAATCGTAAGAAATTAAGAAACTTCCGTACTGAAGCGGTTCGCGCTGGATTTAAGAAAGCATATAGTGAAAAAGATTTCGAAACAATTGTTAAAGTAGGAGAAAGAATTCCAGAAAAAATTCTCCAAGAAGATGATAAATTGTTAATGTACTATGATAATGCATGTATTCGTTTAGGATTATAGGGGGAGAAGTAGATGTCTCATTGGCGTGAAACGATCATTCATAAATTTAGAAATCAAAATAGTTCGTTTATCTTCGTAAAAGATGAGGATTCATTACTTAATGAAGAACAAATTTTGAATGATATTTTAGCTTTAGGTTATGAAGTTGTTCGCTTTGAGGATAGCATTACGTTCCGATATTTATATGAACAAAAATATCGCGACAAAGAGTATCGTTTACTTGTATATGCTAATGAAGACATCACTTTACCTTATGAATTTTCTAAAAAAGCACTAGAGATGGAAATTGATATTCAAACTATTTTTCCGAACTATTCTTCCAAGGTCATCCGAGCAATGGATAGAGAAGATTTTGATGAGTTATCGCTTTTACATCGAAAATATAAGGGTTCGCCTACAGAACGGGAAACATTAGATTTCATCATTAGAAATTTTTATAAAGTCCCGTATGAGATTATTGACCGTGAAGCTAGTTTGTACAAAGTACTTCTTTCCGTACATTATGAAAAACGTGAAATGCCAGAACTAGTGAAACAATTCCTTTACGAGCAATGGAAGAAAGTAAGTGCTTTTCAAAATCTACCACTTAAAGAAATAATCTTTTCTGCATCAGCTTTTTATCGATTTTTAGAAGAGAAATGGGAAGAATTCGTCCATGAACTATCAACTGTTCAAGATGGGCAAGTAAATGATCCGGTAACTTTAGAATATAATAATCCTTTAGCACATAGTGATGTTCGTCGGATGATGAATGATCTCTTTTTAGAAGGTATCTTAAAAAAGGTGAAAGATGTCGATTCGACTCAACTTCCTGACTGGGTAAAAATCGGTGTGGAAGAAAAGGATGAAAAAGAAGATGTTCAAGAAAAAATCGAACATTATTATGAAGAAGTGACAAAAAGGCTTCCTGAAGTGAAAAGATATAAAGATTGGCTCATGCTCATGCAATATCTTGCGGAACTGAAATCGATCGCACTACAACGAAATGGAGAGACCGATTCATTATTAAAACAAATTAATGGTAAATTCCAATCATGGATGTTAGAACATTATCATACGTTAACGAGTTTACCGCCTTTTCCACAACCGAAGCTTATCCATCATATACCACATGTAATGAACAGAGAAAAACGAGCGAATGAAAAAGTCGCCCTGCTTGTAATGGATGGAATGAGTTTTATTCAATGGGTATTTATCCGTAATTTTTTACAGAAAAAAGGTTTTCAGTTCGAAGAGAATGGTGTGTTCGCGTGGGTTCCTACTTTGACATCCGTCTCACGCCAGGCGATCTTTTCTGGAAATGCACCTTACACGTTCGGACGGACGATTACAACAACAAATTCAGAAGAAAAATGGTGGAAGGCTTTCTGGGAAGAACATGGTACGTTGAAACAATATGTAACATACCAAAGATCGCTTGGAACAGAAACATATCACGTAAAAAATATTAAAGGCTTAAATAGAAAATCGACAAAGGTATTCGGAGCTGTAGTCGATGTCATTGACCAATTGACTCACCATTCCGTACTTGGCGAAAAAAGCCTGCTGACAAACCTTGATTTATGGTTGGATTCAGGTTATTTAGAACGGTTACTGTCAGATTTAAAGGAACAACGATACAAAATATATATTACCTCTGATCATGGGAATACGACTGCAACAGGGATTGGCAGATATTCAGAAGGAGTACTCGTTGACCAAAGAGGAGAACGTGCTAGAATTTATCATGATAAATTGTTTTATGAAGATGCAGCAAAAAAGATCCCAGGATTCAAATGGTCGAAAATTGGATTACCAGAAGATTATCATGTATTTTTGGCAAATGATGGCGAAGCATTTACAACCAAGGGAGATAAAATCATCACACATGGAGCAATAAGCATCGAAGAAGTAATCGTACCATTTATTAAAGTGATCGCTTAAAGGAAGTGCTTAGATTGAAAAAAACAGTCGGATTTGACCAGAAAATTTTATTACATCAACTAAACTATGTAGCAAAACAATCGAAAAAGCAATCCAAAAAAGATATGTATGACATTTTAGATGGATACCTTCGCCAAGATATTACAGGTGTAAAATCGCGAAAAAATGCGATTACGATGTTAATGAAAATCTGGTATAATGTTCCTGAGGAAATAACAAAAATACGAGAAGAAGTACTCGATGTTTTTAATGATTTTTCCAATGGTGAAAAGTTATTTGCGCATTGGAATATGACGATGCTAGCTTATCCGTTTTTTAAAGACGTTGCAAACGAATTTGGACGGTTATTTCAATTGCAAGATGAAGTGAGTAGCAGTACAATCCTGAAGCGGATGAAGGACAATTATGGTGAGAGAAGAAGGGTAGAAGTTGCCTCATCTGCAGTAATCTCCAGTATGAAAGCTTGGGATATTGTCGTTTTAGAGAAAAACGGCGTTTATAAACAAAGTAGGAAAGTAGGAATTGCGAATCCTATATTACAAGCATTATTTATTCATACACTGTTTTATGTCAGAGAAGCGGAATCTTTATATATAGATACAATGAATGATAGCCCTTTATATTTTCCTTTTCAGATTGATTTACAAATCCATGAGTTAAGAGAAAGAAAAGATTTTTCCTTTCATTATCAAGGTGTCGAAAAATTAATCGTTGAAAAAGGCCTTATTCGTAATGAATAAGGTTTTTTGTCTACATTTATTATTGGAGGATGCCAGATGTTATATCGAGGTGAAATTGTTTCAAGTTCCTATTTTCCAGAAGTAGTGGAAATAAAAAATTGTGAGAAAGTTACCGATCACTATGTCGTAGAAGCTGTAGGATTAGAATCTAGTAAATTTTATGAAATCTTTATGGAACAAGAAAAATTGAACAATTTTAAGAAAATGGATCTGAAAAAGAAATATTCTTTTTCTTCAACAGATGTGCAAAAATTTATCGAATATATTCATTTGAAAAACGAAGTGAAATTTTCAAATGCCAGAGCTGTCGGAAACAAAAACGTGATTCCACTTCCACACCAGATTGAAGCTGTTTATGGAAGGATGTTGAAAGTTCCACGTGTACGATTTTTATTGGCCGACGACCCTGGAGCGGGAAAAACAATTATGGCGGGAATGCTGATCAAGGAACTAATGGCAAGACTTCAAATAGAAAGAATATTAATCCTCGTTCCACCATTGGTACTAACACAATGGCAAGAAGAACTTGAACAAAAGTTCGGTCTATTCTTTCATATTATCAATCGGAATACGTTGCATGAATATGGGAGAAAAAATCCTTTTCTAGAGAACAAATTAGTGCTCACTTCTATGTATTGGGCAATTAGAGATGATGTAAAACCATTAGTCCAAGAACCGAATTATGATTTAGTGATTGTTGATGAAGCTCATAAAATGGCCGCTTACACACAAGGTGCAACAAAGAAAAAAGTTTTTCGAACGAAATTATATCAATTAGGCGAAGCGATTTTGAGAAAAGCGGGACATGTACTCCTTTTAACTGCAACACCGCATAAAGGTGATACGGAAAATTTTCGTCATTTAATGAAATTAATTGATGAAGATGTATTTACGAGCAGTGTTGTGAATGAAAGTTTAAAAGAAAAAGTAAATCCATTTATGATCCGTCGATTAAAGGAAAACCTGGTCAATTTTGATGGTACGCCAATTTTTCCAAAGCGGACGACAAAAACGATTCAATTTGAGTTGACTCAAAGTGAATTGGATTTATATGAAAATGTCACAAAATATGTCCGGGAGTATTTTAATAAAGCAATTTCTGATGGTAGTCAAAGTACGGCATTTGCAATGATGCTTTTACAAAGACGATTAAGTTCTTCCATAGAAGCAATCTATTTATCATTAAAACGTAGATATGCTCGACTAGTGAAATTGTATAAACAAACAGCTACCGAGAGAAAAAAGTTTCTAAGTAAATTAAAAAGAGTAGATACGGAAGGTTATCTGGAAGAAGGTAATGATTTTCAAGAGAAAATAGAAATGATGTTGGAACAATCTGTCAGTAATATCGATTTAGATGAATTGAAAAAAGAAATTACCGTTTTGAAAGAATTAGTGCAGCAAGCTGAACATATTAAATTGTATGAAGTGGAAAGGAAGTATGAAGAATTAGAAGAAACGTTATTTGGTATTGATGGTCTACTTCATCAAGGTGAAAAAATCATTATCTTCACCGAATCTGTTGATACACTCAATTATTTAGAACAAAAATTAAGTAAACGTGTACCACAAATTGCAAAAATTGTGGGCGGTTTTTCGATGAATAAAAGACGAGAACAGGTGGAACTGTTTCGTAACGATTGTCAAATAATGTTGGCGACTGATGCAGGTGGAGAATCAATTAACTTACAATTTTGTAATCAAATGATAAATTATGATATTCCATGGAATCCAAATAAATTAGAGCAAAGAATGGGTAGGATTCATCGTATTGGTCAAAAAAATGAAGTGTTTGTATTTAATCTAGTTGCGAAAAATACTAGAGAAGGTAGTGTCATGACCAAATTATTGGATAAGATGGAGAAAATGCGGAGTGATTTAGGTTCTGACCTCGTTTATGATTTTATCGGTGAGGTATTGGAGGATAATTATAACAGTTTAGCAGAGTTGATGCAAAAAGCGATATTAGAACGAGAAAATTTAGATGATATGATTCAAGAGATGGATCGGACCATTTCGAATGAGCATAAAAATTTAATTGATTTGGTACGTGAGGAACAAATTGCTGAAGATGCAATTGATTTACCAAATTTAAAAAAGCAGAAAGATAGTTGGATTGTCAGCAGAATTCCTTTGCGTGCCTATTCGGATTTTACGACGTATATATTAGAAAAAAAGCGAGTTCGTGTTTCGGAGACAAAGGATGGAAAACATTTTCGGATTGAACGTTTACCTAAATTCATTCGTGATCAAGTTCCGGAATTGGAAAATTCGACTGAAAGTTACCGTTATACGAATTCATTTCTATCTGCATCCGAAGAAGTCCCTTTAATAAATGATGCTCATCCATTGTTTCATACAGGGTTATCACTTATGAAAAAAGAAATGGAAGGAATTGAGTGGATAACTTATCGCGTATCAGCTTCTGTACCAGAAAATATGCGCGTAGATGTATATCGAGTAGAAATCGTTGATGGAACTGGGAAAACTATTGAAAATCGTATCGTTCATCTTGCACGAAGAGAAAATGGAGAAGTAATCACATTGGATAGCAATTGGATTTTTTATTTTCCGTTCGCAGAGCAAGAACAATTAGTTGAAGTAGATGATGGAATAAGGACACAATCTGAAATCATTGAGAAGTCAGTTGTGATTCGTGAGCAAATTTCTGCAACCAGGGAGAAACAATTAAATAAACTATATAAGTTTTTAGAACAATCATTTAACCAGCAATATCGAGAAACGTTACAGAAGTTGCAAAAATATCAAAGGGAAAATATCGACCAACGAAACAGTGCTTTAATCAATCAAATGGAAGCAAAATTAAAAGAATTAGATGCTAAAAAGGAAAATAGATTATTAGAAATCAATCGACAAATAAACGTTTCATTAAAACCTCCTAGACATATCATTTCTCTGGAAGTTCATACAAATGGAAATAGCAAACGTGTGATTGCAGATGACTATTTGGATACGATGATTCAATACGAAAAACGAAATGGTCGTTTAAATGTAAAGCAATACAATAATTTAGGTCTTGTTGACTTTTCCAGTGAAAGATTCAATGGGGAGCAAAGATTCATCATCTTAACGAAAGATGAGAATTTTCATATAAGTGAGAGGGAATTGGAAGATTTACATGACATCAAAGACAGCTTATATATTTACTTAATCGATGATGAAGACAAGATCACAGAATATCCATTCAATGAATTGATGATTTCATCAAACAATTAAAATCAAATAATGAAACAAACCGTATGGAATTAACGAGATTAATTTCATACGGTTTTTATTGAACATTTGTCAGTTATCTATGATGCTCTTCCGCCATTGCTTCAGCTTTTGTTCGATGGACCGTACCAAATGGATGTTCAGGAGGAGCGTAAATCGTATATAATTTTAATGGTTTATGACCTGTATTCGTCAAGTTATGCCAATAACCAGCAGGAACAAAAATTGCATCATTTTTGGAAACTTTTCGTTCAAAAGTAAGATTGTTTCTCGTCTTCCCCATTTGAACAATCCCTTCACCTTCTTCAATCCGTAAAAATTGATCTGTATCTGGGTGTACTTCTAAGCCGATATCTTCCCCAACATGGAGGCTCATTACTGTCATTTACAAATGATCCCCAGTCTATATTGCTGTTCGATAGTTTCGGTTATGTCGCGCCACTTCATTAATATTAATAACAAAAGGATTTTTTCCGTGATCTTTTAATTCGATATTAGGACGGTCAAAAACGCGTTTCATCTCATGTTGATTTAGATTCCAATATGAACTTCCATACATCTGACTATCATTTGGATGATGCGTATACTGATAATATGGTTGTATCATCGGAGGTTGAAAGCAGTAACAATAGGGTCTATTTTGATATGGATAAATATTTGGTCTTGAATACCTCTTAGGTCTATACATACCTCACCATTCCTTTTAATATTTTATTCAGTTTATCTTATGCATGAATCTGTGCGAATGTCCTTCATAAGCAATGTTCGATTTATTAACCGTAAGATAATTGATAATCTTGCAAAACTTTGCGATAATATGAAAAAACATTCCATCCGGTAATGTAAAAAGTTCTATGAAAACAACAAAAAAATAAAATTTTAAACTTTAGATAGGCAAAAAACGACCGCCATCGCCTTGACAAACACGACAATGGTTTGTGTGTGAGGTGTCAAGGGCGAAGGGAACAAAAAGTAGGCATGCCAAATAGCCCTTGACTTTTACCATTTTAAACCATTGTCAAATTCGGGTTGTCAAGAGTTCGCTTGCGCCGATGGCTTGTTTGTCGGGCTCAGCTAAACAAAAAGCTAGGCTGACTGCTGCTCTTCAGCCAAGAAGTCTTGGGATAATTCAATTAGCTTTGTCCATCTAGCTGGCATGTGAGGCTGTTTCTCAAGCTCAGGAATGACAACTGGCGCCTTGTTTTCAAGTGATGCATGTGGTCGTAAGAAGTTAAAATAGGCTACAAAAAGTGTCACATAAGAAACAGATCCTGTTTGGGATCCAAAGCCAGTAGTTGCTCTGTAGTTGCCTTTAAATGTACGATTGAGTCTTTCGATAATCTGTTTTAATGGACGATATTCCTCCGATACAGGATCGTCGTTAGTAAGACCAATCACTTTATACACATCAAAATCGATGTCACGCTGTGCGAAGTAGTGTTGGGCTAGGATATAAATCGGATTCCCGTCAACGACAAAAGTTAGTTCTTCTGGGATTTCCTTAAATTTAGTTAACACATCACCAATCGCTCTAATGGCAGATGGTGTATCTTGTTTAGGTGAAACATGATAAGACAAAATGACTTCTTTAACCGCATCAAAGAAAAAGAATAAATAATTCCATTTGCCTTTCACACGAATATACGTCTCATCCCCATAAAAGCTGTCGGATAATTCGTATGGGTAATGATCAATAAAAGGTTTTGTGATAAGTGCGACACTATTTGCGTAATTAAAAATGGTTTGATGCGAAATTTTAATTTGATGTACATCATACATTAAGGCAGCCGTCTTAGGCTGACAAACCATAATTAACGTGATATGTCAAAATGAGTCCTAATGTATGTGTTGACGCATAAATGCGTGAAAGATCTACTTCTGGTTTTACAGGTGAATCTTTAACCAATGGGTCAAAGTCTAGCTTAAACTCACGAAATAAATATCTTACTTTAAAAGCTTGTGGATCTTGTTTAAAACGTTTCTTTTCTTCTTTTGTCATCTGGTTTAACTTTTGAGTGTAATAGGAACAGTCATTGTTTTTACACTTGTAAACATAGAAATCTTTACGCTCTTTGATACGTTCTAATGTTTTTAAACAATGAGGACATTTGAAAACAGCTTCTTTCAAAAATCTATTCTTTTTACTAAATAGACACCCACACACTTCACACAAATATTGTCCTTTGTCTCCATTGTTCGCATAAAGATAGTCAGATGGCGCAGCACATTTCGGGCAAATAAGATTCGCAGGAACTATTACCACTCTGTTTTTCCGGCGAATAACGGGTCTCAAGGGTTTGCCGTGCTTGTTCTCATAATCATCTAAAAGAATTTTGTAATCTAGCTTTTCTAGTGTCTCAATGATTGGCATTTCATCAACTTCTAGCTTTCGATATGGCTTATTAACTGGTTCATCGTATAGACCACGGGCAACCGATTTACCAAGAATAATACTTATTAACATGATAATTATTTTCTCTTGTAACTTGATATATTTCAATAAATAGGTTATAAATTGAGGGTACAACTTGTCACATCCTTTTTTGGGAATGTTGAGTGTGTGGTAAGCTCATTATCAACCTAAAATTAAGGGGGTGGCAAGTTTTTTTGTCTTAAATAGCTTTAAATCAACAAAAGCGTAAGTTTTTACTTAGAAACTTTTGACAATACGGCCAAGTTAAAGAGGGGGTACAAATGAACTTATTTAATTTATTTCAGAAAACAATTGTAGAAATGGGGATGCCTATTCTTGAACATCCTATTTTTTATAAAGCACCAGTGGGTATTCGTTTTGACATTGGTGGAGAAGACGATGTCTATATTAAAAAAGGTCTTATGCGGAAATTATATCCTAATCCCGTCTATGTGAATGAAGCCGTCGAACGAGCACTAGCTATCTTTCGTGCTTTCCCTCCAAAAAATTGGCTGCTAAGAATTGACCTTTATAGTGAGCAGGAGATAAAGAAAACAGTAAAAGCTCTCCAATTAGCCTTCCCTCATGAAAAAGCGGTAAACGAATATGAAGTTGATGGAGAAAAAATAAGTCATTATGAATTATACTGGTCATTGGATGAAATCGATTGGTCAGAAGAAACGATCATTCGTGAAATTGTTTTAGCCGATCTTGGTGGATTAAATTGTTTAGCTTCAGCAGTATATTTGTTACATCCAAATGAAAAGATACTTTATCATTTATACGATGATCGCGGATTAGATCTTGTTGCGAAAGATAAAAACAAGTTATATCCACTGTATGAAAGATTTAATGATTGGATTTTGGATTATGATAGAGAACAAATTGATAAAACATTTAAAAATAAACAGGAGACACTTGAGCTTGGAAACTTATTAAGCTTCTTAAATAAATTAGAAGAAAAGAACATTTATTATCAGTTAAATAAAATTAGAGAAGAAGCAATGATGGTTGAGATAGCCATTCCAGGTCAACGATGGGAAGTTGAATTTTTAGATGACGGAACGGTTGATGTAGAGAAGTTTATAAGTGACAAAGACTTTTATGACGAAAGTGAACTTGAGATATTATTGAACCAATTGAGTGACGAAAAACTATAATGAATATTTTGAATGATATGTTTCCACTAAAGTACACCACAGTGGACTTGTTTCTACAAACGTATAAATCAGGCGACATGTTCTCACCTACAACCCTTTCCCTAAAAAACGCAAATACATCAATTCTATCAACTCGTCCCACATCGAGATGGTAGCATTGATGTCAAGAGTGGACTGATAAGAAGAGTTGAAGTGTTGATAGAATAAGGTTTATATGGTTTCACCTAAGTTTATTCTAGTTGAATAAACAGGTGGAACCCTTTTTCTTATTGGCTAAAGATGTACTGAAAATAGGGGTTGAGTTGATAGAATAGATTCCCAATGGGAGAGTTGACAGAATAAATGAAATTCTATTAAAAAAACTGAAAGCAGTAACTTGAACTGAACCCTATTTTCTAGACAGTTTAATAAAAAGGGATATAGTTGCTCTTATGCTGTGATTAGATGACTTCGGTAGGTTGCCGGGGTCATCTTATTTAATGTCCATTGCTTTCTTGTATGGTTGTAATGATTCATATACTCTACGACTAATGTATGTAATTCAGCTAAGTTTTCAGCTTCCTTATAATCCACTTCATCTTCAAAATGACCAAAGAACGACTCCATTAGCGCATTGTCAAGGCAGTTTCCTCGGCGTGACATCGACTGTTTTAGCTCCATTTCTTTTATAAGTTACTGAATTGCTGGATGCGTATAATGAAACCCTTGATCGGAATGAATCGTTGATTACAGATGGAGATTACCATCTAGATGCATATTTAATTGTTCAAGTGTCCCATACACAATCAACATTTTAAGTGTTGTTGATAGTGCATAGGCGACGATTTCTCTTGTAGCGACATCTTTTACGCAAGATAAATAAGCTGTTTGACCACCTCGATATTGTAAGTATGTCATATCGGTTAAGAATACTTTCCCTGGCTCATCTTGGTTAAACACGCGATTTAAATGATTTGGTATACGGCGGTGTGACGCTGTTGCTTTTTCTATATGGCGATAAGGATTCACACGACGTACTTTTGCGTATAAGTTGAATTTACGCATTAAACGAAGAATCTTTTTATGATTCATGGGTTGGTCTAATACATCAACTAACGCCATATAAAATCCTCGATAACCAATTTTCTCTTTCGCTTTATCATAAATCGATTTCAGTAATAAATAATCTTGATAATCTGATTCTTCACGAAGTGCATCATTTTTCTGCATTTTGAAGCCATTTATAATAGCCGCTTGGACTGATATTCGCGACTTGGCATAAATATAGCGTGTCATATTTTTTAGTTGATACAGACGAATTGTTTCATTGATTGCTTGGTATTTTTCTCTTGGTGTTAGAACTGTCTCTTCTTCGCCTCCCTTTCCATTTCGTCGAGCTTTTTTAGAAGTGTTAACTCAGCTTCTAAAAGTCGAATACGTGCTTCAGCCTTCTCTAATTTTTTGTAAGATGATAGTTTTTCAGCACGCGGACGACCTGTGCTGCCTTTCCCACGACGCTCTTCTAGAAAACCTTGTTCAGCAAATGTTTTATAGGTAGACCTCCAACGGTTCAATGCACTCTGAGCTCTCTTTAATCCAATGATTTCTAAATCAAATCCAGCTACTCTAAAGATTTGAACTGGGCCTTTTCCTGCTAAATTTTCCTGAACAGCCTTAAATTTAAATTCAGCTGTATATTGAATTGAGCGATCTGAAACAGATGCCACATTTGGATTCGTTTCAATTTGTCTGTGTTGATGTTCATTTTTAGAGGAAATAGACGAATCGTTGATGAATAACCGTGATTTTGATCGCTTAAAAAACATAGACACTTGACAATACCTTTGCTTTATGGTTGTCTATAAGTAACTGAATAAATGAATCACTAGGGGAGCAATATTGCTGAGAAAGACTTGTCTTGACCCTTTGAACCTGATCTAGGTCATACTAGCGTAGGGAAGTGATGGCGGACAAAATAACTATCTTAATTTTTGTTGTGTATTGTAAACCATTCCTTACGCTTGTAGGAATGGTTTTTTTGGTTCATTATTCAAATAATAAAATAGGGAGAGAATATACATGCAATTTACGGATCGTTTATTTGAGAAAGTAAAGCCCGTTTGGGACAGTTATTTAGAGCACCCTTTCGTTAAAGGGATTGGAGAAGGTACGTTAGACAAAGAAAAGTTTATTCATTATATGAAGCAAGACTATGTTTATTTAATCGAGTATTCACGTGTTTTTGCTATAGGTGCTACGAAAGCAAACGATTTGAAAACGATGACAATTTTCGCTAATTTGCTACACGGTACAATGAACTTTGAAATGGATTTACACCGTGAATATGCTGAGAAATTTGGTATTTCTAATGAAGCATTAGAAGCAACGAAACCCTCATCAACGATGACAGCTTATACAAGTTATATGATTAGCCAAGCACAACTCGGTGGAGTTGAAAACGCAGTCGCAGCAGTCCTTGCGTGTGCTTGGAGTTACAACTGGATCGGAAAGGAATTAGCTAAGTGGCCAGATGCATTAGATCATGAATTGTATGGCAACTGGGTAAAAATGTACTCATCAGAAGGCTTTACGAAAATTGCTGATGATTGTATCCATTTAATCAATGAAATTGCTAAAGGTAAGCCCGAACATGAGTTAGATAAATTAGAAGATATATTTATTAAAACGAGCTACTTTGAGTATATGTTTTGGGATATGGCAGAAAATATTTCGATGTGGTCAGTATCAAAATTAGCTAACGTTTAATTGATAAACGATTGATGCGGAGAAGACTTCAATACATCTCCGCCTTCATGTAAGGAGTAAATATATGTCTCAAGAAAATAAAACTGCAATTAAATTTGACGAAGTATCTTTTCAATATGGACGAGGACACGATGAAAGACCTATTTTAAATAAACTGACTTTTTCGATTCCAAAAGGAGAGTTCGTCAGCATCGTTGGAGCTAGTGGTTCAGGAAAGTCCACCATTTTCCGATTAATCGTCGGTCTTGAACAACCTAACGAGGGCGATATTTACTTAAATGGACGTATTGAACAATCTCGATTTGGAAAAGTCGGCTATATGCCACAACAAGATTTGCTAATGCCTTGGAGAACTATTAGACAAAATGCCCAGCTCGTTCCTGAAATTAAAAGGAAACGTGACGATAAACAAGTGCAGATACTTCTAAAAGAGTTTGGACTAGAAGGATACGAAGACAAATACCCCCACGAATTATCTGGTGGTATGAAACAGCGGGTTTCATTTTTGCGGGCAACTTTATCTGGATCTGATATTCTTTTACTCGATGAGCCATTTTCCGCCCTAGATGCAATGACAAAGATGTATATGCAAGAATGGTTATTAGAACAATGGGAAAAACAACAGTCGACCATCTTATTCATTACACACGATATATCCGAAGCGTTGTTTTTATCAGATCGAGTCTATATCGTAAAAGAAACCCCGATTACTTCATTACACTCGATTGAAGTTCCATTAAATAGACCACGCACTAGGAATGATTTAGATAAAAGAGAAGTCATATTATTAAAAAATCAACTAATCGAACAGTTCAGAACGAGGATGTCATGATGCGAAATTCTATCAGTTCATTCATATTTATATTGATATTGCTAACGATCTGGGAAATCGGTGCACGAATGGTGGATAAAAGTTTCATCTTACCTACACCTACAGATATTGTATGGACCTTGTGGGAACTGAAAGAAGTATTATTGTTACATCACCTGCCTATTACATTAAGCGTCATTGCAATCGGACTATCTATTTCAATTGTATTAGGTATTAGTTTAGCAATTAGTATGAATCTATTTAAAAGTTTAGAAAAAATGTTTTATCCAATTTTAATAACGTCTCAGACGATTCCGATCATTGCACTTGCTCCAATTTTCGTCTTATGGTTTGGCTATTCGATTTGGAGTAAAGTAGTCGTCACAATTATTATTACCTTTTTCCCGATTACAGTCAGCACTTTCGATGGCTTTCGTTCAACGAATTATCAATTAAAAGAATTATTACAATCCATGGGAGCTAATAAAAGACAAATCTTTTTTAAACTTGAAGTACCTTCTGCTTTACCTTCATTTTTCTCAGGTATGAAAGTTGCCGTACCGATGAGTGTGATTGGAGCTGCTATTGGTGAATGGCTAGGAGCTCAAGCAGGGTTAGGTTATTTTAGCCGTCGAATGATGACTCAATTTGATGGAGCCGGTGTATTTGCTCCGATTGTCATCTTATCATTAATAGGTATGCTGTTATTTGCTATTGTCGTTTTTTTAGAAAAAATTTTTATGAAATGGAGAGTTTATGATGAGAAGTAAAATGCTGCAATTTTCCCTTATGTTAATAACAATATTGATGCTCGTTGCTTGCAATGAAGATGAAACAGAGAGCAAGGATGCTAGAGAGTCAACAACAAATGATGAAAAAGAAACCGTCTCGATTATGTTAGATTGGTATCCAAATGCTGTACATAGTTATTTATATGTAGCCCAGGAAAAAGGATATTTTGAGGAAGAAAATATCGTTGTTACATTTCAATTCCCAGCGAACCCGACAGATCCATTAACCTTGGCCGCTTCTGGAAAAGTAACGATGGGCCTTTATTATCAACCAGATGTTATAATGGCGAAGGCGAATGAAGATATTCCAATTAAAGCCGTTGCGGCAGTCGTTCGTGAACCATTAAACCACGTTGTATATCGAGAAGATAATCCAATTCATTCACCAAAAGAATTAGTCGATAAAAAAGTTGGTTACCCTGGTATTCCAATTAATGAAGCGTTAGTCAAAACGATCGTTGAACATGATGGTGGGAACTATGATGAGCTTGAAATGATTAACGTTGAATTCGAATTAGGTTCTTCTTTAATCTCTGAACAAGTCGACGCCGTTAGTGGAATGTTCGTCAACCATGAAGTGCCTTTATTGCGTAGTCAAGGATACGAGGTTGATTATATTAACCCAGTAGATTACGGAGTGCCTAGCTACTATGAAGTTGTTGCGGTAACGAGTGACGAAACGTGGGAAAATAATCAAGAAACAATCAAAGCCTTTTGGCGGGCTGCTCGTAAAGGATTTGACGATATGATAGATAATCCAGAAGAAGCTTTAGATATTTTATTAAGCAACCAAGATGAGGCAAATTTCCCTCTGGATAAAGAGGTCGAAACTGAAAGTATGAACATTTTACTCCCAAAAATGAAATCTGAAGCAGGTTTTGCTAACCAAGAAAAGGAATCGTGGGAGGTAACAGCAAAATGGCTAAAAGAATATGGATTAATTGATGAGGTACCAAATATTGATGACCTTATTATTTCAATTGAACCATAACTTAGTTTTTAATGAGTTTGGTATGTCAACACTAAACTGAACAAATTTTATAAGGTGTATTGATCTGTTTTACCGCGCACGATTAGTGTTCTTCATGAAAATAGTAATTTTATTTTATCACTTGACTCGGAGCCTCTGCGGGCATGATTTCGATAGCCTTGTCAGCCAATCTAAACAAACAACGCTGGCTATGGCGTAAAAGGCTATCACAGCCCGCCTCTCCAAGTAAAGTGGTGCTTGTCATATTAGTTTGCTTGTAACTGTGCTTGGTTTCTGTTGGTGTTAAATAATCTAGTGAACCATGGATGTGAATATTGTTAAACCAATTGACGTAATCAAATAATTCTAATTCTAGCTCTTCTTGACTTGTAAATATTCGTCCATTCATGAATTCTGTTTTGATCGTCTTAAACGTTGCTTCAGCTACTGCGTTGTCATAGGGAGAACCTTTATCACTTAATGATCGTTCAATGCCAAATGCTTCTAAGGCTTGGTCAATTAACTGGTTATTAAACTCACTCCCACGATCTGTGTGAAATAATTGAAGGTGATTTAGATTGTATTTAACCGAAGCGAACGCTTTTTGAACTAGAGCTAAATCTTTTTCGTGGATCAGAACTTTGACCTATGATTTCTCGATTAAATAGATCGACTAACACGCAAATATAATGCCAATTATTCTGTGTCCGCACATATGTTAAATCACTGACAACAACTTTTAACTCTGTATCTTGAGTGAATTCACGGTTCAACTTATTTCCAATTTCAGATTCATTTACTTATGATTTATTAGGTTTAAACTGTGCTACCGTGTATTTAGAGACAAGTCCCTGCGCTTTTATAATTCTACCAATTCGGTGGCGTGAAACTTTAGAGCCTAGCTTTTATAGTTCTTTTTTAATTTTTCTTTGACCGTAAATGTCGCGACTATCTTTAAAGATTTTAACAATTAATTCGGATAATTCATCGTCTTGATTATCACGTATTTTAGCTTCATAATAGTAGGTGCTTTGTGGAATTTGTAGGACGTCACACATTGTACCTGCGGTTACTCGGTACATAAAAAGACTGCTGATATTGAGTATTTGTATTTGTTATTTCGAATCACATTTACGCATCAATCTATTATCAGCGCGGCTTGCTTTAACATATCATTTTCCATCGCAAGTCTTTGGTTTTCTTTACGAAGACGAATCAGCTCTTCCTGTTCAGATGTTCGATTATCTTTTTTTTCAAAAGATCCACTTGTTTTGTGCTGGCGACCCCATTTATCGAACGGCGAAGGCATTAATTCGTATTCTTTTATCATTTCAGCTCGTGGTTTTTTCTGACAAATAAAGTTGGATAACTTGTTGTTTAAATTCTTTTGTAAATGATCTTCTTGGTCTTCTGGTCATTCTAGACACTCCTCCGACTTTTATTGTATTAAGTTTAGATGACCTTAACGAATCTGTCCAACTAAGTGTAACCTATCCATACACTAGTCGTAGAGTATATGAATCATTACAACCATACAAGAAAGTAATGGACATTAAATAAGATGACCCCGGCAACCTACCGAAGTCATCTAATCGCAGCATAAGAGCAACTTATCGCTTTTTATTAAACTGTCTACAAAATAGGGTTCAGTTCAGCGAAACTAAGTAATTATTTTTTTATTTTTTAGTTCTAAAAATATAGGTGCTATATTTAGTAAAATGCAAACAACTGTTAGAATCCATAACGTCTTTTCCATAGTAGGTACAACATCTAATAAAGCCGACCAATCTTCACCTTTTACCCAATTGGATATAAGGCTATGTTCTGCACAGAGTGTCAATGCCGTAAATGATAACCCCATTGCCATAGCAAGTCTATAGTCTTTTCCTACTTTATACATATAAAGATTTATAAAAGTTGCTACTATAGCAATAAGCCCTAATATTAACCACATATCTATGCCTCCATTATATTTTTGTTTTAATTGAATATTTATCTGCTGATATGCAACTAGCAGTAGTTAGATAAAGTATAGCATATTATGGTTCAATGTGAAATAGTGTTGGTAGGTTTTGTAATTAGCCGAGAATAAATTTATATTAATTTTAATGAAGATACACCTTGTTCACCTGCTGTTTTTCACTTCTTAATTAAATGACTGCTATTTTAACTAAGCAGTTTCCTCTTGCTTTCGTTCCTCTATAAATGTAAGTGATCTAACCTTACGGTTATCATTCTTTATTAATTTTAG
>FZPS01000227.1_pt275 | contig 25774 bp, 37 predicted proteins | sample 1817821 | NCBI WGS metagenome assembly FZPS01 (sample SAMEA104158645, study PRJEB21678) | metagenome | place: Germany | collected 2015-04-21 | reverse complement strand
ACCCCACTAAGTTATGATAAGTTTAAAAATGAATTTGTTAGCATGACTCCTTATCTCATTTGAATAACTTTTCTAATTATATGATACCCAAAGGAGTTAAAATGAATAATAATAACTTTAACTATTTTAATGACACTCATACACATGAACTCTTAGGAAACACGACTATTGATGACAAGCATAACCATAGGATAGCTCTAATAAGTAGTAAGCCGATAGTTGTATCAGGAGGACATATACATGAAGTGGCAAGCAATACTGGTTATGATGATGGTCATATTCATCAAATAAGAATTAGAAGCGGTTTACAAATACCAATTACAAATAATAAACATATCCATTTAGTGAGTGGAAGGACAACACTTGATAATGGACATATTCACAATGTTGAGATAGCTAGTTTGCTTGAATAAATAAAGGCACTTGGTGTGTCTTTATTTATTAATGATAATGTAACCTTTTTGGATTATTTTTTGGATAAAAGGTGCTCTATATTTAAAATGAGGATTTGGATCCTCTATAGCTTTAACTATTTTATTAACGATACTTTTTAAATTGTGACTAGAAAACGCATTTATTTTCAATTTTTCAGAATTATATATTTTTTTTCTATGATCTTTAAAAACAGAATTTTCATCATCATATTTATTATCTAGCATAACTTCATTGAATCCAGTTTTATAAAGACCAGGTTCTACAATCACTATTTTTACATTTGAATTGACACTTTTAAGTTCTTTTCCCAATGCTGTTGTAATGGTATTTAAAGCTGCTTTGGTAGAAGCATATATACCGAGCCAAGGAAAAGTAATTTCACTTATCATAGATGAAATCATCACTATACGACCTTTATCGTTTTTAATCATTCTTTTTAAAAATAGTTGTGATAATGCAATAGTTCCAAAAAAATTAACTTCAAAGTTTTTTCTGATTTTATCCATTGAAGCTTCTACTAATGACCCTCCAATTCCAATAGCAGCATTATTTACAAGAACATCGATATCTAAGTTTTTAACTTTGTTTCTATCGTCTTCATTTGTAATGTCTAATTTTAATAATTTTGCATTTTCTACTTTTAGTTCTTCTTTTCTTTTTAATGCTCTTAGATGCTCACCACTTTCAACTGAAAGGTAAACAAAATGACCTTTTTTTAAAAGCGCTAATGCAGTTTCGTATCCGATGCCACTTCTAGCACCTGTTATTAATATTTTCATATAATCACCATTATTAGTATTTTCAAAACAGTTATTTATAAACAAAAATCACCTGATTGGTGATTTTAATTACTAACAAACAGTTTTATACCAAGGACGGCATATAAAGAACAATACGAAGATTACAATAAGAATAGCAATTATCCAACCTCCGCCGCCAAATGTAGAACCATATCCAGGATATCCGCATACGGGATATCCACATCCAAATCCTGGACACATGTTTATTCCCCCTTTGTCTTATCTACTATAGATTATTCTCATTGTAAGATAATAGTCATAATAGATGACATATATTTATAATATTGTGAATCTAATTTCTTTGTAGTATAATTATCATATTATTTATATTGCCTTGTAGCCAAGTGGTAAGGCACTGGGCTCTGACCCCAGCATCGTTAGTTCGAACCTAACCAAGGCAGCCAAAAGAACTTATCATCTAATTTTAGATGTTTTTATTAAAAAAAGAAGGTGTATATATGGAAACTCAATTAGCTGAATTATTATTTCCAAACATTGATAAGGAACCTTCATATTATGAAAAAATATATCCTAAACGTAGTGAAAAAGTTGTAACTAGATTTGCACCTAGTCCAACAGGGTTCGTTCACCTAGGTTCTTTATATGCGGCTTTTTTAAATAGAATGTTTGCAGATCAAGAAAACGGAATATTTTATGTGAGAATAGAAGATACTGACCAAAAGAGGGAAGTGGAAAATGGTGTCTTGAAAATAAAAGAAGGACTGGATTACTTTAACATCGATGTAGATGAATCACCCTTTAATGAAGGTAATTACGGACCATATATACAATCTCACAGAAGTGATATATATCAAACCTATGTTAAGGATTTAGTTAAAAAAGGTTTAGCTTATCCTTGCTTTTGCACAGAAGAAGAATTGAAAAATATTAGGTGTGAACAAGAATCATTAAAAATCGTAACTGGTTATTATGGAAAATGGGCAGTATGTAGAAATATGTCATTTGATGAAATTAAAAAACGTATTGAAAATAATGAGTCATATGTTATCAGACTTAGAACACCAAATATAAGTGATGAAAAAGTAGAATGTGTAGACTTAATTAAAGGATCAATTTATTTCCCTGTTAATAATATCGATATTGTTTTATTGAAATCGGATGGTCTTCCAACATATCATCTAGCCCACGTCATAGATGATCACTTGATGCACACAACCCATGTAATTAGAGGTGATGAATGGCTATCTTCGATGCCTCTTCATTTACAACTTGCATCAGTGTTAGGTTTTGAAACTCCAAATTACGTACATATTTCTCCACTTACTAAAAAGGAAGGGAAAAGTATTCGTAAATTAAGTAAAAGAAAGGACCCAGAACTTGCTATTAGTTATTATCAAGAGATGGGGATACCAGTTGAGGCACTTAAATTATATTTTGCAACTATTACTAATTCTAATTTTGAAGAATGGTATAATCAAAATCCAACCAAGAATATTAGCGACTTTAACTTTACCTTCAATAAAATGCCAGTAGGTGGAACATTATTTGATATTGATAAATTAATAAACATAAGTAAGACTTATTTTAGTTTAAAAGATAAAGAAGATCTTTATGAAGAATCACTAGAATATTTCAAAGAATTTGATTCTTACTTTTATGATATTTTGATAGAAGACAAAGAATATACTTTAAAAGTTTTAAATATCGAAAAAGAAAGAAAAAGAGTACGAAAGGACATTAGCTGTTATAAAGATATCAAGGAAGAAACTTGGTATATGTTTGACAAATCATTCTGTGACATGGCGTCATATAATGCTGAAGCGTTAAATTATAACTTCGAAATACTGGATGAATACCTTAATACTTATCTTACTCTTAATAGTGAGGAAGAGTGGTATGCAAAAGTAAAAGAACTAGCTATTAAATTTGGCTATGCACCTGCTGTAAAAGCATATAAGGAAAACCCTGATAATTATAAAGGTCACGTAGGTGATATTTGTGAAATAATAAGGGTGGTTTTGACGACAAAAAGGACAACTCCAAACTTATTTGAGATTCAATGTATATTAGGAATAGATCAAATAAAAAAGAGACTTAACAATTTTAAGAACTTTTATCTGTAAAATAAAAAAGTGAGTTTTATCACGAAAATAGTTGTATTTTTTTGATAAAGGAATTATAATCAACATGACTTAAATTGCTAAGTCTTATGGCCCGTTGGTGAAATGGTTAACACGCCACCCTCTCAAGGTGGTATTCATGGGTTCGAACCCCATACGGGTCACCAAATATAAGAAACTTGATATACCTCTATAATTAGTAATAATTATAAGGGAGTGGTATTTAATCAATAGAAAACAGTTAGAAATAGATTGTTACCTAAAGAAAGGAGCTATCTATTTTTTTGCAATCAAAGGCAATAAGACATTTAGAATATAAAAAAGTTCTATTGAAAAAAAACTTAAGATTATATTTTTCAAGCCTTACAAAACAACTTGTAGTTAACTTTTGCAAAAAATGTTATAATCATAATAGGAGGTTTTCAAATGAATGAAATTATAAGAGAGAAAAAAAAGAGATTCATTAAAAAATTAGCCTTAATAATTTTAATACCACTTACATTGTGTGCTGTGTTTGGAATTGTAGATTATTTTAGAATAATTATTGGAAAAAAGCCTATATTTATTTATCGTACAGAAAATTTTTCAAGTTTTGATTTTGAGGTTGGAGCAACTGGATACATTCCCCTATCTAGTGAGAAAGATTCTAATAATGTTGGTATAGGTCAAAATGCTATAGTATTTGAAGATGTTGTTTCACCTAGTAAAGAAGGAGCTACCTATTACGGTATAGGCTATAACGTTTCAACTTGTGATAATGAAACTGGAAATTATACTTTTCAATTGGGAGGTAAGCAAAAAGAACCCTGTTTTAGTACTTTAACGTGCACAAAGACTTTAGCTAAAAATAATAAGCAATCAATCGAGTATTTCTTTTTTGATGGTAAAGTATATCGAATACACACAACTATAACAATGCCAGCTGAGGAAATTGTAAATGAAGAAGTATATAAAAAAGAACTTATAGAAATTAATGATATTGAAGGTTGCGGGGTAACACTTAGTAAGCCAAACGACAAAACTTATGTAACGAAACAAATGTGTAATATATCTAATATGTCAAACAATGATGTAAAAAAGGTATATTTAGCAAGTAAAAAGTCTATGGCCAAAACAAGAACAGAAATTATTGACAAATATTCCCGCGATGAAGATATGATATGTGAATAATATAACTTAATATTTTAGAAAATTATTATTAATTAAAGAAAACTCAGTAAGATCGTGGTGAAAAAATCAAAAAAGGATTGTTTCTTATTTAAGGAACAATTTTTAAATTTAAAAATCGATTGATAAGACCTTTTTTCTTTACATATAAACGTAACAATTCATATAGATAAGTAATTTTGTTTTACAACATTTTAAGTGAATGTTATAATTAATTTATAAATTATAAACTTTACTAAGAAAGAGGCTGAGTAATTTGAATATTAAGACTGACTCAAGAAAAGTAGTAAAAGGTGATACTTTTGTCGCTATGCGTGGTGTTCTAAGTGATGGGCACTCTTATATAAAACAAGCTATTAAAAATGGTGCGTCTATGATTGTAGCTGAAACTGGAGATTATGATGTTCCAACAATTATAGTTAAAGATACGAGAGATTATTTAACTAATTATTTAAAAGATAAATACGAGGATACTTTAAAGGATATTACTTTTATTGGAATAACAGGGACTAATGGTAAGACCACTAGTGGTTATTTAACATATAAAATGTTAAACTTATTAGGAAAGAAAACTGCCTATATAGGCACGATAGGATTTTATATAGAAGATGAAGTAGAACCTCTTAGTAATACAACACCAGATGTATTAGATCTTTATGAGATGTTTTTAAAATGTAAGGATAGAGGTATTGAAGTTATTGTAATGGAAGTAAGTAGTCATGCTCTTTCTTATGGTAGGGTAGATGGAATAATGTATGATTATGCAGTATTCACCAATCTAACTCAAGACCATTTAGATTATCATAAAACAATGAATGAATATATGGGTGCTAAGCAAAAACTATTTATGAAGATTAAAAAAGATGGATATGCTATTATCAATGGGGATGATTCTTATTATAAAAATTTCATAACAGATAATAACAATATTATTTATGGTTTTAGTGAAGAAGCTGATTATAAGGTTCTAGATTATGAGTTGAAAATAGATGAAACAACATTTGATTTTAAGGTAAATGAAAATACATATCATTCTAAAAATAATTTGGTGGGTAAATATAATATATATAATTATCTGGTATGTTTAATTATTGCTAATAAAATTGGATATAAGATTGAAGATATTTTAACTTGTAACAAATCTTTGCCGGAGCCTCCTGGAAGAATGGAAGGTATATCTTATAACAACGCGATGATTTTTGTTGATTATGCTCATACACCGGATGCTATATCGAATGTTTTAAATAGCGTTAATAGTTACAAAGAGGGGCGTGTTATAACGATTGTTGGTTGTGGCGGAGATCGTGATAAAACTAAGAGGCCAATTATGGGTGATGTTTCTACTAAGTTAAGTGACTATGTGATTTTTACTAATGATAATCCTAGGACTGAAGATGCAAAAGCGATAATGGATGATATAGTAAATAATTTGAATGTCAACAATTATGAAATAATATATGACCGAAAAAAGGCAATTGAAAAAGGTATTGATATATTGGAGGAAAAGGATATATTATTAATACTTGGAAAAGGTCATGAAAATTATCAAATTATAGGGAAAGAAAAACATCATCATGATGATAATGAGTATGCCAAAAGATATATTGAAGGGAAACAAGAGGTAGAAAAATGTGTGGATTCGTAGGATTTGTATCAAGTAATAAAAGAAAAAAAACCATCGTTAAAAAAATGGCAGGCAAAATAAAACATAGGGGACCTGATGGAGAGGCTTATCACATAGGCGATGATATAGCATTAGCATCCAGACACCTAAGTTTTAGTGATTTAAATAATGAATTAATATATAGTGAAGATAAGTCACTTGTTATCGCTTTAGATGGTGAGATATATAATTGTAAAGAGTTAAAAAAGGATTTGTTAAAAAAGGATTATATATTTAATACTCAAAGTTGTGCTGAAGTAGTACTTCACGGTTATGAGGAATATGGTGTAGAAATACTTAATAAATTAAGAGGTATGTTTGCTTTTGTTATCTATGACAATAATAAAAAGGAATTGTTTGGTGCAAGAGATTTTTATGGAATAAAACCACTATATTATACACAAATGAATAATACCTTTATGTTTTCATCAGAAATAAAAGCTTTTTTACCACACCCTGATTTTAATAAAGAACTTAATAGGAAGGCTTTGGAAAACTATTTAACTTTTCAATATTCTAAAGGCCCTGAAACTTTTTTTAAAAATGTATATAAATTAACTCCTGGGCATTGTTTTATATATAAAGATAATAAACTAACTATAAAGAAGTATTATGAGTTTAGTTTTGATATCAATGATGATAAACCATTAGAAGCCTTAAAACAAGATATTAATAAAGTTATAGCCGAATCTATTAGGGTGCATAAAAAAAGTAATGTAGAGGTTGGTGCTTTTCTATCAAGTGGTGTTGATTCTTCTTATATAACAAAAGCTAGCAAAGTTAAAAAGACCTTTACAGTCGGATTTGAAAACAAAGATTATAGCGAAGTTGATCATGTAAAGGATTTTGCTTCAAAATTCAAAATTAAAAATATTAGCAAGATTATAACTAAAAATGAATATTTTAAAGAATTCCCTAAAATTCAATATCATATGGATGAACCTTTAGCTGATCCTGCCGCTATTGCTTTGTACTTTCTAAGCAATCTAGCATCTGGTCATGTTAAGGTATGTTTATCTGGTGAAGGTGCTGATGAAATATTTGGGGGTTACAATATTTATCATGAACCATTTTCGGTATCTTGGTATAATAAAATACCATTCTTTATAAGACGATTTATTGGTAAGGTTGCATCCTTACTACCTAAGGTAAGTGGAATTAACTTTCTTGTAAGAAGAGGAAAAAGGCTAGAAGAAAGATATGTAGGAAATGCTTTTATTTTTGATAGTAAAGAAAGAAAGAAGATTTTATCATTTAAAACAAGAGCAAAAGATTATAAGGAATTGACTAAACCATATTATGATAAAGTTAAAGAACTTGATGATGTTGCTAAAATGCAATATATTGATTTTAACTTTTGGATGGTAGATGATATTCTTCTTAAAGCAGATAAAATGAGTATGGCAAATTCACTTGAGGTAAGAGTTCCATTTCTTGATAAGAAAGTTGTTGATCTAGGTAGGCAAATACCTACTAAATATAAGGTTACAAAAACTACTACGAAGTATGCATATCGTTTAGTTGCAAAAGAAATATTGGAAGATGATGTAGCAGACAAAAAAAAGTTGGGCTTTCCAGTTCCTATTAGAGAGTGGATTAAGGAAGAAGACACATACAATCATATAAAGACTACTTTTTTAAGAGGTAATAGATTTTTTAACACTAGAGAAACGTTAAAGTTATTAGATGAACATATTCGCAATAAGAAAGATAATAGTAGAAAGATATGGACTTTATATACATTCTTAATATGGTACCAACAATATTTTTAAAAAAGACCAAAGCATTGCTTTGGTTTTATAATTGATTATAGATTTTCAATTGATGTTGTGCTCTTGTTGCAACAACATAATATAGTTTCTTTTCATTATCTGTATATTTGTTATTTATATCCGTATAAGCAAGAACTAAATCAAACTCTAATCCTTTTGATAAGTATGAAGGTAGAATAACTAAATTGTGGTTAAAATTCTCACTATGCTCAGACAAGTAATTTATATCTTTAAAATCATTTTTAAGTAAATCATATAAATATTTAGCTTCCACATGATTTTTAGTGATAATTGCAATCTTACTGTGAATTTTCCCTCCATCTTCAATATCACTCTTTAATTGTTTATGGATATCTTTTGGATTTTCTACTATAACAGGGAAATGATTACTACGTCTAATACTAACGGCATGTTTTAACCCCATAATTTTATTAGCAAACTCAATAATTTCAGGTGATGAGCGATATGTTTTATTTAATTCTACATATTTAGTATCACCTAGCACATCTTTTAAATCAAATAATGAATTATAGTTATAATAAGGATTTATATTTTGATTGATATCTCCAAGGATAGTGTATGAAGCATTAGGAAATATCTTTTTTAAAATGGTGTATTGTAATTTGCTATAATCTTGAGCTTCATCTATTACAATTTGTTTAATAAGTGAACTATAGGGAAAACTCTGTAACTTTCCTTGTAAATATATTAAAAGAAGTGAATCCTCGAAACGCAATGTTTTTCGGTTTATAAAATCATTTATTTCATCATCACTTAATTGAGAACCATATATTCTTGTAAAGGCATTTGATTTAAATAAATTTTTAAACAATGTTATTATATCTTTTTTAGTATTAAAACTTTCCCACAGTAGTTTTTGGACAGTCTTTCCGTATTTGCTAACAATCTTCTTTTCTTTGTTACAAATGTAATCGCTTATACGTTCTATTCTTTCAAACATACTTAATTTTTCATATCTATCATGGAATAATTTGTTTAGATCTTCCTTTTCGTAAAAACTTATTCCAAACTTAACATCATGTCTAAACTTTGCATTATTAGTTAGTTCCCTTACATACTCATCGATGATGTTAATCATTTCGTCTTTCATTTTAAAGGCAGTTAAATCTTTGTTAACATTTGGATCAACATAATACCTTTCTATAAAAGATGAAAAACTTTCGATATTACTATATCTAGTAATATATTTGGTAGCGAAATCACTAAAAGTAGTATTTAGTGCATTAGCTTCTCCTAATTCGGGAAGAACATTTGATATGTATTCAGAAAAGATATTGTTAGGAGAAAATATTAATATATTATTAGAATTCAAATTTTTAATTTTATATAAGAGAAAGGCTACTCGGTGAAGTGCAACTGAGGTTTTACCAGAACCAGCTATTCCTTGGACAATTAAATTTTTGCTATCTATGTTTCTTATTACTTCATTTTGTTCTTTTTGAATAGTATTAACAATGTTTTTCATTTTGTCATTTGAAGTATTTGTAAGTATTTCTTGCAAGAATTCATCTGTAACATTAACATCGTTATCAAATATGTGAAGTAATTTTCCATCTTTAATTTTATATTGTCTTTTTTTTGTTAAGGTGCCCTCTATTACACCTTCAGGTGCAGTGTAACTTGCGCTTCCTACCTCATAATCATAGAACATACTAGAAATAGGTGCTCTCCAGTCATATATTAGATTATCATTATCTTTTGTTAGATGAGTTATTCCGATATAGATAGTTTGATCATTGATCTTTGCATTCTCTTTAAAATCGATTCTTCCAAAGTAAGGACTTGTTTTAACGCGATATAATTTTTTTAAATAATTAGCGTGTCTTTCAAATGCGTAATATTCAAAGTCTGATGCCATTAGGCTACTTCTTATTTCTACTGGGTCCATAGATCCTTTGTTTTCCCATATAAACTTTCTTGATTCTTTGACATCGATACTTTCTATCTCTAAATCTTTACTAAGTTCAGATATCTGTTTATCAATTTCGATCAAGCTATTCTTTAAATATTTCATTTCACAATCTAACACTTCTTTAGATACAGCCATAATAACCTCCTTATATGTAAACTATAGCCATTATATCACGTAAGAGAAGTAATATAGTTTTTTATTACAACTTTATTTTTAATAATTAGTCAACATCACACGCAAAAAAAAGAATCTTACATAATATATAGTGTATCGGTAACAGGAGGTGATTATATGTTCGGTTATGGTGGCTTTGGCGGCTACGGTGGCGGGTGCTACGGTGGCTTTCGTTCCTCAAGTGCAATAATATTGGTTTTATTCATTCTCCTTGTAATTGTATTTTGCGGATTCTCTGGACATAGCGCTTGTTAACAAGAGGGATTTATCTCTCTTTTTTTATTTTATTAATTCTTAGGTAAATTTAATATTAATTTTCATACGTTCTCCATAAATAATCATGTTATACCATGAGATGAAAGCACGAAAACTATAACTATGATTAAAAAACATCTAATTTATAAAAAAAACTATAATATTGATTTTTTTAAAAGAAAATAAACAAATGTCATTTTTCCTCTTGCATTTCATATAATATGTTTGGTATAATTACAGACGTGTGACTGCTTAGATGTGCGAGGTTGCCGATACGCCAGGTTAAGTTGTTTAGGCAAAACTTGACTTTCGGGTAATTTGTACGGAGCAAGTCTATACTAGATATAGGCGAAGGAGGAATATTATGGCAAACAAAGTTCGTATTAAGCTAAAAGCTTATGATCACAGGATCTTAGATCAAGCTGCTATCAAAATTGTAGAATCAGTAAGAAGAACTGGTGGAACAGTTAGTGGTCCAGTACCATTACCAACAGAAATTCAAAAGTATACAATTCTAAGAGCAGTACATAAATATAAAGATGCTCGTGAACAATTCGAAAGAAGAACTCATAAAAGACTTATTGACATCAATAATCCAAGCAAGGAAACAATAGAGGGCTTAACTCATATTGATTTACCTAGTGGTGTTGATATTGAAATTAAATTATAAAAATTAGGAGGATAATTATGAAGAAAGGAATCTTAGGCCGCAAAATAGGAATGACACAAGTATTTACTGAAGAAGGTAAATTAATTCCTGTAACGGTAATTGAAGTAGAACCTAATATAGTAACTCAAATCAAAACTAAACAAACTGATGGTTATGATGCAATTCAATTAGGATTTTCTACAAAAAGAGAAAAATTAAGTAACAAACCAGAACAAGGTCATGTTGCTAAAGCTAACACAACGCCTAAGCGCTTCTTAAGGGAAATCAGAGATGTTGAAGTATCAAACTATACGTTAGGTCAAGAAATCAAAGCTGATGTATTTGAAGCAGGCGAAATAGTTGATGTAACAGGTACTAGTAAAGGTAAAGGTTTCCAAGGTGTTATTAAACGCCACAACCAATCAAGAGGACCAATGGGACACGGATCACAATACCATCGTGGTGTTGGGTCAATGGGGACCATGAGACCAATGCGTGTTTTCAAAGGTAAGAAATTACCAGGTCATATGGGTCATGAGACAGTTACAATTCAAAATCTTGAAGTTGTATCAGTTGACTTAGAAAACAACATTATATTAATAAAAGGAAATGTTCCAGGAGCAAAGAAGTCATTAGTAATTATTAAAACATCTGTTAAAATGCCAACTGTTAAAAATGAAGCTTCTATATTGAAAACTTATGTTGAAGAAAAAGAAGAAGAAATTAATGCAACTGAAGAGGTTGCAGAAAAAACAGTTACAGAAGATGTAAATGAAGAGGCTTTAGCTTCAGTAGACGAAAAATCATCACAAGAAAGCGAAGAACAATAATCACTTTGTGGTTATATTGTGATGAAAGGAGGAAACAAGATGTTAAAAGTAGCTCTTTTAAATATAAAAGGTGAAAAAGTAAAAGATATAGAGTTAAACGAAAGTATTTTTGGTATAGAACCAAATGACACTGTAGTTTATAACGCTGTTGTTTTAGCAAGAGCTTCATTAAGACAAGGAACTAGTAAAACTAAAACACGCAGTGAAGTTCGCGGTGGTGGAAGAAAACCATGGCGTCAAAAGAAAACAGGTAATGCAAGACATGGATCTATCCGTTCTCCACAATGGAGAGGTGGCGGTATAGTCTTTGGACCAGTACCTCGTAGTTTTTCTAAAAAAATGAATAAAAAGGAACGTAGGTTAGCTCTTAAATCAGCACTATCTTATAAGGTAATGGGTAAAGAATTATTAGCAATTGACAATTTTGCTATAACTTCTCCTAAAACTAAAGATATGATAGAGGTTTTAAACAATTTAAAAATTGATAAATCAGTATTAATTGTTGTAAACGAATTATCTGAAAATGTTGTTTTAGGTACAAGAAATTTATCTGACATAAAAGTTATTAGTGCAAATGAAGTAAATACATATGATTTAGTTACTTATGATTATTTACTAATAGAAGAAGAAGCTATCAAAGTATTAGAGGAGGTGCTTGTATAATATGAAAAACGATTTTGATATCATAAAGGCGCCAATCATTACTGAGAAAAGTAATAATATTGCATCTGATGATCGCAAGTATGTTTTCAAAGTAGATGCAAGGGCTAATAAAACCCAAATAAAACAAGCTATCGAAAATATTTTTAAAGTGAAAGTAGAATCTGTTAATACGATTAATGTTAAACCTAAAAAGAAAAGAATTGGTCGTTATGCAGGAATGACTAGCAAATATAAAAAAGCCATCGTTACTTTAGCTCTAAATAATAAAATCGATCTATAAGGAGGATGAATATGCCAATTAAGAAATATAAACCAACTACGCCTGGAAGAAGAGGCATGAGTACTCTTGTTAATAGTGAGATTACAAAAAGTACTCCAGAAAAGAGTTTGGTTACAACAATTACAAAAAAAGGTGGCCGCAACAATCAAGGTAAAATTACTGTAAGACATAGAAGTGGAGGAGCTAAACGCAGATACCGCATTATAGATTTTAAACGTAATAAATTTGATGTTGAAGGAAAAGTTACATCTATCGAGTACGATCCAAACAGGACAGCAAATATTGCTCTTATAACATATAAAGATGGTGAAAAAAGATATATCTTAGCACCACTTAATATTAAAGTAGGAGACATTGTTGTCAGTGGCGATAATGCTGATATAAAAGTAGGTAACTCATTACCTATTATGAATATTCCAGTAGGTACTACTATTCATAATATCGAATTAAAACCTGGTAAGGGCGGAGAATTAGCTAGATCAGCTGGTAGTAGCGCTCAAATACTAGGCCGTGAAGGTAAATATGTTTTAGTAAGATTAAGAAGTGGCGAAATGCGTAATATTTTAGGTACTTGCCGCGCAACTATTGGTGAAGTAGGTAATACTGATTACGAATTAGTAAAACTTGGTAAAGCAGGTCGTAAACGCCATATGGGTTTCAAATCAGCTGTTCGTGGTTCTGCTATGAACCCTAATGATCACCCTCATGGTGGTGGTGAAGGTAAAGCACCAATTGGTCGTAAACAACCAATGACACCTTGGGGTAAACCAGCTTTAGGTTTAAAAACACGTAAAAACAAAAAAGCTTCATCAAAGTTTATTGTTAAGCGTCGTAATAAATAAAGAAAGGGTGAAATAATGGCAAGAAGTATAAAAAAAGGACCATATGTTTTTGACAGATTATTATCGAAAATCGAAAAATTAAATGAACAAAACAAAAAAGAAGTCATTAAAACTTATAGTCGTAGATCGACAATTTTTCCAGCATTTGTTGGACATACAATTGCAGTTTATAATGGCAAAGAATTTATTCCTGTTTATGTTACTGAAGATATGGTAGGTCATAAATTAGGTGAATTTTCACCAACACGTAAATTCACTGGACATGGCGGAAGTAAATAAGTTTGGTATTATTCGGAAGGAGGACTACTATGGAAGTACGTGCTAAGGCTTTAGGGGTTAGAATATCACCTGATAGAGCTAGACTTACTATGAACCTTATTCGTGGTAAAAGCGTTATAGAAGCTCGTAATATTTTAAAAAATTTAAATAACAAGGCTTCTAGGATTATTATTAAAGTATTAGATTCTGCCGTTGCAAATGCAGAAAATAATAACGGATTAAAAAGAGAAAATTTATATATTACAAAATGTCACATAGATGAAGGCTCAGTTATTAAACGAGTAATGATAGATTCAAGAGGCCATACAGGTCGCAAAGATCACAATACAAGTCATATAACAGTCATTGTGGCTGAAAAACAAGTATAGGAGGTGTATCTGATGGGTCAAAAAGTTAGTCCAATAGGACTTAGAATTGGTATTAATAAAGATTGGCAAGCAAAATGGTTTGCACCAAAAAATGAAGTTCCAGGTTTATTAAAGAAAGATATAAAAATCCGTAATTTCTTAAGCAAACGATTAAAAGATTCTGCTGTATCTGACGTTATTATCGAAAGAAGAAAAAATAATACAGAAATACTTCTTCATACAGCTAAACCAGGCGTTATTATTGGTCATGGTGGCGAAGAAATTGAAAAATTGAAGAAGGAATTAACTGCTTTAGTTGGTGAGAATATCAAAATTTCAATTATTGAAATAAGAAAGCCTGATTTAGCAGCTCAAATAGTTGCTGATAATATAGCTAAGCAAATAGAAGGTAGAGTGTCTTTCCGTGTAGCTCAAAAGCGTGCTATTAGAAATACTATGAAAGCAGGAGCTAAGGGTATCAAAACACTTGTATCTGGTCGTTTAGGCGGAGCTGAAATGGCTCGTAGTGAAGGCTACACAGAGGGAACTATTCCTCTACATACTTTGAGATCTAATGTTGATTATGCAACTAGTGAGGCTCATACAACATATGGTCTTATAGGTGTAAAGGTTTGGATTTACAAAGGTGAAATTCTCCCTAACAAGCAAAAAAAGGGAGGTAGTAACAATGTTGATGCCAAAAAGAACGAAATATAGAAGACCTCATCGTATTAGATATGATGGTAAGGCTAAAGGTAATACTAAATTACAATTTGGTGATTATGGTTTAATGGCTAAACAAGGAGCTTGGATTACATCAAATCAAATTGAAGCTGCTCGTATAGCTATGAACAGATATATGCAACGTGGTGGTAAAGTGTGGATTAATATATTCCCACATTTATCATTAACAAAAAAACCTCTTGAAACTCGTATGGGTAAAGGTAAAGGAGCGCCTGAAAGTTGGGTTGCTGTTGTTAAAGAAGGCAAGATCATGTTTGAGGTTGCTGGTGTATCTGAAGAGGTTGCAAGAGAAGCATTAAGGTTAGCAATGCATAAATTGCCAATCAAGTGCAAATTTATAATGAAAGAAACTGGTGGTGAAAGCAATGAAGGTTAATGAATTAAGAAATTTGACCACTGAAGAAATTATAAGCAAGATAAATGAAACTAAAGAAGAATTATTTAATTTGCGTTTCCAACAAGCTAATGGGAGTTTAGAAAAGCCTCATCGCATAAATGAGCTTAGAAAAGGCATTGCGAGAGCTAAAACGGTCATTCGTGAACGTGAACTAAAGAAAGATTGAGGTGTTAAGTCCTAATGAAAAAGAGTAATCAAATAATCGGTAGAGTTATAAGCGATAAAAACGATAAAACAATTACAGTTGTCGTAGAGACTTATCGTAAAGATAGTTTATATGGAAAACGTGTAAAATACACGAAGAAATATACTGCTCATGATGAAGCTAATGCTGCTAAAGTGGGCGACAAGGTGTTAATTGAAGAAACAAGACCGCTATCTAAAATGAAAAGATTTCGTTTAATAAAAGTATTAGAAAAAGCTGTAATTTTATAATCTTATAAACTCTTAAGGAGGAGGTATTTAATATGGTTCAGCAAGAAAGTCGTTTAAAAGTAGCTGACAATTCAGGTGCTCGTGAACTTCTAGTTATTAGAGTTCTAGGCGGAAGTAAAGTCAAATCGGCTAATATTGGAGATGTTGTTGTCGGTACAGTAAAAAAAGCGCTTCCAAACGGAACTGTCAAAGATGGCAAAGTAGTTAAAGCAGTTATCGTAAGAACTAAAAAAGGTGTTAGAAGAAACGATGGCTCATATATAAAATTTGATGATAATGCATGCGTTATTATTAAAGATGATAAAACACCAGTAGGTACACGTATTTTTGGTCCTGTTGCTCGTGAATTGCGCGATAAGGATTATATGAAGATTGTATCTCTAGCGACTGAAGTGTTATAGGAGGTGTCTTATGAAATTTAAAACAGGAGACAAAGTAATAGTCATTGCTGGTAAAGAAAAGGGCAATACTGGTCGTATCAGTAAAGTACTTAGAAAAGATAATAAAGTAATCGTAGATGGTCTTAATTTAGTTAAAAAACATTTAAAACCAAATGCTAATAATCAAACAGGCGGCATTGTTTCTGTCGAAGCTCCAATCGACGCATCTAATGTGATGTTTGTAGATGAAAAAACTAATAAAAGAACTCGCAAAAGACCAGTTAGTAAGAAAAGCGAAGCTAAAAAATCAGCCCCTAAAAAGGCTAAAACTAAAGAAGACTAGAGAAGGAGGGTAATTATGAACCACCTAAAAGAAAAGTATAAAAAAGAAGTTATTCCAAGTATGATGGAAAAGTTTAACTATAAAACAACAATGGAAGTTCCTAAGATTGATAAAATTGTTATCAACATGGGTGTTGGTGATGCACTAACAAACAGTAAATTAATTGATGCAGCATTACATGATCTAGAGCTTATTTCAGGAGCTAAACCTGTAGTTACAAAGGCTAAAAGATCAATTGCTGGCTTTAAATTAAGAGAAGGATCACCAATCGGTTGTAAAGTAACTTTAAGAAATGAGGAAATGTACAATTTCTTAGAAAAATTAATAAAGATTGTACTACCTCGTGTTAGAGACTTTAGAGGTTTATCACCTAAATCATTTGATGGAAGAGGAAATTATTCATTAGGTTTAACTGAACAATTAATTTTTCCAGAAATAGTATATGATGATGTTGTTAAAACTCTTGGTATGGATATTGCTATTGTAACTACAGCCAAAACTAATGAAGAGGCGTTACAATTATTAATCAATATGGGTGTTCCTTTTAGAAAGTAAGGAGGATAAAATGGCAAAGAAAAGTTTAATTATTAAGGCTAACAGACCGAAAAAATTTAAAGTACGTGAATACACTAGATGTGAGCGTTGTGGAAGACCACATGCTGTCATGAGTGATTTTAAACTATGTCGTATATGTTTTAGAGAACTTGCGTATAAAGGACAAATTCCAGGAATTAAAAAGTCTAGTTGGTAGAAAAATGGAAGGAGGATATTTATGGTAGTAACCGATCCAATTGCAGATATGCTAACAAGAATTCGTAACGCTAATCAGATGCGTTATAAAGAAGTATCAATGCCTAATTCAAGATTAAAACATGAGATCGCTAAAATATTAAAAAGCGAAGGTTTTATTCAAAGTTATAAAGTTGAAAAGGGTAAAGTTCAAGACAATTTAGTTTTGACATTAAAATATGGACAAAAGAAAGAAAGAGTAATAACTGGCTTAAAGAGAATATCTAAACCAGGATTACGTGTATATGCTAAGGCAGAAGAAATACCTACTGTTTTAAATGGTTTAGGGATTGCAATTATTTCTACCTCAAAGGGTTTAATGACTAACAAACAGGCTCAAAAAGATCGTTTAGGTGGAGAAGTATTAGCGTATATTTGGTAACAATTACATAAGGAGGAGTTAATATGAGTCGTATTGGAAAAAGAACACTTACAATACCAGAAAATGTTACGGTTGAATTAAATAACCAAGCTCTTACTGTTAAAGGCCCTAATGGGGAATTATCACTTGACATACCTACTGATGTAATTGTTGAGATTGAAGATAAAGCTATAACAGTAAAGATTGAAAAAGAAAATAATAATTTAAAAGCTCTTCATGGTACTATAAATGCACTTATTCAAAACATGTTAATAGGAGTAAGTGAGGGCTATCAAAGGGGCTTAGAGATTATAGGTGTTGGATATCGTTTTAATGTACAAGGACAAAAACTTGTTATTAATGCTGGATATTCAAATCCAAGAACACTTACTGTTCCTGAAAACTTAAAAGTAGAAGCTATAAGTACTACTGAAATAGTTGTAAAAGGAATAGATAAGCAAGCAGTAGGAGAATTTGCTGCTGAAATTAGAAACGTAAGAAGACCAGAACCATATAAGGGTAAAGGTATTCGTTATAAGGGTGAACATGTACGCCGTAAAGAGGGCAAAAAGGCCGCTAAATAAAGGAAAGGAAGTCTATTATGATAAAAAAAGAATCTAGAAATGATGCGAGAAAAATTAGACATGAGAGAATCAGAAAAAATCTTAATGGAACATCTTTTGTACCAAGATTGAATGTCTTTAGATCGAACAAGAACATCTTTGCTCAAATCATTGATGATGAAAAAGGTATTACTATTGTTAGTGCTTCATCATTAGACAAAGACTTGAATATCAAAAATAGTAGCAATTTAGAAGCTGCTAAATTAGTTGGTGCCTCTATTGCTAAAAAAGCTAAAAAAGAAAAAATAAGTAAGGTCGTATTTGATAGAGGTGGATACCTATATCATGGACGTGTGAAGGCTTTAGCTGAATCAGCACGTGAAAACGGCCTAGAATTTTAAAGGAGGGTAATGATGAAAGACAAAGTAAGAAAGCCTCAAGAAAAAGAAAATGAAGAAATTGTTATTGATATAAAGCGTGTTACTAAAGTAAACAAAGGTGGCCGTCAATTTCGTTTTACTGCTACTGCTGTTGTTGGTAATAGAAAAGGTCTAGTTGGCCTTGGTACTGGAAAAGCAAATGAAGTTCCAGACGCAGTAAAAAAAGCAATCAGTAACGCTAATAAAAATATCATTAAAGTACCTATTATTGATGGAAGAACTATATCACACGAAGCTTACGGTGTAAGTGGAGCAGCTAAAGTTTTAATCAAACCTGCTAAAGCTGGAAACGGTGTTATTGCTGGTGGACCAGTAAGAGCTGTTTTAGAGTTAGCTGGTATTAGCGACGTTATTTCTAAATCACTTGGTTCAAACACTAAAATTAATATGGCAAGAGCTACTATTAATGCTCTTAAATCTCAAAAAACAGTTGAAGAAATTGCTAGTTTAAGAGGTAAAACAGTAGAGGAGATTTTAGGATAATGAAATTACATGAATTAAGATATAGCGAAGGTGCTGTAAAAGAACGTAAGAGATTAGGCCGAGGATCTAGTAGTGGTACTGGTAAGACAAGTGGTAAAGGACATAAAGGACAAAATGCTAGAAGTGGTGGAGGAGTAAGACCAGGATTTGAAGGTGGTCAACTACCATTATTTAGACGTCTTCCAAAAAGAGGATTTAGTAACGCTAATTTTAAAATAGAATATGCAACACTTAATGTTGAAGATTTAAATCGTTTTGAAGATGGTACAGTTGTATCACCAGAACTTTTAAAAGAGATAGGTATGATAAAAAATCAATTAGATGGTATTAAAGTTTTAGGAAATGGAACTCTTTCTAAGAAACTTACAGTAAGAGCTCACAAATTTTCTAAAACAGCACAAAAGATAATAGAAGCAGCTGGTGGAAAAGCCGAGGTGATTTAAAATGTTTGCAGTGTTAAAGCAAATATTTAGCCCAAAAAATAAGGATGTTAAAAAAAGAGTATTATTTACTTTATTTGCGCTGTTTATTTTTAAATTGGGAACAATGATTCAAGTCCCTGGGACAGAATCAATAACTTCAGATCTAGGATTTTTGGAATTAATTGATGTTATGGGTGGTGGAGCATTTAAGCAATTTTCAATATTTGCTTTGGGTGTTTCTCCATACATTACTGCATCAATTGTAACGCAATTATTACAAATGGACATCATTCCATATTTTTCTGAACTTGCTAAACAAGGCCCATCAGGCAGAACGAAAATAAATAAAATCAATCGCTATTTAGCAATTGGACTTGCATTCTTGCAAGGATATGTATTTTCATTTGCCTTTTTACCAACTGGTTCGGGAGCATTAGAATACATGAGAATCGCTGTTATTCTAACAGCAGGTACAGCCTTTGTTCTATGGTTATCTGACCAAATCACACAAAAAGGAATTGGTAATGGTGTTTCCTTGATTATAATGGCTGGTATTTTGATGACTACTCCAACTATGTTTGTTGAAGCATTTAGAGAAATGGTAAATACAGCTAGTACTCAAACTTTAGTTTTAGGAATAATATCATTTGCAATTTTCGTTATTATTTATCTTTCTATAGTTGTAGGAGTTATATTCGTACAACAAGCAGAGCGAAGAATACCAATTCAATATTCAAACAGAACATCAAGTTCATATGGATCTAAGCAAAGTTATATGCCAATTAAAGTGAATTCAGCAGGTGTTATGCCTGTAATATTCTCATCAATGCTGATAGCGGTTCCATCTGCAATTGCACAGTTTAGTAAGAATGAGGATATGTTGTTATTTGTAAAAAAATATTTAGATTACAATACAGCAACAGGTTTTGTTTTCTATATGGCATTAATTCTTTTCTTTGCATATTTTTATACATTTTTACAACTTAAACCAGATGAAATGGCTACTAACTTTCAAAAACAAGGTGGTTATATTCCAGGGATTAGACCTGGTAAAGATACAGCTTCTTATTTAAAGAAAGTTTTATCTCGTTTAACTATCATAGGTGCAATATTTCTAATGGCAATATCAGGACTACCGATTATTTTTTCAAGTTTGTCTAACTTAAGTGCAAATATTACAATCGGTGGAACAGGATTATTAATAGTTGTTGGTGTTGCATTAGAAACCTATAATCAACTTGAAAGTATATTACTTACAAGAAATTATGGAGGGAAATAAATAATGGCTAACATTATACTAATAGCAGCAGCTGGAGCTGGTAAAGGAACTCAAGCTAGGTTACTAAAGGAAAAATATAATATAGCTCATATCTCAACAGGTGATTTACTTAGAGATATAGCTTCTTCTGGAAGTGAACTTGGTAAGGAAATTGCAGAAATACAAAAATCAGGTCTTCTTGTTTCAAATGAATTAACATTAAAAATTCTTTTAGAAAGACTAGAAGATTCTGATTGTAAAAATGGCTTCATTTTGGATGGTTATCCAAGAACTTTAGAACAAGCTAAAATGTTTGAAGAAGCAGTAGCTGGAACTAATAAAGAGATAACTAATGTTATAGTTTTAGATGTTCCAAAAGATATGCTAATGCAAAGAATAACAGGAAGGTTAACTTGTAAAGCTTGTGGTGAGATCTATAACGAATATTTTGATAACTTTGTAAAAGAGGGAACCTGTAATAAGTGTAGTGGTGAATTATTTAAAAGAAGCGATGACAATGAAGAAGCATTCAACAAAAGATATGATCTATACTTAACTGTGGTTAAAGGTGCAATAGAATTCTACAAGGGAAAAGGAATTCTTGATGTAGTTGATGCTAGTATTAGTAAAAGTTATACTTTTTCTCAAATAGAAAAAATACTAGAGGATAAGAATGATTAGTATTAAGAGTCAAAGAGAAATCGAACTCTTAAAGAAAGCTGGTCACATTGTATACCTTACACATCAACATCTAACACCTTACTTAAAACCTGGTATTACAACAAATGAACTAGATAAAATCGCAGAGGAATATATTATAAGTCAAGGCGCTACGCCATCTTTTAAAGGATATGAAGGCTTTCCTAAAGCTATTTGTACATCGGTTAACGATGAAGTAGTACACGGAATTCCTAATAATTACAAATTAAAAAATGGCGACATAATAGGTATTGATATAGGTGCTTGTTATAAAGGATATCATGGTGATTCTGCTTGGAGTTATGCTATTGGAGACATTAGTGAAGAAAAAGCTTATCTCCTTGAACATACAGAAAAAGCATTATTTGAAGGTTTAAAACAAGTTAAAGATGGTAATTACATAGGTGATATAGGTCACGCAATTGAACAGTATGCTAATCAATATAAATTAGGTGTTATAAGAGAACTTGTTGGACACGGTGTTGGTACTAGTGTTCATGAAGATCCGGACGTTCCTAATTATGGTAGACCAAAAACTGGACCTCGTTTAAAAGAGGGAATGGTGATTGCTGTTGAACCAATGCTTAATTTAGGTACAAGAAGAGTTGCTATATTAGATAATGATTGGACTATAGTAACTGAAGATGGTAGACCATCAGCTCATTTTGAGCATACTGTTTTAGTAACAAAAGATGGCTATCAAATATTAACAGGAGAGTGATAAAATGGCTAAAAAAGATACTATCGAAGTAGATGGTAAAGTATTAGAGGTTTTAAAGGGAGGTATATTCAAGGTTGAATTACCAAACAAGCATACCGTCATTGCTCACGTTTCTGGTAAAATCCGAATGAACAACATCCGCATTTTATCAGGTGATACGGTAACGATTGAACTATCACCTCTTGATTTAACACGTGGGCGTATAGTGTGGAATAAACGATAAGGAGGGCAATCATGAAAGTATTAGCATCAGTAAAGAAGATTTGCGATAAATGCAAAATAGTAAAACGTAAGGGAAAAATAAGAGTTATTTGTGAAAATCCAAAACACAAACAAAGACAAGGTTAGGAGGTGTGCTAGTGGCACGTATTAAAGGGGTAGAATTACCTAATGAAAAAAGAATTGAAATAGCACTTACAAGCATTTATGGAATTGGAAGAAGTCTATCAAAAACAATTTTAGAAAATGTAAAAGTGGATATCAATAAAAAAGCTAAAGACTTAGATGATGATGAAATTAATCGTATTCGTGATGAGATTTCTAAACATCTAGTTGAAGGTGATTTAAGACGCGAAATTAACATGAACGTTAAAACACAAATGGAGATTGGAAGCTATCGTGGGCTTCGTCATCGTAGAGGATTACCAGTTAGAGGTCAAAGAACAAGTCGTAATGCAAGGACTCGTAAAGGCCGTGGTAAAGTTGTAGCTAACAAGAAAAAAGCTTAGTTAATAATTAAAAAAAGGAGGTTATGAAATGGCATATAAACCAAGAAAAAGGAAAATCAAGAAGAATATACCAGAGGGATATGCACATATTAAGTCAACACAAAATAATACGATTGTAACTCTTACTGACAAAGATGGTAACACTGTTAGTTGGGCAGCATCTGGAACAGTAGGCTTTAAAGGATCAAAAAAGGATACTCCTTATGCTGCTGGAATGGCTGCTGAAGCTGCAGCAAAAGCTGCAATGGAAGCTGGCATGCGCAAAGTAGAAGTTTTTGTAAAAGGGTTAGGACCTACTCGTGAGACGGCTATGAGACAATTACAAGCAACAGGTTTGGAAGTAACTGCAATAAATGACATTACACCAATTCCACATAATGGTTGTCGTCCCCCAAAACGTCCTCGTAATTAAAAGAAAAGGAGTGATTTATAGTGACAAATAAAACAACAGATGTTGCAAATAACACTGAATTGAAATTATCAGTTAATCTTGAATATCAAGAAGCTACAGATAATAGTTTAACTTATGAAAAATCACAATATAAGATAACAGAATATGTTGAAAACAATTTTTATGGAAAGTTTGAATTAGAACCACTTGAAAGAGGTTTTGGTACAACTTTAGGAAACGCTCTTAGAAGAGTTATGCTATCTTCTCTTCCAGGGGATGCTATAAGAAGTGTTCAAATTGATGGCGTAATGCATGAATTTCAAACACTAGAAGGTGTTGTTGAAGATGTAACAGCTATTATACTTAATTTAAAAAGAGTAGTAGTTAAAAAGAATGTTGATCAAGACGTAATAGTAAAGATTAGCGCTAGTGGTGAGGGTGTTTTAAAGGCTGGAAGTATTGCAAAAAGTCCAGATATCGAAATTATGAATCCTGATCAAGAAATACTTACTATAGCTAAAGGTGGAAAAGTTGATATGGAACTTACTATCGGAAGAGGTAGGGGCTATGTTAGAGCTGAAGAAAATAAACAATATTTAACTGACAAAGTTGGAGTTATTGCAATAGATTCATTATATTCTCCAATTGAAAGAGTTAATTACGAAGTTGAAAACGCTCGTGTTGGACAAGATGATAGTTATGATAAATTAGTATTACAGGTATGGACAAATGGAGCTTTATTACCACAAGAAGCAATAAAACAAGCATCAAGTATATTAATCACTCATTTAGATAGACTAGATGATCCAGAATTTACAGATGCTATTAAAGTATTGATGAAGAAAAGTAATGACGATCCAAAACAAAAAGTATTGGAAATGTCTATTGAAGAATTAGAATTATCGGTTAGAGCATATAATTGCTTAAGAAGAGCATCAATTAATAATGTTCAAGAACTAATTAGTAAAACCGAAAACGAAATGAGAAAAATAAGAAATCTTGGTAAAATCTCATTAGAAGAGGTCATTAATAAAGTTAAAGAATTAGGTCTTAGTTTTAAAAGCGAAGATTAGTAAGGAGGGATATTATGGCTTATCGTAAATTAGGAGTAGATAGTAAACATCGTCGTTCGATGTTAGCTAATCTAACAATTGACTTAATAAAAAATGAAAAAATTAAAACAACTGAGCAAAGAGCTAAAGAAGTCCGTAAAATGCTTGATAAGATGGTATCTTATGGCAAAGACGGAAGTTTAGTGGCAAGACGCAAGGCCATTGCTTTCTTACATAATGATAGTGAAGTTGTAAAAAAAGTATTTGATGATCTAGCTAAACGTTATGAAGATAGAAACGGTGGTTATACAAGAATCCTAAAATTAGGAGAAAGAAAAGGTGACGATGCTTTAATCGTTATCTTAGAATTAGTATAGAAGAAACATTTCGTTTCTTTTTTTTGCAATTATGTTATAATATCAAACACAAAAGATGGGGGAATTTATGATGAATTTTAGTGATGATAATATAATTTATTTACAAAATATATTGAACAAATTTAATGATAATTCATTAATTGAACTTTTATGGTATCTAAATGAACATAAATATAATGAAGAAGAGAAGTTACTTTTTTTAGAAGCATTTAGTAAAGTTTATGCTTATTATATTAACCATAAACTGTATGAATTAGAGCTTTCAAAAACAGAAGTTTTTATAAGAAGAAATATTAAATTATTAAACAAAACTGGAAAGATTAATTTTATTCGTGATATTAATGAAGCACCTAATGTGTTTACTAAATTCGAAACTATCAATAACAATCTACAAAATATAGGATATATTAAAGAATCAAATGGAAAATATGTTATTACTAAAACAAATCCAAAATATAGAAGTGTTTACGCTGGTTCATGTTCATCATCTAAGGGAATTACAATTTTGTTTGATGATGTTGCAAAAAAACATACTAATTTAAGTAATGTATTATTTCACGAATTAGTCCATGTTGAACAAACAGGTTTTAAGATTAGTCCCTACCTTATGAATAAGGATATTATTGAAAAAATTTTACATGAAGGACATGCTATGAAAAAATCAAGAAGAGTAAAACCAATTACTTATGATCTTTGTGATATTCCGTTTGATTACGATAGAAAAAAACAAAAATTTGGATTATCCAAAAAGCTTGTGGCAGATACTTATATTAGTTATTCAATGTATAGATATTTATATTTTAAATTAGAAATTTTACTTGGGAAAAATTTTATTGATAAGTGGGCAACTACTAAAAATAGTGAACACTACTTATCTTTAGCTTGTGAAAAGATTAATAATGATTATGGCAAAATTAACGAATTAATTGAAAAGAGGGAAAGAGAAAATAAGAAAAGAATAATTTATGTGGGGAGTTTAAGCGAATTAAAAAATGTAAAATTCTTGATAAATAGCTTTATA
>FZPS01000122.1_pt21 | contig 25792 bp, 23 predicted proteins | sample 1817821 | NCBI WGS metagenome assembly FZPS01 (sample SAMEA104158645, study PRJEB21678) | metagenome | place: Germany | collected 2015-04-21 | reverse complement strand
CCGGGATGGACTGGGTGCCTTATGTTGCGGTGATCGGCGACCGGGAGGCCGAGACCGACCGGCTCACGGTGACCATCCGGAAACTCTCGGAGAAGAAGAAGGTGTATCAGGAGACGATGACCGAGGAGGAACTTATCCAGGTGGTGAGGATGGAGACCGCAGGAAAGCCCTTCCGCCCGCTCTACACGCCGAGGCACCTCTCCCTGAAACCAAGGTTTGTGTGACTGCTCAGGCATCATGGAGGAAGGGCCGATGGATGCACTGCGCGAAGGAAAGACCCTGGCAGTCTGCGACAGGTGCTGGAGAGGCATGCTACAGGCGCGGGGGTTTCACAGCGGCAGGCGAAGGTCATGGTGAGGGATGAGCCGGGGCGGCTTCCTGAGCGGCTCCCCGGCCGGGTAAGACGGGAGTTTCCCGTCATCCGTCGCGGTCAGGCTTTTTTCTTCGAGTTCTGTGGAGGGAATACGGGGAGTCCCGTCTTATGAGACCGGCTGGACGTGAAGCGGACGCTCGATGACGGAACGATGTGATGGGGGTCTCCGGGGGGGAGAGACCGTGCCGCAGGTATCTGAGAGACCCCCAGGCTTGGAGGTTTGGGGGGTCTCGCCGACCGGGGGTCTGCATAATCTGCTGGGGGTGTCAGCATCGGGATATCGGATGCGAGAGACCCACTCGGCCTCAGGGGCCACAACCGATATCTCACTCCTGCTTCCTGACCTAAAGGCCGCATCGAGGTTTGACCCGGGGGAGAGGGGGTGTCGGGGGCGAATGGCAGGGGTATTACTTGACCCTGAAATGGATATCCTTCCTCTTCCGGGAAGAGTGTTACCAGAGAGGAGGGCAACGCTGATGATTGCTGCGCATAGACAACCGGGGTTGTGGGGTTGCCCGGGCTGGCTTGAGGAGACCACGATGAGGTAACTGCTTCTGATCAGGGGCAAAAAACGTCGCATGGCTACCTCCACCCTGCGATGGAATTAGGTATGTTTATAAATACAAAAAGTATTTGATTTTACCTATGGCAAGAAGGGAAAGCGACATTCATTCTGCTGTCCTGCGTAAAAACACGCTTTTTGAAGTCAGGAGATGTTGGTCACCATGAGCGCGTTTCAGCCATACCTCCTTCCTGTTGCAACTATAATCTCCGGGATACTCATTGTATATGCGATCTACACCTATAGGCACCTCCGCAAAAAAAGACATTCTTCCTCTGGGGTGGATGGTTCGGGGAACGGGTCGCGCGAAAGACGGATATCCGAAGATCTGGAACTACAGATTGTCCTTGCGGTTTTTGTTATAGCATCTTTCTTCGTGTTCACCGGCTGGTTTCTGTATTATGACAGCCACATCAAGGATTGCGGCAACGACACTCCAGAGGCCCTGACGCAGACAGAGACGATCATCGAGTGGCTCCAAAACCTCCTGTACTGTCTGTCCGGGTGTGCGGCTTTTTTTATCTCGCTTGCGTTCGTCGTGATAAAAGTAAGCACGTCAGCATTTTCCATACGTGCTTTTGAGTCTGTACTTCATCCCCTCGATGAGGACCGGGGTATCGTGTGGGCGGGGGTGTTTATCTACTGTTTGGCGGCACTGGAGTGCCTGGGTCTCGTGATGGCGTTGTCGTTTCGGCTCCTTGAATTATCTGATTTAAAGACGCTCTGGGGATTCTCGGCTGTATTTCTCTTTCTGATCCTCTGTGTGGTAGCGTTTGAGATTCTCGGTCTCTTTTTTGTCCGTGCGTTCCGTATAACGCAGAGCGATCATATCATAGAGACGGAGCTGACCCGGATCTCCTCGATGTATGATCAGACCACGAGAGGAGATCCCAATGGTCTCCGGCGATCGAAGATCCCGGGAGGATCGAAGATCCCGGGAGTGCAGGGTCTGCTGAGGAGCATCTCCGGGTATTTGAACCGGGTCTGGAATATGATCGCAGGAACGCCCTTCCTCCGGGTAGTGGATCCCCGGGGGGAGGATCAGAAGACATCACCCGGAGAGGGGGAGGATCAGAAGACATCACCCGGAGAGGGGCCCAATACGGCCTCCCCGGATAAAAACGAGATTGAAAAAAGCCTGCAGTTGATCTCCAACGTGATCAATTTATCAATCCAGCAGTATGATACCCGCTCCTCACATTACGGTATCACCCAGCTCTCCAGAAATATGTGCGCCTGGATCAATAGGTGCACCTGGATCAAGAATCAGAAGATAACCGAGAGTTACATAAAAAAGATGACAACCTCTGCGAAGGTGGCCCTTCTTCAGGGTGACGAAGTGACGGCGATGCATATCATTGACACCCTGAATGAGAGCGTTCTGTACAATTTCATAGAACGACTAGCCCCGCAGGAAGAGAAGGAGAATCCTCAGGACAAGAAAGAGGATCCTCCATCAAATGAGACTGATGATAACCTAGGAACGTGTTTCTGTTCCCATATGCGATTGCTCATCGACTCATACTCTGATTTAAGCCAGTTCTCAGTAGAGAGGAGTTATATCGATTTTGCGTTGAAGTGCGTTGAATCGTTAGCGTCCTGCAATGACGAGTTGTTCAACTATTATACTCAGGAGATCGGTGCAGACGACCCCCCTCTGGACACTACCAAGCGGGATGTCACCCGGCGGGATCAGACGGTAAATCTCTACGATCTCTCGGCGGAGTGTGTACGGTCTGTCAGTATCGTGAGCCAGATTGCCGCCAAGAAGAATTATGAGACGCTCGTTGTGAGGACCGCAGAGACGACGTCCCGGATGCATGAAACGCTCCGTGCTTTTTTAGCGAAGCACCCGGGTTTATCAACGTCCCCAGAAGAAGAGGTACAGCTCCCGAAAAAACTCCTCTCCCACTACATCTGGTCGATTGAGGATGCCGGTGTTTCTGCAGCAAATAACAACCTGGAATGGGGTGCGATCAAATATAGTGAATGTCTGAAGTGTGTCGGCAAGGATATGTTCAGTCTGACCTCGCAGTACAACGAGAGTGAGAATGTTACGACCATCGCCATCCTGATGGCCCATACCAGCACCGCGCTTCGAGATATTGGTCAGGAACTGGCGAAAGGAAAATTCCAGGAGGGCACGATCCGGGCCATGTCTGCGATCCGGGAACTGGCAGAAAAGATGTTGGCCAGGAACGGCATGATGTGGATCAGGGAGGATGAACCCGAGAGGACGACGTCAGAGATGGATGCTGCAGCCAGGTCGAAGGAACAGGGGGAGGACAAAACCGAGAAACTGGCGTTTGTCAGGGCCACCTGGAATATCAAGGATATCGGGCGTTCTGCCGCAGAGAGCGGGATCGAGAAGGCGGTTGTGGCGGCTGCCGAAGAGTTGTTCACCCTCATGCATGCGGCACAAACGGCCGATGAAACTGCGTGGAAGGATATACAATCCCAGACGTCTGACGCTGATTCGGAGAACGCGAGAAAAACTGAAGGTCTGCTCCGCATCGCTGAGAGTTTCTATGAGATCTCGATGAAGACCAGAGATCAGGGTCTGCAGGATGCGCTCACCAAGATTATCTACACTGACGTCATCAGCGTCAGGTGTCTGGATGAGGATACGGCCAGGAATTACCAGAGTGAGCAGGTTCTGAATACCTACAGCAAGGCCTTTGTGCACCTCCAACCGGTTGAGGAGTTCACCGAGGAACGGGTTCGGCGATTCCTCGAATCGCTTCCTCTTGATCGAAAACTGCAGTTTTATGAGAGGTATCGAGATCACATTGATGAATTTTCGAAGAGAATCTGCAACTATTATCGCCAGGCGTGTGGGGATGGAACAGCCCTTTGAGCCGGTGGAGACAAGATCTCTACATCACATCTCTGTGATGTACGTGTTGTCCATGATAGCCGGGAAGCCCGCACCGATGAGCGTGGGGTAGTTCATTTCAGCACAGGACTTGAGGAGGTTCTGGACAATCTCCGCACAAATGCTCTCACCTCCTTACTCAACAACCCTCTCGAACAGGTCGTGGTGCTTGTCCATGGTGCACCTGGTACTCCGCCGTCGCTCAAGGCTCGTCGAGGATATTTCCTTCCTCATCCCATCACTTCTCCCGTCTGCAGGAAGTTGAGATGTGACCCTTTCAATACGCTGGCTTTCTCTGCGGGTTTCTCCCTCGGGGAGTTCAGGGCCAGGATTCAGGGCAGGTGCACCTGAGATACTACGCGGATGCCTGCTCCCCCGGGGATACACAACGGTTCGATGGTGCCGGAGAAACCTCCCGGTCTATTCTCGTATCTCCGTGATCCAGCCCCTCCCCTCGCACATGGTTCTCAGCACGAGAGCGCCGACCAGGGCGATGATACCGACGATCAGGACCTCTGTATCTGCGATGCCATACCAGTCAGGGGTATACTCAAAGACCCCGATACCGTAACGTTGACGGGATAGGGGCCAGAGGTACGCATACCCGGGGTTGTATACCAGTGCGTCTTCGAAGAGGTGTGCCCCGAACCCTGCAGCGGCAAAGAAGAACGAATCCACGAGTCTGATCCCGACCGGGTGCAGCAGGAGTGCTACAAGCATCGCATACAGTAGCAGGACTGAGATGTTGTGAAAGTTGCCATGTCTTATCGGGCTTCCATAGATCAGGACCGTGATACCGAGGTTCTGCAGCAGGGGGTCTACGATGATGTCGAGGTCTGGTGCATACGCACTCGCGACAACGATCCAGGCGTGATCCCTCCCTGTAGCCCTTCGGTAGAGCATGCCCAGGGTGATCGCAATCGCTGTCGAGTAGATCCAGTGTTCGAAAAGCATCCGTTTCTGTCCTGTTTGGGTAATTTGTCGTGAGCCTGGTCTTTTCGGGTGACATGATCGAGAGAACTCCCCGGGCATACCCGGGGGGGTTTGAGAAGGGGTGCTTTGCGGGGCCGTCCAGGTGCGGGGTTTTATGGCGCTCTTCTCGACGAGGTTTCGCCCGAGGGTTTCTGAGGGGTCAGGCCTGACAAACCCGCTCGACCGGGGTGTCCACGTCGCTTTCCTCCCACGAATCGAAGATGCCGCTGGAGCGGCCGTGGCAGGCCTTCTTCTCCCGGAGGATATCGATGATCCTCGCAGATTCTCTACCGGGTTTGCAGGGTGACTCCATTCCTGAACGGGATATGCGCCCTCCCCGTTAGCGATGAGCGAGGAACAGGAGGTCGGCGCAACCTCAACCCCGGCACGACCGCACGAACGGCCCTGACGCGGGATGGGGAGGAACTCAGACCTGAATGCCTGCCCGGGCAAGCGCATCCTTGATGGAGACGAGCTCCTTTCTCATCTCTGCGAATTCGTCATCAAGGTGATTCCTGGTATCGCTTCGGAGCCCGACAATCTCTTCTTTCGTCTCTTTGCCCACCTGGAGGGTTTCCTTGCCCACCTGAAGGGTTTCCTTGCCAACCTGGAGGGTTTCCTTGCCAACCTGGAGGGTTTCTTTGCCAACCTGAAGGGTTTCTTTGCCAACCTGGAGAGATTCACTGGCGATCTGGAGTGTCTCTTTGCCGATCTGGAGGCTCTGGTCCTGCTTGTCCAGCATCCGGTCTAATTTGATATCCATGCTGTGCAGTACATTCCCGGCGTAATCCATCCGCTCGAATATCTCCTCCTGGATATCTCCCCGGATGATCTCAAAATCGGCGTACTCCCCTGTTGCTGTTTCCCACCTGACGGTGAACGATTTGACGGCAATGGGTCTACGTATGATATTGATCTCGTTGATGAAATTCCGGAGATCCTCTTCGCCACCCTCTGCAACGATCTCGACCTCCCCGGTATCGAGGTTCTTCACGTACCCCGAGATATTCCGTTCAAACGTCTCGTTGTACACATGCTCCCGATACCCGACCCGCTGGACACGCCCCCGTGCAGTGGCCACAAATCGTTTCATTCAATTTCACTCTGTATGGTGGACATAAATAGTTTCGCCAGATGGCACTTCACCCGGCGAAGCGCTGTCCGGGCCCTGCCTGCACCACAAAAGGGGGTTGGCAAAAGACAGAATATCAGCCTTGAAGACAAAACAGAGATGCACACCATGACCAGGAACCTTGCTCCCCCATCAGGAAACGCGGCCCGATCCGGCGGATCGGCGTCGTCGGCATGGGCTACGTCGGGATCCCGGCGGCAGCGCTCTTTGCGGATGTATCCGTGGTCGAACACGTCTCTGGCCTCCGGCGGGCCTCGGCCTCGTCGGGGTATAAGGTTGCGATGCTCGACCGGGGAAGCGTAAAACCCTGTAGCGGATGGAGCGGTGCGACGAGGATTTTGAGAGCCGGCTCCGGGCGCTGGAGGGGTGGCGGGCGGTGATTGTGCGGGTGCTCAGGCGTGGGGGTGAGGGGGGGAACGCTCCCCAACGAGTTCAGTCGTGAGTATCGAGTACTGGTGCCCCAGAGCTCTTTCTTTGGCATGAAGAATCAGGGGGACGCCCAGCACTTTCTGCATTTGGGTTAGAGGGCTGAGTTATTCAACACAGCATCAAAATTACTCAATCCATGCCTGCTTTTTCTTCAAGTAGTCTTTTTATTTCTCGAATGCGGTCTAAGGGAGGATCTGCACCGTCGAACGCCTTCCGCCATGCAGCTGTAAACTGCTCGTCACCCATATAATCGAGATTTGTTGCGAGATTAAGAAGAATCTGATTGGTTATAAGCATTTGATGCTCTATGGCAATGAAAAGAGCAATGCCAAGGCAACGCGTGGATTCATCGAAATCAGATCTTGTTCCGAGAAGAATGGCTGTTTGAGCAAGGGTCAGTGCCTCGCCCTCCCGGTTGCCGAGTTCCCGTTCGATCGCCAGACTCCGGTTGTAGCAGTCCAGCGCCTCGTCATACCGGCATGTCTCCTCATACACGGTCCCGATCTGGTGGAGTGTTCCAGCCTCGCCGTCCCGGTTGCCGAGCTCCCGTTTGAACGCCAGGCTCTGGGTGTAGTAGTCCAGCGCCTCGTCATACCGGTGCGTCTCCTGATACACCATCCCGAACTGGTGGAGGGTGCTCGCCTCGCCGCCCCGATTGCCGAGCTCCCGTTCGATCGTCAGGCTCTGATTGTAGTAGTCCAGCGCCTCGTCATACCGATGCATCGCCTGATACACCATCCCAATCTGGTGGAGTGTTCCAGCCTCGTCTCCCCGGTTGCCGAGTTCTCGTTCGATCGCCAGACTCTGGTTGTAGTAGTCCAGCGCCTCATCATACCGGTACGTCTCCTCATGCACCATCCCAAACTGGTGGAGGGTGCTCGCCTCACCTTCTTGGTCGCCGAGTTTCCGCTTGATCGCCAGGCCCTGGGTGTAGCAGTCCAGCGCCTCGTCATACCGATGCGTCTCCTGATATACCATCCCGATCTGGTGGAGTATTCTGGCTTCATCTCCTCGGTTGCCGAGTTCTCGCTTAATCGCCAAACTCTGATTATAGTAGTCCAGTGCCTCATCATACCGATGCGTCACCTGATACACCCTCCCGATCTGGTGGAGTGTTCCGGCCTCGCCATCCCGGTTGCCGAGTTCCCGTTTGATCTTCAGGCTCTGGTTGTAAATATCCAGCGCTTCTGAATACTTGTACAACGCCTGGAAGACCATGCCAAGGTGGTGATATGTTGCTGCCAACATATCCCTGTCATGTAACTGTTCTGCCGATATTTTTGCCCTCCCCATCAGTTCGAGGGCAGTTCGGTAATCGTATTGGGCATAGGCTCCCTCTCCCAACGCAAAATTGAGATCAAATGCTGTCTGATAATCTTCTCCATAGAACGCATGCTGGGCAAGAGAAAGAAATGCGTATTGTTTGTCCGGCAGTTTGTCGAGTAAATTTTCAAAACATTTCGTTGCCTGTTTGTGTAGTTCAAGTTCCTGCATCTCAGGGAGCTCGCGCCTGCAATATTCTCGCAACGACGAGTGCCCGAAATCATACAGGCCGTGCTCAATCCTTCTGAAAGCTATACTGTTGTCCAGATCAGACTGGAGTCGTGCCGCTTCTTGCGGCTGAGTTCCAGTCATGCAGGCAATAACAGAAAGGGGAATAGGAGGTTTCAGAATACAGAGTTGGTTCACGCGATCCTGCGACGGTTGGTCGAGCCTTGATAGAAAAGACCTTGCAGGCTTCTCAAGCGCCTCCGGTAGAATCGTTTCCAAATTATTCATACTGGGACTCAATCCTTTCTTCTGTAACAGATTGAAACACGCTACAAGACTGAACGGATCTCCAACCTTCCGCTCCAAATAGCGAGCCGATGAATCATCAAGGGACAAATTGTATCGCAGTGCAGCAAAATCCTTTATTTCTTCTGAATCCAATCGATAGAGAGGAATTTCCGTCTGATCCCAACGATTCAATTCTCCCATAAGTTCTTCATACATCTGATTTGTTTTGTCCTCACGCCGGAATGTCAACAAAAAGGCGACATTTTGAGGTATATTTCGGATCAGATCTTTGAGTAGCCGGAAATCCGGTTCAGAAGACCACTGCACATCATCGAGCAGGATTGCAATGAAACGGTCATTTTTCTTCAATTCGACACTGATTTTCTGGAATGCCGTGAGAATTGAAGAGAGAATATGTTCATATTCGACATTCTGCGGCGGAGCAACCGCACTCGTAATAACCTTGACAATCCGGGTAAATGCCCCGACCGGTTCTGTAACCGACGTGAACGTCTCTAAAAGGTTTAATGCCACATTCAGAGACTTTATGACCTCATCATTCCCGATGATCGCTCTGAACTGACCGCCTTTTGTATGGCCCTGCAGGTCTTTGAGCAGATCTCTATAGATTTTAAAGACCATCCCCGGCGTTTCATAAAACTCCTTTGTTATTGCGAGATTTTCATGTCCACCGGATTTCTGGATCTCTTCTGCAGCCCAGCGCAATAACGAACTTTTCCCCGAGCCCACAGCGCCCGAGATCAATATTACTTGTCCGCGATTTTTCACACAAGAGAGGATGTTTAGTATGTCCTCACGCTCTCTATACCTGCCGGAAAACTCCTCTGGAGGGCACGGACTCGGCGAGACGATAATCATGGTTCGTCACCGATCCAGTGTGAAACGATCTCGAAAACAGAATCCGAAAAAATAGTGCCGGGTGATGATAACGCATTGTTCTCCGAACAGATGATAGTTGGAGTTATGTGCAATTCGATAACAGTCATTAGCGATCTGGTAAAAATACAACCAGATAAACGCTCTGGTTTGCAACCCGGTTACATAGGCATTCAACCGCTCGAATATTGCCTCTCGATCTCCCGGTACACTCAGACTCAGCACTTCGCTAATTTGAGAAAGCCCGACTGCATCTCTCCAATCGAAAACCCGCGCAAAAGCAAAAGATCTATACCGATTACAGACGCCTCCTTATGCCTTTTGTCCGAAGGAGAGAACGACCTGCTAGTAACAATTCAAAAGAATGCATAAGTATATATTGAGGAAATTTAACAAGGGTTTCGGAGGTCTAAGCAAATGGGGATTGAAGGTATGTGGTGTAAATGCGAGGGATGCGGAAGAGATTTAACCGATATCGATAAAGAGAGTTCAATTAGTGAGAATCGAGAACCATGTCCAGACTGCGGATCAGTAAAACGTAATTATTTTATCACTTTAGAAGAGAGAGTTAGAGTTAGTAATCCTAAATTCTCAATGAAAGGAAAAGACTCATCTGGATTTTTGAGGCAAAAAATAACCATTCGTGAGAGCCATTCGGATAAAACAGATAGACCAGTAATCATTACAAAGGAAGTAGATCGTACGAATCCAGAATACACATTGTTTCATCATAAAATCGAAGAATATGATGAACATGGAATCTTTCTGAAAACAATTCATGAGCATACCAACAGAAATGAAGCAAAAAGGCGACCTAGAACAGACTCAGAGTCTAGTTGACAAACATATGCCTGGTATGAAACCCGAAATACTCTGGGAGAGCCTTGCAGAGTTCCGGTTCGGGTTCTCAACAACGAGAGATGGATTCAGAAGTTAGGGTATAAGATCCCTCCCCAAATATTTCCAGAAGCGAAAGCAGAAAATGAGCATTTTCAGCGATTTATCGTTGAGAATAGCCCGATGTATAGTTTCTGAGAAGATACATTATATAGATAAAATTCCCAGACATAAGCATTGAGGTGTTGCCCAAAAAACAACATCATGTTTCTTATACGGCGATCGTTCCTCTTTTGCTTTAGTTATCTGGCGTGGTGAACCGCGAGTTGTGGTGAGAGGGGACCTGTTTAGGTCAGAAACCCAAAATACTAAAAGCAAGGCTTATCGGGATCCATGTTGCCCGCTATAACAAGATGAACAGCGCTCACGAAGATCCTGGGGTGGCCAATCCATTCTCTACGGGCGGTGGCGGAAATACCTTTGAGCATCTGGTTGGAGTCTCCTACTTGGTGACCCTCCTGGCAGGTGATATACCCCGGGGGCTCGACTGGGGTACCTGTACAAGAGTGAGTTTCCAGCAGAGGTGGGAGGGGAGTGTGCTTGACGATATCGTCGTCACCAGCAGCAATGGGAAGAAAGAGAGGCGGCTTGCTCTGCAGATAAAGCATGACCTTACCTTCTCTGATGCCGAGTCGAACGAGGACTTCGCCAGAGTGGTTGCTGATTGCTGGAAAGCATTTACCGGAGCCTATGGATGGTGGTTCGACCCCGAGGCCGACCGGCTGGGTATTGGGGTTGGGGTCTATCAGAATGCTTTAGACGAGCATCTGCGGCCGGTGCTGGAGCAGGCAAGGGCCTCCCGGGATTCAGATGAATTTTTCAGGAAGGTATCGACCCCCGGATTTTTCCACAAGACGAAGCAACAGTATGTTAACGTCTTCAGGAACCTCCTCACAAAGGCAAAGGACAGCCCCGTAACCGAGATCGAACTCTGGAGGTTTTTGCGGTGTCTTGTAATCCTCCACTTCGATATTGAGCATGCAGGATCACGTGACGCGGTACAATCCTGGAACCAGTTGAGGAACCTGATAAAAAACGGGGATGCGACGAAAGCGCTATCACTCTTTGAGATCCTGAGAACAGTAGTAGCAGATTCTGCAAAGATGGCAGGATCTATAGATAGAGAGAGGATAAGAGGGATCGCTCTCGATCATGACATCTACCTCCAGGATGAACTGGACCTCTCGCAGGATCTTCTCCATTTAAGAAATCATTCAGATATCGTCCTCTCTTCCATCCGTGACACCATAGGGGAGTCGCTTCATCTTCAGAGAGGACGTCTGCTGGATCAGTTAGAGACAGAGATCAGGAACCATGAAGTCGTCGTCATTTCAGGCGAACCGATGGTTGGGAAAACAGTTGTACTCAAGCGGCTTGCAGATCGATTGCGGCAGGAGGGGGAAGTAATTGTCTTTGCAGTCGAGCGGTTCTTTGGGGCTTCGCTGGAGCATTTCCTCCATAGCATCCATATGGAAAATGACTTTCACAGAGTGCTTTCAGCAATAGGTACCGCACCACTCCGCTGTATCCTGATCGACGGTCTGGATTGGGCGGGCATCGATCAGGATAAGAAACGCATTCTGGATGATATTATTCTCGCGGTTCAGCGTTACAACGAAGAGCACATAAAACGTGGGGGAAATGGCGAATATTGCTGGAAACTAGTATTTACCGTCAGAAAAGAGAGTGCTGAAACAATAGTAAAACTGGAGGCCATCAAACCAGGGAGGGCAAGGCTGGGACACCATTCGAGAACGGGGCGGTTGTTTATAGATTCGGGGAAAACCGCTATCCGGGATTTTCCTGCGGCACTCGTGGGGTTGTGTCCCGGCCCGGGGGTAGTAGTTTGGTGGCCCCTATCATAACAAATAGTCAAATGATCATATTTTTTAATGACTAACTACAATCACAGTATGATGCAAAAACCTGAAAGACAGCAGCATCCAGGAGAGAGACGCCTTACTCAGGCGCCTATGAGATCCTCGCGATAGAGACAACAAAGGATGTGGTAAAACAACAGAGCCTGGCGACGTGAAATACTGAATCGACTGCCGGAAGTCGCCGATAGAAAACAAAAGGGCCACCAGCGCTGAATTATCGCAAGCCCGCTGGAACGTCCTGGAATTCTCCCCCGGTCCGATCTGTATCAGGATGTGGGAAGTGAGAGGAGGGTATCCGGGGTTCCAGAGTATGTCCGCGATCCGGCTTCTATCACCTCAGATCGGTCTTGCCATCCCGGGACACCACCCCGATGTGCTCGTCATCAACCGGTGACCTGCGAACGGCCAGACGAGAACAAACTTTTGATCCAGAGGCATTCCACCAATGCAGCGGCGATGCGGGCTACAGGAATGGCCGGGTGGTTCCCTGTCGCCTCCCTCTTCAGGACAGAACAGACCCGGGGTACCCGGTCTACACTCGCACCTTCGAGGCGAACTCCTACCCGGGCCTGACCAGGAGGGCACAATATGCGATTACCGGAATTAGACTCAGAAAGAGCACTATTGGCGCCGACGACGCCTGCGCGAACCAGCCTGCTCCTGGAGCAGGGAAAGGCGAGACCCTACCGGAATAAACCTGGTGCCTTCTGTAGTATCCTGACCTGCACGGTTCAACCGGGCAACCCGCCTCTGGTGACCGGGATTGACCCGACCGTCACCCTTGAGGGCCGATCGGTCGCCGCCCTGACCGGTACGGCAGATATCCCCGGCGCCTCCCGTTCCAACGGGTCTGTGCTCTCGAGGGGACTTGCGCCGGAAAACCCCGATCAGGCACTATGGTCCGGTCCGGCCCGTACCGGCGGTACCTTGAACGAACCGGTACCGCACCGGAGTATCGCTACAGGGAAGAGACCGACGCAGAATGCGAAGGTCGCCGACCCCTGAACCATTGTCAACACCAATTCGAAGGAGGGCGCGCATCCCCGGGGTTAAAACGCGGGGCTCCTGCGCGACGATTCTATGAAGAATTCTACGAAGATACTATCTGGCATCCTGCTGGTATGCCTGCTCTGCGCTCCGGTAATGGCAGCGTTATCGGATGCAAACTGTATGGACGAACTGGGACAACGCGCGGCGTGGATCGCGAAGGACCAGTTGAAATTCAACAAAGGCGACCCGAACGTCCTTGTGCTGACCAACGCCGGCCGCGCCGTAGTGGACGGCCAGACGACCGAGCGAGCGATCTCGGGGGTCACGAAGGTGAGCGGTCTGCAGAACGGGGACAACACGCTCTGGCAGGTGAACCGGGCCGACTGGAAGCCGCTCTGGTTCTACTTCTATAATAAGAAGTCCGGAAAGGCCGTCTACCTTGAGCCGGATGAAGCCTGTTACACAAAAAGCCCGGCCGAACTGAAGGCAACTCCTCCTTATGCGGCCTTCTCGAAAGTCGTCATTGTTACCGGTGACCTGGAGAAGATGCTTGCCGACACCAACGCAGGAAATGCGACCATGACGGCCCTGGGCGGGGACGCATTCTCGCTGGTCTCGATCTCCAACGCATGGGCCCATGGAGCGCCGTACGACCTCCTGTCCAGCGTCATGCTCCACAATCACTTCTGTCCCGGTGTATCCAGCGGCTATCTGCTCGCAAAGTATGTCGAGCAGGAGATGCCGATTACCAACGGGACCTCCTATGTGGTCATTTCCTGCCCCATGTGGTGCAAGGACGATATATTCCCGATCCTGTGGGACCTCACGCCCGGAAAAGGCGGTCACTACATCATCCCCCTCTCCGACGATGATCAGGAGAAACTGACAGAGAAATACGGTACCCGGCCGGCGGGTATCTTCGTCCGCTGGGATAGCAAACAGAAGGAGGGTCATGCGCTTGCTCTTGGATTCCAGTTTGATTCGACGCCATGGACCGGCCCGTCATGGGGAGAGAAACCCACAAGGACTGTTGCGATGATTGAGAATATCGGGACTCCCGGGAAGTATGTCAGGGTGCTGGAGGAGTTTGATGTGGACGAGCAGATGCTTGCCGACCTGAAGAATCCGGCCAACAATCCCTACGAGGTAGCCGGGATGTTGCGCGAGGCCAGTGCATAGGCCTCAAAATTCCGTTTTGAGAGAGCGAAAACCTGAGGAATGCACCGGATCGGGAGATACTGCTCCCGGTCCGGCGTCTGTTCCAGGACGACGTTCTGGATGGGTCCGCAGGTAGCCGGGCAGTATATCGTGACTGCTCCCTCTCCTCTCGTCGGGGGGGCTTGCAAGCCCAAATCTCATTATATTGAACGCCCGCATTCTGGTCGCGTTCCATCATCTCGGGAGCACGGGGGCATCTCCTGGAACATGGGCCCGTTCTGGAAAACTCGCGCTGGCGGTGTGAGAGATGGTGCAGAACGCCTCTGCCAGGAGGGGAATACCCGATCGAAGACCAGAGGATTTCCCCGGCTCCTTCCCCTTAAGAGAAATCTTCTTCGCGAAATTCTTTGAGTTTGTGCAGGTTATCGGGGTTCTCTCCGGCTTCCGGATCCTTTTACCACCCCCCGAAATCGAGACCCTCCCCCCTCACCGCACCCCCGCGCCCCAGTTCCACTCCCGCACCAGCCGGGCATAACACCCCTCACAGAGATTTGTCTGCGCCTCCCGGGAGTGGTAGACCGCCTTTCCTGCCCGGCAGATATCACACCGCCCGATCGCCGACCGCACCCGCACAAACTCCCGGTGGTCGAGCACCCCGGGGAGCGGCCGCACCTTCGCCACCAGGTGTTTCGCCTTCGGAAGACCGCCGGAGCAGCGGTCCTCCTCCCCCACCCCTCGCATCACCGACGACGACGGCGGCCGCCGCCCGCAGACATGACCGGGCCGGTCCTCTGCCACCGGCAGGGGGCGGGCATCACCAGGGTTGACCGGAGAGTGCCAGCGGTTGCTGCCGATGAACGAAACCGGATCCCGGGGTGGTTTCGGATCATCGTCCCCGGTCTGAGTGAGAGCACCTCCAGAAACAGAGATACTCCCGGTCTGCCGGGGAGAGGAGAGACCCGGGGTGGTACCACCCCCATCCCCCAGGTGACAGCAGGGTTCAGCAGAGTGACAGCAGGTGCTGTCCATGAACAGAGCGGGATCTGGAGGTCTTTCCAGGTTTTCCTCACGATCTCTGGATATCCCGGTTTGCGTGACAGCACTCCCCGAAACAGAGCCTGCCCTCGCCGGATCCCCTGGACGGCAACGCTCGATGGACAGTCCCGGATCCCCGACCTTCCCGGTCCGGGGAACAGAGTCTGCCCTCTCCTCTTTCGCGATCTGCTGAAACCCGGTCTGACCCGGGTTCAAGATCTCCTCATTCTGAGGAGTATCCGGCAAACAATCATCGTTCTTCGTCGTTCCTCGGTGACAGCAGGTGCTGTCACCCTGCTGAAACCCACTGTCGTCATCATCATCATCATCCAGCCAGACCGAGTTCCCCCCGCGCCAGGCCTGGTAGACCTCCCGATCAAACGTGAAGTAGTGCTCCCGGCGGTGGATCGTGTTCCCCTCCTGCGAGTTCTCGATCACGCTCGCATCGAAGAAACCGATCGCCGGACACTTCTCCAGCAACCCCGCGTAGACCGTTCCCCGGCTGGTATACCCATGGAGGATCCGCCGGGTCTTCTGGTAGGAGAGCCCCATCGCCGCCTGGAGCTGGCGGACCGTGAAGCCCTCGACCCCCATCCGCGCCACCGTCGCGAGCGCCGCGGCCTCGTTCCTCGTGAGTTTGGTCTCCTGACCGCCGTCTGTCCGGGCAAGGGCAGCATACAGCCGGGCCGCGGCCGCAAAGTCCTCCTCGTTTGCGATCACCGCGCCGTCGTCGTCGCGGTCCCGCTGCAGGAAGAAGAGCCGGGCGTGACACTTGATCAGGTCAAAGAGCATCCCGGGGTTCCGGCGGTTCTCGGCAAGAGCGAACTGGACCCGCCGGGCAAACGGCACCCTGACCGGCAGAACCTCCTCTTCCAGGACCTCCCAGATCGCTCGACAGGTGAGGACCGCCGGGTCGTCCTCCAGCCAGGAGATCCCGGCAGCCTCGACCTCCTTCATGTGCTCAAGCACCCGCCGGTCCTGCTCGAAGGAGTCATCGATCCAGACCGTGAGCATCCGGTTCAGCACCTGGTCATCCCCCGGGTCCTCGACCTTCGCCAGCCACCAGACGCACCGTTCCGGGATGGTGCAGACCCGGAGTTTGCGTTCGGTCGTCAGGGTCCGGTGCTCGAGCGGCTCCCGGAAGTTCGATGTCGCCGATTTCAGGACATCCTGAAGGTCAGGAGAGAGGGCGACGTCGTCGAAGAGAAAGACGGTCCCGGGGCGCAGGTTGTCGTCGTAGTAGAGCGCTTTGTCGGAGACGGTGCCCGTGAGCCGCGAGTCTTCGGGGAGGAGGTGTAGCATCGTGGTGCAGGCGTGGGTCTTGCCCTTCCCGGAGTTGCCGGAGATGGCGACATGGAGCCCGTTTGTGTTCTCAACCGAGCGCGAGACGACCGAGATCGCCAGGCTCTCGGCAACGGTCCGGTCGCCGACGTGGGTTTTGTTGAAGGTCTCCAGGATGAAGGCGAGCGGGTCGCCGTCGCGGAGGATCGCCTGCGCACGCGCACGGGAGGGGTCAGAGGGAGGGGGCTCCTCCGGTCCCGGGAGATCTTCGTTCTCTGATTCCCGGGAGATCTCCTTCTTCTTCTCATACCTCGCCCTGAGTTCTGGCCAGCGCTGGGTCCCTCCGCCGCAACTGGCATGGTGGCACCCGGCAAAGATCGCGCCGCTCGGGAACTGGATCGCAAACGCGCCGTCGTGGTGGGCGCTCGAGAACGGGCAGTCTGCAAGGACAAAGAGGGTCCCGCCCTGCCAGGGTTTGGTGCTCTGGACGGCGATCCCATGCTCCGCAAGCCAGGCGGCAAGGTCGATCCCGGCGGTCTTCCGCCGGGGGGGTGGTGGGGCCTCCCGCGGGAGGAGCCCGGCGAGGTGCTCGAGCCGCTCCCGGGAAACGACCGCCATCTCCGCCGGCACCGAGAGGATCCTGGCCCGCCGGTGGGGCCGGTCAGCGGTGGAATCCCCTTTCCGCGAGACCGTGCCGTAGAGTTTCCAGATCCGGGCGGCGTTGTAGTTCGCGGTATCGACCCGGACCGCCGCGGTCGAGAAGAGGGCGTCAAGCGTCGCAAGAGCCCCCCGGACGATCGCGGTCGCGGCATCGTCGTTCGGGAGATCGATCCGGTAGAGGAGGTGCGCCCCGTTCCCTGAATCGGCAAGCAGGGGTTCCCCGAATCCCTCTCCGGCGAGGTGGGCCGCGATCCGCTCGGCGGCGGCAAGGGCGGCCGCATGCTCTTCGTCGGTCGACGAGACCCCGCTTGGCCGGATGGGATCGATATCGACCGGGAACCAGCGTCGCCTGATGATATCGGCATCGGCCGTGGTGGCGTCGTTGCCGCGAAGCCGCACCTTGATCCGGTTGGCCCGGCGGGCGAGCAGCCCCGGGTTCACGGTATTCAGGGTGACATAGATCCCGGCGACCGCAGGGTCGGCGTCCAGCGCCGCAACCGCCCGGGCAAGCGCGGCGTGGTCATCAAAGTAGCCCGAGTGGGTCGCGCCATCGGCAAGCGCCCTGACCTCGACCACGCCGTCGGCAAGGATTCCCACCGCCCGGGAGATCTCGGTCGTCATAGCAGCCCCGTCCCCGAAGAAAGGGGAAAGAGCGGGGCGCTTGCCGCCTCGCCCCTGACCACCCGCCGGAACGTGACCAGCGGGATGAGCCAGGAGCCCTCCCGGGTCTGGATCACCACCGCCCGACCGCCGGCAGGATGCAGCACCGCATGCCCCTCGATCGTGACCTCGCCCATGACCGCCCCGCCAGGGTCCCGCCGCGAGCGCGACCGGAAGATCGGTGCCGGCTGGCCTGAGAAGATCAGGCTCCGCGCGTCTTCAGGCAGAATCCAGCAGGTCTCTGCCTCCACGGTGATGATAACCCCGCCCCTTGCGGTAGACGCAAGGCTCCCCGGATCCGGCAATCAGACCCGCCCCCGTTCGATCTCGACGGTATACTGGTGGTGCCGGGTCCGGCGGATGTGGATCTCCCGGACCGCCCGGCCGTGCCGCCGGATCTCGGCGGCAACCGCCTGCGGCACCAGGAAGAGCGGAACGGGCGATGTGCTTATCTCTTCAGACGATGACGTATCAGTGGCGGCCTGACTGAGAGGCTGGGTATACTCTGGGTCCGGGCTGCCGTCGTTCTCACCAGGGGTTTTTCTCCTGGAATGCATCTTTTCGCTAACTCCTCTGCACCGGGACTCTGCCCGGCGCATATATCATCATCGGGCGCCGTTTGTTAAAAGGCTGAGGCAATGGTCCAGGAAACGAAGACCGGTCGCATATAAGTCTTCCTTTATGAGGATTTCCCAGAATCAAAGGACCGGGTCGGGATTCCCGATCACGGGTCAGAACTCAGGAATAGCGGATTCCCTTCAGTCCGGACCCCCGGCAGACGGCGACCACATCCGCAGGGTCGTAGCGGAGCCGGACCTCCCGCTCCCGTCCCCGGCCAGACCGGGGCATGAGATCCACGATCCCGACCGTCTTGAGGTGTTCCAGGTGCTCGTGGTAGGTTGACTTTGCGATCGGGAGGTACTCCCTGGCCGCCTCAAAGACCGCTCCAGAGAGCATCTCCTCCCCGGCGAGCGAGTGTTCCGCGATCTGGCAGAGGAGCGAGCGCTCGCCCGGCGAGAGCCCTGCGGCCCTGGCCTCGAGCACCGGCGCGGTGACCAGCCGTATTGCGGCATGCAGGTCATCGTGGGTGACCTGGTGACGGCCGTCGGTCTCTGCCTGGAGGACCGCGGCTTTGATGAGGGCGATCCCGATCCTGATATCCTGCTCCCTGACCGTGATCCCCGCGATACGCTCGAGGATGACCTTCGGCATCACCCGCGGATAGAGCCCCCGCCGCACCCGCTCGCCAAGGATCTCGCGGATCTCGGTCCTGGTGTAGGGCGGGAAGAAGATCTCCCGGGGGTGGAAGACCGGGCGCACCGATGCATCGGCCTCTGCAGAGAGGTGCATCCCGAGATCGCTTGTGACCGCGATGACCCCGGGCGCCCTGACCGTATCCCACCGCTCGTAGAGCCGGAGGATCTGGTAGAGGAGGGTGTTGTAGGTACCTGCCTCGACGAGGCTGTCTGCTTCATCAAAGCAGACCAGGAGGATTGCCTCCGCATCAGCGAGCCGGGTTGCGATCGCCTCCCTGATATCCTCGAGGGACCGCCCGGTTGAGGGGGGCGCGTAGCCGAAGAGTTCGGTAAAGATGCGCCGGTAGACCGAGGCCGGGGTCGTGTTCTGTCGGCAGTTGACGTAGGCCGGGAGGATGCGCCCGGTCTCCTGGATGATGTCGGCAAAGATCCAGCGGATGGTGGTGGTCTTCCCGGTGCCGGGGGGACCCCGGAGGATGGCGTTCATCGGTCGTGCGCCCCTGAAGGCGGGACTGATGAGGAAGGCGAGTTCCTGGATCTGGGCGTCACGGTGGTTGAGTTGTTCGGGGACGAACGAGGGTTCAACGAGTTCGATCTCCCGAAAGAGGGTCTGGTCATGGTTGAGGTAGGGGATATGTCGCATAGATCAGAGATGGAAGTGGATCAAGATTAATCAGGGCCGGGCGGGGTGAAAGTGAACCGCTGCGGCCGGGCAGGGGGAGGTGGGGGAACCCCGGGTTTTTCGAGAAAACCGACGGGTCCCGGGCAGGGATCGATCTGGTCGCCGGGATCGTCGCATCACCCCGGAGGGAGGGGGCGTCATCACCCCGGGCGCGAGAGACCGGTGGCCGGGGAGGGGGTGTCAATCGCTCCCGCGGGCAGGGCCGGAAAAAATCGGGGGGGAGGGGGTCTTCCCCGGTTCACTCGAGTTCGTCGATCGCGTCGGCCCAGACCTCGATCGCGTCCATGATCGCGTCGTCCTGGTAGGACGAGATCCTGACGCTCTTCCGGGTGAAGGTGACGTAGTAGTTATCACCCGAGGGGTCGTGGCACTTGAGGTGGCAGTAGTAGGACTCGTTGGAGGGGTTCCGCTCGGCCACCCCGCCCATCGCGGTCGCGAGGGCGGTGTTACCGTAGATCTCCGCGGCGTTTGCCTCATATGCGGCGATCGAGGGGGACTGGGCCGAGACGCTCCCGAGCCGTTTGTTGGTATCTTCGTCCACGAAGTTCACCTTCGCGGTGTAGTGTTCGCGGTTGCGGAAGACCGCGGGCACCTCTTCACCCTTGCGGGTGGTGTAGCCGGCTGCGCCGGCGGGGTTGTCGGTGATGAACTTCTCGACGAGGTTGTTAAACGTCGTTACGTCGGGGATCGGGACGGCAAGGTCCCGGACCGCCGTTTTGTTGATGGTGCTGGTCGGGTTAAAGTCTGCCATGGGTGTTTTTTCTCCTGTGCCTGCCAGGCTTCCCGGGAAGGTGACAGACGATCATAGGGTAGGCCCCGGGAGGATATGAGTCTGACTTTACCGGGAAGCCCGGATCGGGCTCCGATTCCCCGATATAGCCCTTACGGTATCGTTGTTCTGGTTTCCGGTCCCATGGTTCTCCATGACAACCGGGGAGAAGACCACCCGGGAGCTCGTCTATGAGACGAACCGGGATGTGAAGTGGATCTGCCGGACGCTTGCGCGGATGGAGCGGTGCGATGAGGATTTTGAGGCCCGGCTCCGGGCGCTGGAGGGCTGGCGCGCGGAGAAGGCGGGGGAAGAGAAGAGGATCTCCACGATGAGCGCCGGGGCCGGCGGGGTCGTGGGCGGGGTGGTGGCGGTGATCGTGAAGGTGCTGGGCGGGGGGTGAGGACGGCAGATGTCCCCGCAGACCCTTATCAAACCCGGATGCCCCGGTTCAATTCAGAAAGCCCTAAACCGGCACTCAACGTAAACTCTTCATGCGCTACATCGTCACCGGCGGTGCCGGCTTCATCGGCTCGAACCTTGCCGACACCCTGGCACAAAATCACGACGTCGTCATCATCGACAACCTCGCCACCGGGCGGCGGGAAAACATCGAGCACCTCCTCGATCATCCCCGGGTGAACTTCATCGAGGGGAGCATCACCGACCTCGACCTGCTCATGGATACGTTCCCGGGCGCGGACGGCATCTTCCACCAGGCGGCCATCCCCTCCGTGCCCCGGTCGGTGAAGGACCCCCTCGCCTCGAACGAGGCGAACGTGACCGGCACGGTGAGCGTGCTCGTGGCGGCGAAGGACTGCGGGGTATCTACCATTACCGATACAATCTGAAGTCCAAGTACGAACCTGGCATTCACGAATTAGTCCTGATAGGCCACATTCTGGCGAAAATCGGTTTTCTGACGACATTTATTTCTCACATGCAACTCCAGATCAAGCCGCTCCGCCAACGGCACCCCCTAGGGATCAAATAAACAGAGTAGTTCTGATTTGCATCACACTGCCTCGCAAGCGTCAGTGGTGTAAAATGGACCTATGGTGGTTTTTCAGAGTATGTGACTCAAATCAGAGACAAAAACAGCGGATATCAACTCTGATAGAAAGGATAAAAACATACATTGATATGCCCCCGTATAGATTTCCCCAATATGGGCGAGGAACATACCATCCGTGCAGTTGAACACCTAAAAGTCGATGCCCTCTACGGCAAAAAGAAGCACTTCAATGCAGCCGATCGAAAGGAGCGATATAACATTGTTATTGGGGTAATGCTCATTACGGCGAATGCGGTTATTGCATCAAATCTGATCTACGTGATCGTATCAGATGCCCGTACATTCGGCGCGGTAATCAGCCTGATCGGTTTCATTGCGACCGTGCTTGCAATTGTGCAGGCGTTCTTCAACTATTCACGCACGGTAGAACAGCACAGAATGGTCGCGATAAAATATCTGCGTATCGCCAAAGCGTGCTCCAGGATAGAGGCATACCACCGGGATGGGATCCTCTCGGCACATGAACTCAGAGAACGACTCGATAGCCTTGCCCAAGAGTATGAACAGATCACTGAAAGCACCGCCTGCCTTTCTACGCATAGGAAGGATTACGAGAACGCCCGCAAGGGGTTCGAGGACGGTGAGGAGAGGTACTCTCTAAAAGAGTCCTCGGAGGAGTAAATGGGAGACGTATCGCAGGCTTTGAATTGGTATATCGGTGAAGTCATCAAACTTCCCCAGAGTGATATCTCGTCCGCTGTCAGGAGCCGTGAATGGTTCATAGACCAGGTAAAACAGGAGATCAAGGAGCGCACCGGCGAACCGGCACTTTACCCAGAACGAAACACGCTCAACTTCGGGAGTTACTTTAAAGGCACCAAAGTGAGGGCAGTGGACGAGTTCGACGTCTTGGTGATCCTTGATACGAACAATGGTGTTTACTCACAGAACGGCATCAGCGTCGGAAAAGGGCTGGGCCGTTCTGATCCGAACCACATGTTCGATGAGAATTACAAGAAATCCGACGGCTCCGGGGTAAGCCCGACAAAGTTACTGAACTGGCTCAAGGATGTCGTCGAGTCTGCAACGGGCAAGTACGGAGTTGAAGCGCCCGTACGGAACGGTCAGGCGGTCACGGCAACGATCAAGTCGAAGAACCTGAAACTCGACCTGGTTCCAGCACCAGTGCTCCAGCATAACTCCAGCGGCGAAACCTTCTACGCCATCCCGAGGGGCGACCGGGAAAACGGATGGATTGCAACCGCGCCGCACAGAGATATAGAACGCCTCAGTGCCGTAGCAAAGGAGAAAGAGAACTTTCGGAACGTTATCCGACTGTGCAAACGTATCAAGGATACGTACAACTTCCTTGTCCCTTCCTTTGCAATTGAATCGGTGATCGTCGATTACGGGGAGAGGGAGTATTGGTACAACGATCTCTACTTGGACTTCAGGGCTGTACTAGGAAATCTTGCCGAAGCGTTTCGGAGAGGGGTAATACTGGATCCTTTCGATAACCAGAACAACCTGATCATGGGTGTTGAAAGCCTAACCTGGTATGCAGAGCGGTTGGAGAAGATCATAAACGGTATGGACGAGTGCGCAGGCTGGGCGAGACAGGATGCGGTGAAGCAAAGGGTGTACAAGCTGCTGGAGAACGAATAAGGCAAATTTTTCGCTGAAATCTCAGTCCATTTGTAACTTGTCCGCGCCCAGTTCCCTAGAAGAGGCTTACATCGAGATCGGATCGTGCAGGTTATCACCAGCCACAGCAGAATATGGATCGATGAACAGTTGCTGGCCCGGCTCCCTCCCTGAACCCTCCGTCCGGACCCTCGGCGATATGCGGTGCGTGCTTGCCAACCCAGACCGGTCCGGCAACATACCCCTGTACTACATGTACCGCGACCTCGCCCTCACTGCCGGGGACCGTGCGTATCTCCGTGAGCAGAACGTCCGGTTCGACATCACCGTCATTCCTCCGGGGACCGTGGGCGGGGAGTACGTCAAGACCAAAGGGCACTACCACCCGCTCAGCCCCTCGGGCATCGGCTACCCCGAACTCTACCTGGTGCTCGCGGGGGAGGCGCTCTACCTTCTCCAGCGAAGCGATCTCGATGATGTCGTCGCCGTCGCCGCAAGAGCGGGGGAGTTCGTCTTCATCCCACCCGGCTACGGGCACGTGACCATCAACGCCGGCAAGGAGGAACTCGTGATGGCGAACCGGTCTCGGCCGGCTTCGCAAGCGAATACACATTTTACGAGCAGATGCAGGGCGGGGCGTATTACCTGACGGAGGAGGGCAGGTGGGTGCGGAACGCACGCTACCCGGCGGTTCCTCCAGTGAGGGTGATCCCTGCGGTGGAGGTGCCTGAACTGGGCATCAGGCATGGGAGGGGGATCTACGAGATGGTATCGGGAAAAGAAAGTCTCTTGTACCCGAATTCGCCAGGGGAGATCCCGAAGCAGTTGTATAAAGTGTAGCCCAACGAACCCTTAATTCCTGCTGGCTGAAGGAAGCAGAGTGGTAATGTATCAAAAGAGTATGGCAGCCTTTTAAGGGATGGGTACCGGGCCAGGGAACAGTATCTGATCACCATATGGAGCCCTATAGCAGCCAATAAGCGATAGGGGGAGCAGGAACAGGCTACTGTACAAAACCATCTTTTGAAACCATGTGGCACTTCCTTCCCGGGTAGAAAACTCACAAAAAGTATAATCTATGTGTTAACCACATTCCAGCATTCGCACCAAAAAGGCTACACATATATAGACGACCGGGAAATAATTTCTACCTGATTACGGGGCTATTCCTGGAGAATAATGTCATCTCTTGATGGAGTTCTCGCGATGAGTCCCGGTACCACAGTACACTGCGGTGACAACGATGAAGAGCACTATTGACGGTGTCAAGATCAAGAAACTCAGCGTCATCCCTGACGAGCGCGGCTGGCTGATGGAGATCCTCCGCTGCGACGACGCAATCTTCGAGCAGTTCGGCCAGGTCTACTGCACGACGGCCTACCCGGGCGTCGTCAAGGCGTGGCACTACCACAAGAAGCAGACCGACAACTTCACCTGCGTCCACGGGATGATGAAGGTCGCGCTCTACGACGCCCGCGAGGACTCCCCCACCTACAAGAGTCTCATGGAGTTCTTCGTCGGTGACAAGAACCCTATCCTCCTCAGCGTCCCGCCAGGCGTCTACCATGGGTTCAAGGCAATCGGCACCGAGACGGCGTTCTTCGTGAGCATCCCGACCCTCCCCTACAACTACCAGGAGCCCGACGAGTTCCGGCTGCCGCCGGACACCGCCGAGATCCCCTACGACTGGGGCCTTGCACCGGGGCTGAAACACGGATGAGGGGGCGGCAGAGATGACCATGCTTGTCACCGGCGGCGCGGGGTTCATCGGCAGCAACTTCATCCGCCACATGCTCGCGGAGCATCCGGATACCAGAATCGTCAACCTTGATGCGCTGACCTACGCGGGGAACCCGGAGAGCCTCCGGGATGTTGCCGATAATCCCAACTATACCTTTGTCAAGGGCGACATCTGTGACCCCGGCGCGGTCGCGGCCGTCTTTTCGCACCACCCGATCGAAACCGTCGTCCACTTCGCCGCGGAGAGCCACGTGGACCGCTCGATCGCCGACGGCGCCGCCTTTGTGCGGACGAATGTCCTCGGGACCTTCACCCTGCTCGATTACGCTCTGAAGCACGGTGTCAGGCGGTTCATCCACGTCTCGACCGACGAGGTCTACGGGAGCACCCGCGAGGGGTCGTTCGTGGAGACTGACAACCTGAACCCCTCGAGCCCCTATTCCGCAAGCAAGGCCGGATCCGACCTTCTGGCCCGCTCGTTCTTCATCACCCACGGGCTCCCGGTGATCGTCACCCGGTGCACCAACAACTACGGGCCCTACCAGTTCCCCGAGAAGTTGATCCCGCTCTTTGCGACCAACCTCCTCGAAGGGAAGAAGGTCCCGGTCTACGGCACGGGGAGGAACGTCCGCGACTGGCTCTACGTCCTCGACCACTGCCGGGCCATCGACTTCATCCTCCAGTATGGGGAGCCGGGGGAGGTCTACAACATCGGCGGCGGCGCGGAGAAGACGAACCTCGAGATCACTGAAAAGATCCTCGAACTCCTGGGAAAGGACGAGTCGATGATCGAGTACGTGCCCGATCGGAAGGGGCACGACTTCCGCTACTCCCTGGACTTCGGGAAACTCCGGGCACTCGGCTGGGAGCCGGCGTATACCTTCGACGACGCCCTCGCGGCGACGATCAAATGGTATGCAGAGAACGAATGGTGGTGGCGGCCGCTGAAGGGGCGGTCGGCATGACGTTCTCAAACGTCGGCTCTGTTGAAACCCTCTAGTCGAGGGTCGGCTCCATCTGAGGGGAAAGATCTATAAAACCGTTGCTCCTTGTGTTAATGACGAAACCAACAACAAGGAGCAGAGTTAGTGTCGACGAATGGCTAT
>FZPS01000187.1_pt85 | contig 25821 bp, 26 predicted proteins | sample 1817821 | NCBI WGS metagenome assembly FZPS01 (sample SAMEA104158645, study PRJEB21678) | metagenome | place: Germany | collected 2015-04-21 | reverse complement strand
TTGCATGTTGTATCTGTTTGGACTTAAGTCCAAACAGATACAACCAACATAAGATAGAAATGACTTACGTCATTTCATACAATATAACTTTGTGAGATCACAAAAATAAATTTGTCTAAGTGACTAACTTAAACTTGAAATCTAAATAAACATAATAATCAATTAATAATTCTAAATACAAAAAATGTTGTAAGAAAACTATATCAAACGATAAAAAAGAAAGAGCTTAATAATGTACATATCTATCATCTTAGTACTTCTATGTGTGGGGCTCATAGAACAAAAATATTAAATGGAATTAAATGTAAATTGGCGAAAAATAAAAAAGTAATATGCATCTCTACTCAATTAATTGAAGCTGGTGTTGATATTAGTTTTGAGAGCGTTATTCGTTCTTTATCTGGTTTAGACTCAATTGCACAAGCTGCAGGACGCTGTAATCGTAATGGGGAGAAAGATAAAGGTTATGTTTATATCATTGAACATAAGGAAGAGAGTTTATCCAAATTAAGAGAAATAGAGGTGGGTAAGAATATATCTAAAAAAATCTTAATTGATTTGAGGAAAAATTCAACTCTATATGGGGGGGATTTATTGTCAAGACAGGCTATGACTATCTATTTCAGAAATTATTACGCAGAATTATCCGATGAAACACATTATTTTATTAAGCAATTAAAATGCTATATGAAAGATTTACTATTTAATTTAAAAATTGAAAATGAATTGATTCATGCATATCAAAATAGATACAAACAACAATTAAGACTTTTCATGTCACAAAGTCACAAAACGGCAGCAAAATATTTTAATGTTATAGATAATCAAACTACTTCTGTAATTGTTCCTTACGAAGAAGGTCAAGAGATTATTACGGACTTAATTAGTAGTCAGAGTATTGATCAATTATCAGTATTGTTAAGGAGAGCACAAAATTATACTATAAATTTATATGATCAAGAAGTAAAAGATTTAATGAGAAATGGAGGACTCTTTTCTGCTATGAATGGAGATCTCTTAATAATAAAAGACTGGGCCTATAGCAATGAATATGGTTTGGATCTATCAGGAGAGGGTGGTAATAATAGTTACTTATATTAAAATACAGTAATTAACATTTGAAAGGAGGTGTTGATATGAGAAATAGCATTGAGTTTTCACTATATGGTAATTATGCATTATTTACAGATCCTTTAACAAAAATAGGAGGTGAAAAGTCTACTTATCAAATACCGACATATCAAGCGTTGAAAGGGATAGTAGAGTCTATCTATTGGAAACCATCTATTGTCATGCATATAGATGAAGTACGAGTTATGAATGTTATACAGATGGAGTCTAAAGGAGTTCGACCAATTGAGTATGGATCATCAAAAAACACGTTGGCAAATTACACCTATTTAAAGCAACCTCATTATCAAGTGAAAGCACATTTTGAATTTAATATGAACCGACCTGATATGGCATTTGATCGAAATGAACATAAACATCACAATATTCTAAAAAGAGCATTGAAAGCAGGTGGTAGAAGAGATATTTTCCTTGGTACAAGAGAATGTCAAGGATATGTTGAGCCATGTCAGTTTGGCAATGGAAATAGCTTCTATCAAGATATTGATGAAATTCATTTTGGCACAATGATTCATGGAATAAACTATCCAGATGAAACGGGACGAGAACAATTAGAGGTTAGACTATGGAAACCAATTATGAGAAATGGAATAATTAAATTTCCTAGACCAGAAGAATGTGAGATTGTTCGTCCGATTAAAGATATGAAAGCAAAGCGGTTTGATGCAACAAACGTAGAATCTGTTGAAATATTATTTGACGTATTGAATAAGGAGGTGAATTGATTGAGTTGGTTTAATCAGTTATATCAAACATATGAAAATAATTTAGATAGAATTGGAGAAATTGAAAAAAAGCACAATGAACAAACATACACATTACTTCCTATTTCTCATACAACACAAAATGCACATATTGAAGTTAATATTACAGAGGACAGTCAATTCCATTCAGCATTTGTTTTAAATAGCACAAATACCGTTATCCCGTGCACTGAAACATCCTCCAGTAGATCAGGAACTGCTGTTGCACCATATCCACTTCATGATAAATTAAGCTATGTTGCTGGAGACTATGAAATGTTTGGTGGAGGACAAAGAGAGAAAAATCAATTTGAAGCGTATATTACGCAACTTGAAGGATGGGCAATATCACAGTATACCCATAAAAAAATTAAAATTATTTTTAATTACTTAAAACAAAAGCGACTAATGACTGATTTAATTAATGAGAATATATTATTTTTAGATTCAAATGGAAAATTAATTACCAAGTGGAACAAAAAATATGAATCTGTTTACGGTGAAAGACCAGAAATTTTTTCTAAAGTGAAAGGTGATATCCCTGGAGCTTTTGTTAGGTTTAATGTCTACTTACCAAACGCCAACTTAGGAAGGTCCTGGGAAGATAAAGAAGTTGATATATGGCACGATAGAATGATTTATGAATCATTTATTAAGTATTATAGTAACCATCTTCAAGAAAATGACGTTTGTTATGTGACGGGAGAAAATAAACCTATTACAGAACGACATGCTAATAAAATTCGATATGCTGGTGATAAAGCAAAATTAATATCAGCCAATGATAACTCAGGTTTTACTTTTAGAGGAAGATTTAGTAAAAGTGATGAAGCCTTCAGCATTAGCTACGAAGTCTCCCAAAAAGCACATAATGCATTAAAATGGCTTATTAATCGACAAGGCAAGATAATTGATGGTCGAGTATTTTTAGTATGGGGAAATGATAAAATTGAGATTATTTCTCCAGACGAGGATTCGTATAGTTTGGTGACTTCATTAAACAATGATCCTAAAGTAAAAACTGACACTAATAGAATATTTGCAGAACAAATTAATAAAGCTATCGATGGTTATAAAAGCGATATGACAATTGATTCAGAAGTAAATATATTAATTTTAGATTCTGCAACAACAGGTAGGTTAGCAGTTCTTTATTTTAGAAATTTAAATAAAGAAATTTATCTAAATAATTTAAAAAAATGGCATCAGACATGCATTTGGGAACACCGTTATCGTAAAAACGAGAGTGATCAGTATGTATCTTTTATTGGAGCTCCAGCCATTAAAGATATAGCCTTTGCAATGTATGGTTCAAAAGCAAGTGACAAAATTATAAAAGGATTAATAGAACGGATGATTCCATGTGTTGTTGATGGCCGATCTATACCGAATGACATAATTAGGAGTGCAGTAGCACGCGCATCAAATCCTGTTTCGATGGATTATTGGGAATGGCAAAAAACACTAAGTATCACATGTGCTCTAATTAATAAGAAGGAGGCGATAGGTGTGTCATTAGATGAAAATAATAGAAATCGCGATTATTTATTTGGGCGTTTACTTGCAATTGCACAGGTATTAGAGAAATGGGCACTAAACGAGCAAAATGATAAAAGGCAAACAAATGCAGAACGGTATATGGTAAGTTTTACAAATAAACCATTAAGAACTTGGAGAATAATTCATAATCAACTAAGGCCTTATCAGTCAAGACTAGGAGCAAGAGCTACTAAGTTAAATGACTTATTGGTGGAAATTACAGACATGTTTTCTTATGATGATTTCAGTGATGACCCTTTAAGCGGAAAATATTTATTAGGCTATTCGAGTCAAATACTTGCACTTGACAATAGAAAAAATAAAAATAGTGAGGAGAAATAATCATGACAATTTTAGAACGGAAAATTGACTTTGCAGTATTAGTTTCAGTAAATAATGCTAATCCGAATGGAGATCCTTTGAATGGAAACAGACCTCGTCAAAACTTTGATGGTCATGGAGAAATTTCTGACGTTGCAATAAAGCGTAAAATAAGAAATAGATTACAAGACATGGGTGAAAACATATTCGTTCAATCTAATGATAGGAAGGTAGACTCATTTAATAGCTTAAGAGAGAGAGCAGATAGTATTGATGAACTAGTAAAAGCTGAGAAAGATAAAGATGACGAACAATTTGCACGAATCTCTTGTAAAACATGGATGGATGTTAGAAGTTTTGGACAAGTTTTTGCTTTTAAAGGTCACAAATTATCAGTTGGAGTTAGAGGTCCTGTTTCTGTCCATCTGGCTATTAGTATAGATCCAATCGAAATTAATAGTATTCAGATTACAAAGAGTGTTAATTCTGAAAAAGGAGAAGGAAAGGCATCAGATACAATGGGAATGAAGCATCGAGTAGATTTTGGACTATACTTATTCAAAGGTAGTATCAACACACAGTTAGCTGAGAAAACAGGTTTTACCAATGATGATGCTGAAAAGATAAAAAAATCATTAATTACCTTGTTTGAGAATGATGCTTCAGCAGCTAGACCAGATGGTAGTATGGAAGTATATAAAGTATTTTGGTGGGAGCATAAATCAAAACTAGGTCAGTATTCATCCGCAAAAGTCCATCGATCTTTAAAGATAAATCCAAAGGTAAATTTACCTAAGACGATTGAGGATTATGAAATTACCTTAGAAGAATTAGAAAATTTGGAAGTTGAGATTATTGATGGTCAATGATGTTAATGAGCATTACCTGATGTTGTCTGGTATACAGCATTTTCAGTTTTGTCCAAGACAATGGGCTCTTATCCACGTTGAACAGCAGTGGGAAGAAAATGTAAGAACTATTGAAGGGCAACATTTACATCGAAAGGCTGATCAACCTTTTATTAAAGAGCGGAGAGGCAATACTGTTATCACTAGAGCTATGCCAGTTCACTCAAGGACACTAAAAATTACCGGTGTATGTGATGTTGTTGAATTTGTTAAAGATGACTCGGGGATAGAAATAAATAATGTTGAAGGTCTATTTCTTGCTTATCCTGTTGAATATAAACGAGGTAAGCCAAAAAAGAATGATGCAGATATTTTACAATTAGTCGCTCAAGCAATGTGCTTAGAAGAGATGTTATTGTGTGAAATTAATAAGGGTTTTATATTTTATCATGAAATAAAAAGAAGAGTAGAGGTTCAAATAACAGAAAAACTAAAAAATAAAGTAATAAATATAGTTAATCAAATGCACCATTATTATCAAAATAGATATACACCAAAAGTTAAAACCGGTCCATTTTGTAAAAATTGTTCATTGCAACATATTTGTATACCTAAATTAATGAATGTTAGAACAGTTAAGCAATATATTGAAGGGAATATCAATGAATGAGAAAGTTACTTAATACTCTGTTCGTAACACAACCAGATATATATTTGTCTCTTGATGGTGGAAATGTGGTTTTAAATAAAGGTGATGAGAAAGTAGCTAGACTTCCACTTCATAACTTAGAATCTATAATTACTTGTGGTTATACTGGTGCAAGTCCAGCCTTAATGGGTTATTGTGCAGAAAATAATATTTCCCTCGTATTTTTAACTAGGAATGGTCGATTTATTGCTAGGGTAATTGGTGAGAGTAAGGGGAATGTTATATTAAGGAAAAAACAATATAGGGTCTCCGACGATGAATTTACTTCTACATTGATAGCACGAAATTTTATTATTGGCAAGATATTTAACAATAAGTGGATTGTTGAAAGAATGACAAGAGATTATCCTTTAAGAATTAATCTTGATTTGTTTAAAAGTGTATCAAGACAGTTATCCGCAATCATTAAAGAGGTTCGTAATTGTGAAGATTTAGAATCTTTAAGGGGATGGGAAGGTCAGGCAGCATATCATTACAATCGTATTTTTAATGATATGATTTTACAACAGAAGGATAGTTTTTTCTATGTGAAACGAAGCAGGAGACCCCCTCTTGATAATGTAAATGCAATGTTGTCATTTTCTTACACTTTACTGGCGAATGATACTGCACATGCGTTAGAATCAGTTGGATTAGATTCATATGTTGGCTTTTTGCATCGAGATAGACCTGGGAGAATTTCATTAGCTCTTGATGTAATGGAAGAGTTAAGAGGAGTTTATGCTGATAAATTTGTGTTATCGTTAATAAATAAAAGAGTTATTAACGATAAGGACTTCTTTAAAAAGGAAAATGGTGCAGTAATAATGAGCGATGAAGCCAGAAGAAAATTTTTATCAGCTTGGCAACAAAAGAAACAGGAAAAAATAACACACCCTTACTTAAAAGAGAGAATTGAGTGGGGATTAGTCCCATATGTTCAAGCTCTATTACTAGCAAGATTTTTACGTGGTGATCTTGACGAATACCCACCATTTTTATGGAAGTAGATGATATTCATGCTGGTTTTAGTCACATATGATGTCAGTACATCTAGTACTGGTGGAGAGAAAAGATTGAGAAAAGTATCTAAGTTGTGCCAAAGATATGGACAACGTGTACAAAATTCAGTATTCGAATGTGTTGTTGACTCTACACAATATGCTATTTTAAAGATTGAATTGGAAAAGATAATTGATAAACAATTTGATAGTCTTCGATTTTATAAAATAGGTAAAAATTATAAGAATAAAGTTGAACATATCGGAGCAAAAGAAAGTATTGAAATGGAAGGTCCATTAATTTTTTAGTTAGTGCGAACCATAAGTATACATTCTATTACAAATAGATTCGCACCTTAATATTGGTAATTTTTTCATAAAAATTTAGTAAATTTAATGTTTTTTATCTTGTTTGATAGCATTTCATGTTAATGTTGTCCAATTAATGTATTTTATTTATTTATTTTAAGAGAAATCGCAGTCGCACTCCTTGTGAGTGCGTGGATTGAAATACATTGGCAAGCTGAATACCAAACACCCGGCGGTCGTCGCACTCCTTGTGAGTGCGTGGATTGAAATGGATAAAGACTTAGCTGAAGAAAATGAATTCTTTGTCGCACTCCTTGTGAGTGCGTGGATTGAAATCAGACGAACCAAACTGGACTTATTACGGAATCCCGTCGCACTCCTTGTGAGTGCGTGGATTGAAATTTGGTGTTTGCCTAATTGTGCAAGTGGCACTTTTGTCGCACTCCTTGTGAGTGCGTGGATTGAAATTAGTTATAAAAATGATGAACTAGGCTTTATCACGTCGCACTCCTTGTGAGTGCGTGGATTGAAATGTGGCAACACACTCAAAACAAGGAAATGGTCGCGTCGCACTCCTTGTGAGTGCGTGGATTGAAATTGTTACTCGCTTACCCCACAAATTCCAACCTGTTGTCGCACTCCTTGTGAGTGCGTGGATTGAAATTGGAACAAACGTGATGTAGTATCCTGCGGCTTCATGTCGCACTCCTTGTGAGTGCGTGGATTGAAATATCTCGTCTTAAAGCTATAATTAAATTGTCATATGGTCGCACTCCTTGTGAGTGCGTGGATTGAAATTCATACGACATCACTGCACGACCTGCAATAAAATGTCGCACTCCTTGTGAGTGCGTGGATTGAAATAATACGCCACCAGTCACCGTCTTTTCCTTGTTCGTCGCACTCCTTGTGAGTGCGTGGATTGAAATTACATAATCATCAAACATTTTTATCATCCTAGTAAGTCGCACTCCTTGTGAGTGCGTGGATTGAAATTCTATCTGTTCCCATGTGAAGCCTAAATCTATTTCGTCGCACTCCTTGTGAGTGCGTGGATTGAAATATGTCGTAAGCGTAAAGCGATCTAGGGTTAAACTGTCGCACTCCTTGTGAGTGCGTGGATTGAAATCGTGACACTTAGCGCATAAGCTGATTAAGTTTTTAGTCGCACTCCTTGTGAGTGCGTGGATTGAAATTAATAAAAAAGGACGTCCTCGTAACGGTCGCCCCTCGTCGCACTCCTTGTGAGTGCGTGGATTGAAATTATCGTCTGTAATTCGAATACCTCAACTTTATTAGTCGCACTCCTTGTGAGTGCGTGGATTGAAATTATTACTTGTTTTCGATCCACTTATAATGCCTCCCGTCGCACTCCTTGTGAGTGCGTGGATTGAAATTCTAAATTTTACTTTTGTATTAAAACTGTCGTCCGTCGCACTCCTTGTGAGTGCGTGGATTGAAATATTGACAGTTTGGAGGATTTATAATGACTAGTTTGTCGCACTCCTTGTGAGTGCGTGGATTGAAATCGTATACTTATCACCATAGTTGTTTTCGTACGTTACGTCGCACTCCTTGTGAGTGCGTGGATTGAAATAATAATATGATTGGTTTTTGTAACAGTAACAAAGTCGTCGCACTCCTTGTGAGTGCGTGGATTGAAATCGATTACAAAAGGTAATTTAGTAAAAACAATCAAGTCGCACTCCTTGTGAGTGCGTGGATTGAAATGCTTAATGTAATCGGTTCTCCAAGTGTGAAATCAGTCGCACTCCTTGTGAGTGCGTGGATTGAAATATATCGTTGAATATTTAACTAAAGAAAAGGATAAGTCGCACTCCTTGTGAGTGCGTGGATTGAAATTGCTTCGACATCTTCGGGAGCTGGTGTCCAATCGGGTCGCACTCCTTGTGAGTGCGTGGATTGAAATTAACTCAAAGTCTTGTAATGGTTCATTTAGTTCTTGTCGCACTCCTTGTGAGTGCGTGGATTGAAATATGTAATCAGTCCTTTCTCTATCTTAGTTTATCGTCGCACTCCTTGTGAGTGCGTGGATTGAAATAAGGATAGATGATGCTGTCCTTTTTATTTTAAAAGTCGCACTCCTTGTAAGTGGGTGAATTATTTTACCGTGAAGTTAAGTACAAAACAAGCGATCTTGTCAAAAAAACGGTTATACCAATATATTATTTTTAAGCATTTTAACACTTTAAAAAGTCTATTCTAAACGCGCACCTTCACTAGCAACATTTTTCCCCATAGTCCAACTCTACTAACAAACATAATAAACCCCCAATTCAAACTTCAGAGTACCTTCTGTCCTTAAATAATGTTATGATACAATGAGAAAATAAAATCTTAAAGGAGGCGAGGTAACGGTGGAATGTGAAGGAAATTCAATTGCTATGATAGAGCGAAATTTACGATACATAAACGGTATAATAAAACATAAAGGTAGAGAGATTTTAAAAGACTATTCGATTACGACACCACAGTTTATTGCATTACAGTGGTTACTAGAAGAAGGAGATCTGACAATCGGTGAATTGTCGCACAAATTAAATTTAGCTTTTAGCACGACAACGGACTTAATAGATCGAATGGAGCGGAATAAGTTAGTTGAACGTAAACGAGATGAGAAAGATCGACGTGTTGTAAGAATTCATCTCTTACCAGTCGGACATAAAATTATTTGTGAAGTGATAAAAATGCGCCAAATTTACTTAAGTGAGGTACTATCAGATGTAGCAACTGATAAGGTGGATATGCTCGATGAATTATTAAAAATTTTACTAGAAAAAATGAAAAAAGATCTTGAAAATAAATAGAATGTTAGAAAATGAGGGATAAAATTGGATCAACCAATAGGAGTGATTGATTCAGGGGTTGGTGGTCTAACTGTAGCTCGTGAATTAATGCGTCAATTACCAAAAGAACAGATTATTTATTTAGGCGATACGCTTCGCTGTCCGTATGGTTCACGACCGGAACAAGAAGTGATTCAGTTTACATTAGAAATGGTAGACTTTTTAATGCAAAAGAAGATTAAGTTACTCGTAATCGCGTGTAACACAGCAACTGCATTTACATTAGACTTATTAAAGGAAAAGCTGGATATTCCGGTAATTGGTGTTATTCAACCGGGTGCTAGGGCAGCAATTAAGGTGACAAAGACAAAAGAAGTCGCAGTCATTGGGACTGAGGGAACGATAAAAAGTAAAGCATATCCACAAGCACTTCAACAAATTTCATCGAAGATTTCTGTTAGTAGCTTAGCTTGTCCTCAATTTGTCCCGTTAGTAGAACGTGGAGATTTTTCAAGTCATGAAATGAAAGAAGTTGTCAGTGAATCATTAGCTTCCTTAAAGCAGGTGAAAAATCTTGATACCTTGATACTAGGCTGTACACATTACCCGATTATTTCTGATCAAATTCAATTAGAGATGGGTAATCAAGTTCAAATTATTTCTTCAGGTGAAGAAACAGCTCGAGAAGTGAGTACGATACTATCTTATAACCAGTTGGCGTATCGAGGTGATCGACAACCTCAGCATGAATTTTTCACAACAGGATCCGCTCAACTGTTTCAACAAATCGCAAATGTTTGGATGGATGAACCGGTGGAAAATGTAAAACATGTCGTCATTAATCATACTATTGATAACAAGTAGTTTAACTACTTGTTTTTTAATACAAGCAGGTCTAATTTATAAAAATGGCTCGTATACATATTAGTACAAACCATCTAGAGGAGGGTACGTATGAATATACGAGTACTAACGAAACGAACGATGCAATTTTTATTAATTGTCACTACTTTATTTTTTGTTATAGGGTGTAATTCATCAAAGGAAGACGACTTAGAGGATATGGATGCACCGCAAGATTTGGTAGAGGACGAGCTGACTGAGGATTCAGAGGAGGATGCGTCTGATTTATCAGCTGAAACTGTTTCACGAAGACTGTATTTGTTAAGTAAAGAAGGAGTAGTGGTACCTCATACATTTGAGTTGCCAAAACTAGAAACAAATGAAGTTGCTGCGCAAGCTGTTGAATATTTAGTGGAAGGTGGACCGATTACGAATCAATTACCTAACGGCTTTGAAGCTGTATTGCCTGCTGGTACTGAAGTGCTTGGGTTGAATTTAGAGGAAGATGGTACATTAGTAGTCGATTTGTCTGAAGAGTTTTTAGAGTATGATGGCTCTAAGGAACAACAAATTATTCAAGCGATGACGTATACACTTACGGAATTCGATAGTGTAGAACGTGTGAAGTTATGGGTGAATGGATTTGAGCAAAATACAATGCCTGTAAACGGAACGCCAATTCGCGACGGCTATAGTCGTGCTAATGGAATTAATATACTCGATACAGACGCGGTCGATTTAATTAATAGTGAGGCAGTTACAATCTATTACCCGGCGCAAATGGGTGAAAACATATACTATGTTCCAGTTACGCAACATATTGAGTCTGATGATTTAAATCGTGGTATCGTTGAAGCACTACTAAGTGGACCGACTTATGAATCAAAATTACTTCATGTGTTTAATCCGAATATCGAGTTAATCGATGTGAGCGTTACAGATGAAGGAATTATGACAATTGAGTTTACTGAAGAAATCTTAGCTGACGTAAATGAAGCTTATATTGCTGATGAGGTAATTGAAACATTAGTCTTAACTTTAACGGATTTACCTGATGTAAATGGTGTTTCTATTAGGGTTGAGAACGTCGAACAAATTTTTAGTGAACACGGCATTCCATATAGTGAACCAGTCACACGCGAGTCATTTGTTCCTACTAGTCGTTTCTAAGCTGATTTATCAGCTTTTTTTTTACCCTTTTTTAAAAAACTTTCGAATGAAATTATCGATTGAGCTAAAAATATGTTACGATTGTTTAGAATAGGAGGATTGTCAAATGAGACCAAATAATAGAAATTCAAATGAATTACGACCAATATCAATCATAACAGACTTTATTACACATCCTGAGGGTTCTGTTTTGATTTCTATAGGTGAAACAAAAGTAATCTGTAATGCGAGTATTGAAGATCGCGTACCACCATTTTTACGAGGACAAGGTAAGGGATGGATTACAGCTGAATACGCGATGCTACCGCGAGCAACTGAACAACGAAACATCCGAGAATCTTCCCGCGGTAAAGTTTCTGGACGTACAATGGAAATTCAGAGATTAATTGGCCGTGCTTTAAGAGCAGTAGTCGATTTAGATAAGATCGGTGAAAGAACAATCTGGGTAGATTGTGATGTTATTCAGGCAGATGGCGGTACACGCACTGCATCAATTACTGGTGCATTTGTTGCTGTTGTACTTGCTTTAGGGAAACTACTTGAGCAAGAGGCAATTGAAGAAATGCCAATTACGGACTATTTAGGTGCGATTTCTGTTGGAATTTTACCAGATGGTGAAGCGGTATTGGATTTAGAGTATGTTGAGGATGCTGAAGCTAAGGTAGATATGAATATTGTCATGACAGGAAAGAATGAATTTGTCGAGCTTCAGGGTTCTGGAGAGGAATCAAGCTTCTCTTATCAAGAACTAGAGAAAATGCTTGAACTAGGCAAGAAAGGTATCGATGAAATCTTCCAAATTCAGAAAGATGCTTTAGGAGAACTAGCTGAAAGGATCGAGAAGAAAGAGGAATAATCATGAAAAAGATTTTAATAGCAACTAAAAACAAAGGAAAAGTAGATGACTTTAGAGCAATTTTTGATCAAGATTGTGTTGAAATTATTTCATTATTAGATCTTGACTCTTCTATTGAAGATATTGAAGAAACAGGTGAGACTTTTTCGGAAAATGCTATCTTAAAAGCAGAGGGAATTGCTGAACAGATGAATTTACCTGTTTTAGCAGATGATTCTGGTTTATCAATTGATTATTTAGATGGACGTCCAGGTGTTTATTCGGCACGTTATGCAGGAAGCGATAAGGACGATCAACGCAATATTGAGAAGGTATTAAGTGAGCTAGAAGGTGTACCTTTAGAAAAGCGTAGAGCATCGTTTATTTGTGCTTTGGCTTTTGCAGTACCTGGTAAGGAAACTATCGTTAAGTATGGGAAATGTAGTGGTGTCATTGTTGAAGAGCCGATAGGAGAAAATGGATTTGGCTATGATCCTATTTTTATGCCCGATGGCTATAATTTGACGATGGCACAATTATCACCAGAGGAAAAAGGACGTATAAGTCATCGTGGTAAGGCATTAAAAGAAATGGCAGCTTGGTTAGAATTAGAGGGGAAAGAAGGTTTTGACTGATGCCAAAAGTTTTAATTGTTAGTGATAGTCATGGTTGGATGAAGGAATTACTGAATCTTAAAAATCGCTACCAAGATGAAGTTGATCAAATGATTCATTGCGGCGATTCAGAATTGGATTATCATCAATTGCCTATTCAAGGATTTAAACGAGTGGGTGGTAATACCGATTTTGATATTGATTTTCCTGAAGAACTTGTTTTTGATGTTAAAGGGACGACTTTTTATGTTGCTCATGGTCATATGCATAATATTAATTTCACCTTAGACCCCATTACATATCGTGCAAGTGAGCTTCATGCAAGAATCATTTGCCATGGTCATTCGCATCGTGCTGGTGCAACAAAAATTGGAAATCAGCTTGTCATTAATCCAGGGAGTATTCGTTACCCACGTGGTCGAAAAGAAGAAACTTATGCTCTTTTAGAATGGAATGATGCCAATGAGTATGAAGTACACTTTTACCGACTCAATGGTGAAGAAGTTAAGGATCTAGCTTTTTCAACAAAATTGGTTTAGTCATTTTTAGTAATAATTTCAAGAGTTATTCAGTAATCAGTAATATAAATTCTGATTATTGAGGTGAACAACATGGATGAGCGTAAAGAGAAAGAACGCAAAGAAACGAAAAGCGATCCTAGTAGAGTTGCTGTTGCATTTATCAAATAAGCAGCAATATTGATTGTTTTTTCAGGATCTTGTGGTTCCTTATTAATTATATTTTGTAGTGTTTAATTTTTAGTAAATCAAGCCGTGGTCAATAGACTCGGCTTTTTTTCTTGTTTATCGGGAGTTGTGACCAAGTTTTAAAAAACAAGCATATCACCATGTAAAATGACGTCATTAAGCCAAGCCTAAAAGCGTATTGATAAAGGGAAAGGAGTGATATATTATGGTAGATTTACTAAAAGAATATCTAATTGAAGATGCATTAGTAATAATCCCTGCTTTGATGATTTTAGGGAAAATTATTAAAGATACTCCGAATATTCAAGATTGGTTAATCCCTTATATCTTACTTGTAATAGGTGTTGTATTTGCGGTTGGGATGATTGGTTTTAGTTTTGACAGTGTTATTCAGGGGATTTTAGTGAGTGGATCAGCAGTTTTTGGTAATCAACTGTACAAACAAGTAAAATGTAAGAGTGACGATTGTATAAAAAAACCACACTAACAAATTATGGAAGAACAAAAAGCCTTGCAAAATCAATATTTGCAAGGCTTTCCTAATGATAAAAAAGAAAGTTGTATTTTAAAAATGGCACATGTTTGTCACACGATAAAAGAATTAAGTTTTTTGGTAAAAGGAAAAACCCTCACAAACTCAATGTTTGTAAGGGTTCTTAGTAGCGTCCCAGGAGCGATTCGAACGCCCGACCGACGGCTTAGAAGGCCGTTGCTCTATCCTGCTGAGCTACTGGGACATAATTGGAGCGGGTGAAGAGAATCGAACTCTCGTCATCAGCTTGGAAGGCTGAGGTTTTACCATTAAACTACACCCGCATAATTCATATTTTTTTCGTCTGTTTTAACGGACAAGATTTATTATAGTCATCTTTCAACCTGTTGTCAATTATTTTTTCATTTTTATTTAAAAAATTTTAATAAAATCTTACCTGACATAGATTATTATAGCAAATTTTTTAAAAATGAAAACAAAGTTTTGCGTTAATCATATAAGTTATTTTTTTATTTTGATTTAAATTTTTATTAGAACTAGACTTATAATCCCGTTGATTCGCTAATTTGTCAGTTTGAATCGATTAATAAATTATTCTATGATATTGTTACAGAAAGGAAGTGAGCAATGTTTATCAATCAACGCGTAATATCAAATGAGCTAAGGACGCTTCGATCTTTAAATCTGCGGAGTGCCTTATCAAAGGAAGAGTATCAATATTATTTGAGCTTAGAAAAAGGATTGGAAGGGGAGAGAAAACTAGATCAGCGATTAGAGGAATTACCAGAGGAAGTTTTGATTTTACGAGATTTAACTTTAGAAATAGGTCATTCAATTTTTCAATTGGATACGTTGTTGACTTTTGAAAATCAACTTTACTTATTAGAAGTGAAAAATTTAGAAGGTGACTATTATCTTGATGGACAACTATTTAAAAATATATACGGTAAAGAAATTCGCAACCCACTGCTACAGCTAAATCGCTGTGCCTCACTCTTAAGACAATTTCTTCAAAGCGTCGGTTTTAATATTAAAGTCAACGCGAGACTTGTTTTTATCAACCAAGAGTTCACCCTTTATCAAGCCCCGCTCAATTCAGAAATGATTTTCCCAACACAAATTAATCGATTTATTAATACGTTAAAAGATGAAGCTCATCATTTAGGCCAAATGCACCGTAAACTGGCTAATCAATTATTAACCAAGCGACTTTTAACTAATCGGCATGAAACTCGATTTAGCTATGATTTTCATCAATTAAAAAAAGGTGTAATTTGTTTTGATTGTTATTCTTATATGGGTAAGTTTAGTCCAAATAAGTTGAAGTGCCAGCATTGCGGAAAAGTCTTATCAAATATTGAGGCAGTCCTAGCTAATATAGGAGAGTTTCGTTTTCTTTTTCCTAAGAAGAAGCTAACGATTAATAATATTTATCAGTGGTGCGGATCGGGAGAGCTCGTTTCGATTAACACAGTTAGAAAAACTTTAAATAAAAATTATATTTTAAAGCGACTTGGCCCAGCGTCATATTATACTGAGTATGAGGAAGCGGCTAAATCAATGTAACTATGGGTTAACTAGGAATCTTCAACGTTTGGGTCGAAAAATTGCTCAAATGTTGAAGATTCCGCTATAATCTTTATTTTTTTGTCATAAAAACTGCTGAAACATTAAAGATTTGCTTAAAATCGTTAACTTTAGGCTTAGATAAATGCTAAAACATTAACGATTCCGACCAAATCATTAACTTTTCGCCATAAAAAGATCACAAAGGTTGAAGATCCCGCTGTAATCGTGAACCTTTGACAGGAAAAATTGCAGAAAGGTTAAAGATTCGGTTAAATCGTAAACGTTTGACATATAATAAAGCCGAAACGTTAAGGATTCAGCCCAAATCGTAAACCTTTGGCTTAGAAAAGCGCTGGAACGTTAACGATTCCACTCAAATCTTAAACTTTTCTCCCGAGAAGATGCTCAAATGTTAAAGATTCCACACAAATCGTGAACCTTTAGCCACAAAAAGCGCACAAATATTAAAGATCCCGCCACAATCATCAACCCCCAGCCCAAGCTTAAACCGATTCGTTAAAGATCTCACGCTAAACTAAAAAGCATAGCCTCAAATTAAGAGACGATGTTTAAAAACGGATGGATTACATAACATCAATTTGCTTTGCAGGTTTAAAACTTAATGCTCGACTAGTTGATCAATTGATACGCTGATTTTTTCCTCGGGGTTGTCTAATGGGTGTATCGTTGCTAATTCTTGATCTACATCGACGTGCTCAATAAAAACCTTCTGACCTTGATAAGTAACATGCACCATATCAGGTATCATCACAATTTCTTGGGCTCTTGCAGCATCCATATTTTCAACTCCTTTAGTTTAATCATTAATAATATTGACCAATCAAATAAAAACATACTTGATTATAGTTGTTCTTTATTGCAGGTGTAATTCAGAATAAGCTATAATAGTGTAACTATTGAATTGAAATTATTTTCATGAAATAGTAAATTAAAGACTATTGTAAAAATAATATACATAATATTTTCATCAAGAGGGAAGTAACAAATTGGCGATTGGTTTGAATTTTCTTTCAAAGGGAAGAATAACTTTAAGACAAAGATGCTTTATATGAAAGGAGGGTTATAATGCGGGAACGACATGACAATATAGTTCTATTTCCTAAACAAAAGAAAAATCTTGAGGAAAAAGCTTTTCATGCAATGCACGAACGAAATTATGAAAAAGCGATCGATTACTTTCAAGAGCTGCTAGACTTCGGAATTACTGATCAAACGATATTGTTAGGGAAATTGACGAGCTTAATTGAGTTGGGAAGACAAGATGAAGCTGAAGAGCTATGTGAAGACTTAATTGCAAAAAAAGATGAACATTACTTTTCATACATAAATGTATACGCCACTTTGTTGTTTCAATTTCATAAACATAAAGATGTTGCAAAATTATTGGAAGAGACTTTAAGCACTGAAAAAATTCCTTCTATATTAAGAAGTCAGTTTGAAAAATTATATGAAGTAAATCGGCCATTAGTAAATGAACAAATTGAACAAGAAGAAAAAATAACAAAACGTGAATTAATTGAGGCTTTTCAGACGAATGACAGTTTAGCACAGTGGCATTTAGTTAATCATTTACAAAATGCTGATATCACACCTTACATATCATTGTTCGAAAAAATGTTGATAGATCACAAAGTAAACCCAGTTATAAAAACAGTCATTGTAGGCTTGTTACAAGCAAAATCAATTGATCAATCGTTTAAAGTAATTAAATTTAATACTGAGGTAGAAATTAACCCCAGTACATTTCCATTTAAAAATGATCACCCGTTTCGAACTGCCTTCAGGGAAGTAATGGAAGAGTATGAACAAAAAAATCCAACTTTTTATCAATTGTGTGAACAATTAATTGATCGCTTTTTCTATGTACTGTATCCACTAACGCCGAAAATGTCTGATTTAATGTTAACTAGAGATTCCATGATTGCAATCGTCGAGAGTTCGTTTGAATCCAAATCTCAACTGACAGAAGAATATTACTCAAAAGAGATATTGACTATGGCAAATCAAATTATCGAACTAGAAAAAATCTACTTTTCAATAATAGAAGAATGAAGAATATAATCTGAAAATGCCCTAAATCTTTGTTAATTCTAATTGTTGAATCGCAACATGTTTGTGGTATAATGGAATGGTTGTAATTTGCGTTCGGAATCGTCTCATTTTGTAGAACCATGAATGAACGGCAAATAGAATTTATATACGTATTAATGGAGGGAATAAGAATGACAGCTACATGGGAGAAAAAAGAAGGTAATCTAGGAACCCTAACTGTTGAAGTTTCAGCAGATAAATTTAATGAAGCATTAGACCAAGCATTCAAAAAGGTAGTTAAGGATGTACAATTACCTGGTTTCCGTAAAGGAAGAGTTCCACGAGGACTATTCGAACAACGTTTTGGCGTTGAATCATTGTATCAAGATGCAGTTGATATTGTTTTACCAGAAGCTTACACAGCTGCCGTAGAAGAAACAGGAATTTCACCTGTAGATCAACCATCAATTGATATTACTCAAATTGAAAGAGGTCAACCACTAATCTTTACAGCAGAAGTAACTGTAAAACCAGAAGTGAAATTAGGTGACTATAAAGGCCTTGAAGTAGAAGAAGAAGACACTACAGTAACTGACGAAGATGTTAATGCTGAAATCGAAAAAGAGCGTCAACGTCTAGCAGAATTAGTTGTAAAAGAAGAAGGAACTGTTGAAGAAGGCGACACAGTTGTTATCGACTTTGAAGGCTTTATCGGTGATGAAGCATTTGAAGGTGGAGCAGGTAAAAACCACTCACTAGAAATTGGCTCAGGTTCATTTATTCCAGGATTTGAAGATCAATTAATCGGTAAAGAAAACAATGCTGAGACAGAAGTAAATGTTACTTTCCCAGAAAATTATCACGCTGAAGACCTAGCTGGTAAAGAAGCAGTTTTCAAAGTAACAATTCATGAAATTAAAGCTAAAGAATTACCAGAATTAGATGATGAGTTTGCTAAAGATGTTGATGAAGAGGTTGAAACATTAGCAGAACTTACTGAAAAAATTAAAGAACGCCTAGAAAACCAAAAGAAAACAACTGCTGAGAACAAAAAGCGTGAATCATTAATTAATCAAGCTTCTGAAAATGCAGAAATTGACATTCCAGAAGTTATGATTGAAAATGAAGTTGACCGTATGTTACGTGAATTCGAACAACGCATTCAACAACAAGGTATGACTCTTGAAATGTATACACAATTCTCAGGTCAAGATGAAGACCAACTTAAAGAGCAAATGCGTGAAGATGCAGGCAAACGTGTTAAAACAAACCTTGTTTTAGAAGCGATCTATGATCAAGAAGGTTTAGAAGTTACTGATGAAGACGTTGAAAAAGAATTTGAATCAATGGCTAACATGTACCAAATGGAAGTTGAACAAATTAAACAAATGCTTGGCGGAAATGTTGACATGTTAAAAGAAGATCTAAAATTCACTAAAGCAATTGATTTCTTACTAGAAAATAGCATAGTTAAATAATTTATAAAAACAGAGAAAACAAGGAGCAACAATTCCTTGTTTTCTCTAACTCATAATAAATATACTTACATAAGTGACACCCTAATACTTTTCACTACGTTTTTTTACATACATATGTTATTATACACAGACTTTCTTTAATTCGTTTAAGCTTTTATCAATTGGGAAAGACTAAAATAAGCACATGAAGAGTAAATGTTTTAAATCTGTTTTCTTATTTGTTATGATAAGTTAAAGCTAAAATCTAAACTTTTGAAATATAAAAATAGAGAATCAAGATTGTCTATCCAATAATAGTGAAGGTTAGTTTTTATAGAGAGGTGAAGAATTTTGTATAAGTTTAATGAAGATAAAGGACAACTTAAATGTTCTTTTTGTGGTAAAACTCAGGAACAAGTTCGTAAGCTAGTAGCTGGACCTGGTGTTTATATTTGTGATGAATGTATCGATCTTTGTGCTGAAATAGTTGAAGAAGAGCTAGGCATCGATCAAGATATTGAATTTACTGATGTACCCAAACCACAAGATATTGCTGCAATTTTAGATGAATATGTAATCGGCCAAAATAAAGCGAAAAAGAGCTTATCAGTAGCTGTTTACAATCACTATAAACGCATTAATACATTAGATCATCGAGACGATGTGGAATTATCAAAAAGTAACATTGCCATGATCGGACCAACGGGTAGTGGTAAAACATTACTTGCCCAAACTTTAGCGAGAATTTTAAATGTTCCATTTGCTATTGCTGATGCGACATCACTAACAGAAGCAGGTTATGTTGGTGAAGACGTTGAGAACATTTTACTTAAATTGATTCAAGCAGCTGATTATGATATTGAAAAAGCTGAAAAAGGTATTATCTATATTGATGAAATTGATAAAGTCGTACGTAAATCAGAAAACCCATCAATTACTCGAGATGTATCAGGTGAAGGGGTACAACAAGCACTCTTGAAAATTCTTGAAGGTACAACAGCAAGCGTTCCGCCACAAGGGGGACGTAAGCATCCGCACCAAGAGTTTATTCAAATTGATACAACGAACATCCTATTTATCGTTGGTGGGGCATTTGATGGTATCGATCAAATCGTTAAAAGTCGTCTAGGTAAAAAGGTTATCGGTTTTGATGCAGAGGCTTCTGAAAGTGAATTGACAAAAGCTGAATTACTACAAAAAGTGCTACCAGAAGACTTACTGAAGTTCGGTTTAATCCCTGAGTTTATTGGACGATTACCGGTTATTTCGAGCTTAGAGCCGCTTGATCAAGATGCATTGGTTCAAATTTTAATAAAGCCTAAGAATGCACTTGTTAAGCAATATCAACGTTTATTCCAAATGGATAATGTTGAATTAGAATTTGAGCAAGAGGCACTTGAAGCAATTGCAGAAAAAGCAATGGAAAGAAAAACAGGTGCACGTGGTCTACGTTCAATTATTGAAACAGTTATGTTAGATGTGATGTTTGAATTACCATCACGATCAGATATTAAAAAGTGTATCATTACTAAAGAAACAATTGATACTGAAAATGGTCGTCCAACTTTAATCACACAAGATGGCACAATTGTTTCAGAAGAAAAACCAAAAGAAAGTGCTTAATTAATGTTAAAAAATCCCTTGTTGTGATAAAGCAAGGGATTTTCCTTTCTAGCTTGACCAATAGATGGAGGTTATCAAAATGAGTGAAGTAAGCCGATTAACGATCCCGTTACTTCCATTAAGAGGGATGGTTGTATTTCCAACAGTTGTGATGCATTTAGATGTTGGTAGAAAAGCGTCTGTAGAAGCGCTTGAGATGGCTATGATGGAGCAAAGACAAATCTTACTTGTTTCTCAGAAGGAAAGTGCGATTCAAGAGCCGAAGAAGGAAGATTTAAATTCAATTGGAACAGTATCATATGTAAAACAAATGCTTAAATTACCAAACGGAACAGTTCGAGTTTTAGTAGAAGGTACAAGTAGAGCTAGAGTTTTATCATATAAACAAGAATTGCCGTATATGTCAGTAGAAGCTGAAACTTTGCCGGATTTACCATTATTGGATGAACCGAAGCGGATTGCTTTAGTACGAACATTAATGTCACAATTTAAAAAATACGTGGGCTTATCAAAAAAACTCTCCACTGAGACATATAGTAGTTTGATGGATATTGATGATTTATCACGCTTAACTGATGTGATTAGCTCACATTTACCATTAAAATCTACAATTAAACAGCAACTATTAGAGACGATAGAGGTAGAAGTACGAGCGCAAGACTTAATTGAGTTAATTTCAAATGAACAAGAAGTCCTTCGACTTGAACAAAAAATTGATCGCCGTGTGAAGAAATCGATTGAGCAAACACAGAAGGAATATTATTTACGTGAACAAATGAAAGCGATCCAAAAAGAATTAGGTTCTCGAGATGGAAAGTCTGGCCAGATTGCTGATCTACAAGAAAAAATCGAACAAAGTGGAATGCCAGACCGGGTCTTAAAAGTCGCAATGAAAGAGCTCGACCGTTATGAGCGAATTCCACAAACATCTGCGGAAAGCTCAGTAATAAGGAATTATTTAGATTGGTTAATTTCATTACCTTGGACTGAAGAAACAGAAGACGATCTAGATATTAACCGCGCAACGAGTATCTTAAATGAAGATCACTATGGTTTAGAGAAAGTTAAAGAACGCGTCTTAGAGCACTTAGCTGTTCAGCAGTTAACAAATAGCTTACGCGGTCCTATATTGTGTTTAGTTGGTCCACCAGGTGTAGGAAAGACATCACTAGCGAAATCTATTGCCCGGGCCATTAATCGTCGTTTTATTCGGATCTCACTAGGTGGTGTCCGTGATGAAGCTGAAATTAGAGGACACCGTAGAACGTATGTTGGTGCAATGCCAGGTCGGATTATTCAAGGGATGAAAAAAGCTGGAACGATAAATCCGGTTATATTGTTAGATGAGATTGATAAGATGACCAATGATTATCGTGGTGATCCTTCTGCGGCTATGCTTGAGGTACTAGACCCGGAACAGAATCATCAGTTTAGTGATCACTTTATTGAAGAATCGTATGATTTAAGTAATGTCATGTTTATTGCTACAGCGAATAATTTACAGACGATTCCAGCACCACTTCTTGATCGAATGGAGATTATTTCAATTGCTGGTTATACTGAAGTAGAGAAATTACACATTGCTAAGGAGCATTTGATTCCGAAACAAATAGCTACACATGGATTAACAAAAGGGCAACTGCAAATTCGTGATGAAGCGATTACTCAGTTAATTCGTCGTTATTCCCGAGAAGCAGGCGTTCGTCAATTAGAGAGACAAGTCGCATCTATTTGTCGAAAAGCAACTAAACTATATGTATCAGAAGAGAAAAAACGTATTATCGTTACGAAAAAACAGTTAGAAAATTTATTAGGTAAACCGATCTATCGTTATGGTATGATGGAAACTGAAGATCAAGTTGGTGCTGCAACAGGTTTAGCATATACAGCTGCAGGAGGAGACACATTATCGATTGAAGTGAGTATTGTTCCTGGCAAAGGTAAACTTGCTTTGACAGGTAAATTGGGTGACGTGATGAAAGAATCTGCACAAGCAGCCTTAAGTTATGTAAGATCACGAACTACTGAACTTGCAATTGATCCAGATTTTTATCAAACCCATGATATCCATATTCACGTTCCTGAAGGGGCAACACCAAAAGATGGTCCGTCAGCAGGTATTACAATTGCAACGGCGCTTGTCTCAAGTTTAACGAACCGACCAGTTAGACGTGAAGTTGGTATGACAGGTGAAATTACGCTTAGAGGTCGTGTATTGCCAATAGGCGGGCTAAAGGAAAAAGCTTTAAGTGCACATCGAGCTGGACTTTCAACAATAATTTTACCAAAAGATAATGAAAAGGACTTAGTCGACATTCCAGACAGTGTTCGTAAGAGTCTTGACTTTATTACTGTGAGTCATCTAGATCAAGTATTAGAACACGCACTTAAGGAGGTGTAGAATGAAAGTAACACAATCAGAATTTACAATTAGCGCGGTCTCACCAAATCAATATCCAACTGAAAACTTACCTGAAATCGCACTAGCAGGTCGTTCTAATGTTGGGAAGTCATCATTTATAAACAAAATGATCAATCGAAAAGCTTTAGCAAGAACTTCTTCAAAACCAGGAAAAACTCAAACGTTAAATTATTATTTAATTAATGAATTCTTTTATTTTGTTGACGTCCCTGGATATGGTTATGCGAAAGTTTCTAAAACAGAGCGTGAAGCTTGGGGTAAGATGATGGAAACCTATTTTTCTGAACGTGAACCGCTTCGCGCAACGATTTTAGTCGTTGATATTAGACATAAACCTACAAATGATGACGTGATGATGTATGATTTCTTAAAACATTACGACATTCCAGTCATTATCATCGCAACGAAATTAGATAAAATTAAAAAAGGACAAGTTAACAAGCAAGTGAAGTTAATTAAAGAAACTTTATCAATCGAACCAGGAGATCAAGTTATCCCATTTTCATCCGAAACAGCACAGGGGAAAGAAGCAGCCTGGAACGCGATTCAAGCATATTTAGCATAAAAACGTTAAGCTTATAAACAGTTTCAGTTGATATTGCTGAGAGTAGCCATTTAAATTACACTTTTAAAAAACTATCCTTCAAGCAATTTTAAAATCCAATTCAAATAAAAACAGGAATCTAGTATTAAACTGGATTCCTGTTTTTATATTTTAGTTGTATTTTAGACTTATCGTTTTTTAAATAATAAATAAACACCAAATACAATTAAGCCAACTGGCCAGTAATCCTCGAGAACTTTGAACAATACATCAACAGATTCTGAAAATCGATGATTTGTAAGTGAAATGATCATAAATAAACCAAGCAATAATAAAAATAAACCAGGATATAGTCCTGCTTTTGTTTTCTGATAACGCAAAAGAAATGCAATCCCAAGTATTACTGCATAGACACTCCAATGATCAATCCAATTAGGATACAGTGTCAGTGCATGGTAGTGAATACCTAATCCTAATGCAAGAACACTAGGAAAAAGCTTATCATAATCACGCTTTAAGTAACTATGTATGAGTAAACTAATTCCGAAAATAATTAATAAGCTTGGCCAAGTTATTAACGGTTCAAGAAATGGGATAGATAATTGCTCTAATAAATAGTAAAAACCAATCCCAATTAATAAGTAAGCAACCATACTGTTTTGTTTACGCAAGTCAATCACCTAACTTTTTTAAAGGATTTTTCCAAACTGATGGGGTTAATCTTCGTATATTTTACCAGATTGATAGTAATTTGCCCAATTAGTTAAAATATAAGATTCATATTTTTATTAAGAAAATCAGCTTTTGATAGGGATGATAAGCATATTATTGTATAAAAATCATATATCTGATATAGAAGACGTGTACTTGTTGTAAAGGTTGATAATACTACATTCTGATCAAATTATATTTAATTTGTTGTAAACATCCTCGACGTCTTTAAGCTGATAAATGAACGTATTCTGACTTAACTCGGAACTGCGAAATTTTTAAAGAAGGAGGAAGGGTGATGGCAGATAAAGAAGTAAGGCCATTTCATTTTGATTTAACTGAAACGTTATATTTTCATAGAAATGAAGGCGTCTCAGAAATGTTAGGAATTGGACTTGATCCGGAGATTACAATTGAATCACATCCGGATTATGTGTCAATTCGTGGAATTATTGCGTTAACAGGAGAGTATTTACCTGTATTTGTTGATGATGATCGAGATGTTGAAGATGATGAGGAAATTCAAGCGCATTACTTTAAGCGGGTAGAGCGTGATGAGGACGGCATTTGTGATTTTCTTCATCATTTTCCAATTGATATCTCGATCCCTCATGAGCGAATTCGTCAGCTATCAGACTTAACTGTAAGTGTGGATCACTTTGATTACAAAATTCCAGATCCTCGAAAAATGATATTGGAGGCTACGATTGAGATAGGTGGTCTTGAATATGATCGACAGGTTGAAACAGAAGAAACCTTAGATGAAGTAATAGAAGAAGTGATCGAAGCAGACGATGAAGTTATAGAAGAAGATGAACGTGTTGAATTCGATCTAAAAATTAAGGAAGAAGAGCCAGAGCCTGTTGAAGAGGAAGAAATAGATGTAAAAGAGGAAAAAGTTGAAGTTGAAGAAAAGGTTCTGCCATTTAAACCTCGTGAAGAAGTCAAACCAGAATTGAATGTCACGGTAGATAAAAAAGAGGAAGTACTAGAAGAAGCGCGTACAGCATCGTTTGATGATGAATTTGATAGTGATGATGTTGAACAAGAGGAAGAACGTATTGAGCACCCAACATACTTACTTGATTTATTTAAACAACCTGATGTAGCTGAAGAACGCTTTTCTCAATTAAAGATTTATATTGTACAGAATGATGATACGTTAGAAAGCATTTCAGAAAAATACCAAGTAAATTTAACGAAATTACAACGAATTAATCGTCTTGATACGACTGATGTTAATCAAGGGCAAATTTTATATATACCTGAGTCAATTTCATAATTGCTCTTTTTAAAAATACAAAGACTGATCGAATTTCTAATTTGTATTTTAAAAAACAGAAATCATGCGACTTGTTGCTGATTCAATTGGGCATTGATACGGTCTGCTGCTA
>FZPS01000028.1_pt79 | contig 25836 bp, 26 predicted proteins | sample 1817821 | NCBI WGS metagenome assembly FZPS01 (sample SAMEA104158645, study PRJEB21678) | metagenome | place: Germany | collected 2015-04-21 | reverse complement strand
CTTCTACATTTATCCCCCCTCGCATAAGATTATGTCCTGCACCACCCAATGAAAGAGGTGTCTTATAAAATTGAATTACCATAGTTCCATATAGTTGTGCATCTGCCGCTAATGCTGACTTGTTTGAACTATATGATTGAGCATTGAACATTTGAATGCCGACTCCTATTGCCGCACCCACTATTATTACACTCAATACTATCAATAAAATTTGTTGTGTTCCCATTCTTTGTTAATCTCCTAATTTATAACCTTTTATTTTATTATTTTTCAACTTGTTTCTATTTTGCCCTCCTATTATATCAATCTCTTCAAGAAAAATTAAAAGTCGAATAAAAAATCTTATCTTCATCGTTTATTTTAGTTTCATTATATTTCTCAATAATCTCTACATATTTTTCAATCTAATATTCACTTATACGTCGTTTATCAAAGTAAATGTGTTTGATTTTTCAATCAGTTACAACTATCTACGATATTTCACTATAATTTTTTTTATCAAATAATATATACTATTTATATTTTTTTAAAAAAGGATAATAAACCTATTGAAAAAATAACCCCTTATATTTGTGTATAGATTTTTGTTTATCTATATCTTGACAATATTTAACAAAATGTTTTTTAAAAAACTATATCCTCATTTTAAATCACTAACGTATAACGTCTTTATAATTCCCCTAATAGTTATCAATAAAATCTTTGTTTATTAAATTTTCTATATAGGTTCATCTTCTTCCAGTCTAATCTGCAAACGTTCAAATATCACCTTTTCCAGCAAACACAATCATAGCATTAAGATGTAAAACCAATCCCTTTTCAAAAACATAAGGTATTAAATTCATAAAGTTTTCATCAATAAAATCGTTGCGATATAAATATGATGAAATTTGTTTATGTTTGTCGCCCTGATATTTTATAAGATTAGTTAAATATTTAGGGCTTGATGTATGTATTACATCTATATATCTTTCATCCTAATTTATAATATTATTATATTGTTTTCTTGTAATTGGAAAATAATATAGTGATGTTTCATCTAAACTAAAAATAAGCTATAATGAATTTTTAAATGAACGCTATCCCACTATCTTATCTACCCCATATCCTTTCTATTCACGTATTAAGTCTTTTAATTTTATCATCTACAATTATTCTCCTAATTTATAACCTTTTATTGAACTTAACTAGTCCACATGACCTAATAATTTATCTTATTTTCCTCTAAAAATTCTATTGCTCTGTCCATTGTATCTTTTCAACCAACTAATGATGGTCAATCAAAATAAACCTTTTCCACCTCTCAATTAGTAATAATCGTCTAATAAGTATCGTGCTTACTATCATCAACACCAAACAAAATATCACCATTCTTTCTCATAAAAGGATAATAAACCTATCTAAAAAATTTATATATATACTACCCCGATAACTACTTACTGACTTTACCATCTATCGTTTTATTCTTAAACTATTTATAATATTTATCTACAAACTATTTCCTGAGTTTGTACCATGTTGATGATAGGTGGACGGTCTCATCATCTTCATAAATTCCCCATAGCCTATCTTCATCAAAAAGGATTCATCTTCTACCACTTTCATCGGGTATAGATTGTAAATCATATAATGATGAAAACAACTTCTACGCTGTCAACTCTATTATTACACCCCTCTTTCAAATATAATAAGCGTTTGGGATTCTGATAATTCTTTCTCTATAGTTTCGTGCTGATATGTGTTTGTGTTTATCGCCTTGATATTTAATTATATTATATAAGTGTTTCAAATCTGTAGTGTGTAAATATCTGCCACGCTATTCATCTTCCATCTTCTTAAACTCTTTTCTGGTCAAGGGGAAATACTTTAAATATTCATGACCTATCGTGGGCTTCTATCTATCAAAATCTTTTTCATTAAAAATAATCTTTCATGTCCACTAAAATCATTGAGGGCTTGTTTTATCTACCCCATATCCTTTCTACTATTCTTGTATCAAATTTCTTAATTTTATCATTTACAACTATTCTCCTGATATTAGTCTTTAATATATATAAATATCATAAAAAAACAAATTTTTAAGAATACTTTACTAATCAACACTTAAATTAAACTTTACATCAATTTCCTATTCAATGAGGATTAAATTATGTAAACTTATCATCTACTAACCTCTCAAAAAAGCAAACCAATTCTATCTATCTAACTATTCTATCGCATCTGCCAATGTATCTACACAAAGACTGTTATCCTAAAGAATATTTTGAATGTCAAAAGTAAACTTCATAATCTTACTAACTCTTTTAACACTTTTTGTATTCATACTCTCTTTTAACTTATCGTGGTCATAAAGTTCACTCATATCGGGGGTGGACTATAAATCAAATTCCATATTTCCGACTCTTTCGATTATCTATTGCTTCTATTGCTACTACTACCAATCCTAATATAGAGCTTTCCATGTTTTTCTAAACTCATAATCCATATCAATCTACTACTATTCCTAATCATAAACCTATTCAAGATATTTTCTTTTATCTTTTATTTTTTCCTATAAATATTTTATTCTTTTTAACTTATCTTGATACTATTTCTATTTTCAAAGTCCATCGTTGTATTCACCATTCTAAAATTTATAACCAATATAAGCGTTTAAAGAAACCTATAAAAAAGCAAGTTGTTGATGTAAATACTAATCATTTACTTCATTTTTCAATTCTTTAAGTTTCTTTTGAGCCCCCCATATAATTCTATCGTGATTATAATGTTCGTCATAAGGGCGGATCACCTATTTTAAATCGTTTAACGCTTTCTACTATCTCAACGTTCTATCATATCTTGTTCACTCGTTATACATATCATAAACCAATTTTAATAAAGTAGGAAAATCACACCCATTTATACCAACCTACTAAACCTTGCCGCTTTGTAGTCTTATAGCTATAACGTGAGTCTATGGATCGACATACATGTATGGAATTTGTTCCAAATTTTTCCTATCTTTATAGTATAATGGCATACTACATATATCTTTTATGCGTGCAAAACACTATATTAAATCTTTTCTTTTCACCTACTATTTTTTAGGTTTATAATCACGACATTTAACTACACCCTGCGAACTTTGGATTGTTCTATTACTCATTTCTTTTTTACCTCATTTATTTTTATATAAAAAAAGAGAAGCCTAAGTAAAAATTTATCTTAAACTTCTCCGATTCTCAGTCCCACTATTTGTTTCAATCCTTGTTATAATGGTTACATTCATCTCAATACTTAATTTTACTTATCTTTCAAGAGAACTTCTTACGTACTCTGCCAGACTGAGTTACCCTTGCAAAAAATAATTAAAGGGTAATTTTACAGAAACTATTTATCTAACTGTTCCAAATACTGTTATTTTAATTGTTTGCTGTTAGTTTCCAACCCTTATAATTTATTTATCTTTTTGAATTGCATGGGGTTTATTATCAATAATTTCTGTCCATGCAATCACACCATCTTCACTAAAGGATGTATCAGTTCTATGATAAACCCAATATCCAATATTGTATTCATCTTTTTTATAAACCGCTTTAAAAACCCACCTATATCCACTCTCATTTTCCCAAAGAACCCATACAGGTTTACTATGCGGGGTTTTTAAATCTTCGTCTTCAAAATAATTATCATCAATTGGAGGCAACGCATCATAAATCCATTCAGGATTTTTAATATCGTATAATGTAATATCTTTTTCGTTTATCATAACTTCATCCTCTCTTTTTTTATATTCTAAACCTATTATGCGCAAAGAGTGTATTTAACGATTTTTAAAATTTTATCTTTCACGCTCTTTAAGTTCTTCGAGAAGTTCATTTGATTGTTTTTCAAGGTCTAAAGCTGTTTTTAATTTTCAATACTAATCTTCAATACCTTCTAACAGCCCCACCTTTTCTCATTTATCTAAAATAACATAAACCTAAGATGTATATAATGTTTCATCATCTGCAAACTTTTTAGCTATCTATAAATTTTTCTATTCAGTCTATTTGATATATAATTTTTCTTTCTATTCTAATTCTTTAATTTTTTCATAAAACTAAAAAACATCATTTACATCTTTTAACAAATTATTTCAGTCGATATTTTTTTTATATTGTCAAAAACTACATCATTTATATATCAATCTAAATATCTAATCTACTTTTTCTGTGTCATCACCTGCAATCATTTCAGCCATTGCCTTAATTTTTTCTTGATATTTATTCTCACTATGAATAACAAACCTATTCATTATTTACCCCTCTCAATTCATTTATTTCATTAGATAAGCGAGTAAGTTTTCTAATAATTTTCCACTTTTTAAATATTGAACTATTACCAAGCTCTGCCACAATTTTAAAAGCCTAAAGTTGTTTATCTTTCAATAATCTATTATTTTTTACTCTATTTCGTAATTTTTTTAATACTTCATCATAAACGTCTGAATCGATTTTAATATTCTTAGTGGACTTCATTGGGATAACTCTCCTTTAACTATTCATCGTAAACTTTATTTTTTTTTAAGACGGTAAATCTCTTTTAATCTTACTATTAAACGCCCTAAAACGCCAAATAAGACACTTTAATTCAATTTACCTAACCTTACCCTCTTTTCTTAAAAACGTCCGACAAATAGGTGTTAGGCGTTGTTATTTTAATCTTTTGTTGACAGCATTCAAAGAACTAAAGCTAAATACCATTTATTCACTTAAACCAATTCTATTCTACCAATTTTATAAAGTCCTCTGTATTGCCCCTTTCTCTAAATCTTTCAAGGTATTCTTCTTTGAGACTCTCATCAGGATAAACAAGAAAATATTGTAAATTGTTCATCTGTAAGGTCTATCTAACCTACTCATGAGACGATATAAAAATTATATCTGCATCTTCCTATTTCATTCTTTCTTTAATTGCGTCTATGTAATTCTGAGGTCAATCGGGATTTCTTTCTTTTGAACCATCCTATTTCTATATTCATGAAAAAGATGATGAGTCAAAATCAACCGTCTTAACTTCACTATGATCATTAAATTTTGTTTTACCCATTGCAGGGAACGCTGATACTATTTGCATTGTTAATTTACCTCTATTAATTAATTACGTATTCTTCCTAAACCAAATTTCATCTATAGTAAAAGTCAAACATTTCATAGATGTCGTCAGGTATATTTTCAATTGTTAATTTTTCATAATATTTATCTTGATGTTTCTTTATCGCACTAACTCTATAAAAAAATATTTGTTTTATATTGTCTGCAATCAAAACATCAAGATTATCTACCTTAATACTATCAAGCATGTGTGGCTTACATTCATTGCCCTTTTTAATATATCGTATAGGCGACCGTTGATAATGAATAGCCATTTTATTATCTATTGAATAATCTACAACATCTCTATACAATTTTATTATCTATCTATAAAACATATCAAATAAAATCTAATCCACCTATTTAAGTATCTTTACTCTCTAAACTATAACTTCATCTACTGTCTATCGATCAATAATTTTGTTTTCATTTTTCTAAAGAATATCTATAAAAGATTCTTCATCAAACTATTTCCACAAATCTAAATACTATGATAGTATTGCCTTATTAAACTATTTCTAAATTGTGCTTCTTTTGAAATTATTTACAAAATCATAATAGCACAAGCTATCTTCAAATGCTTTTTTAAAGTTATCCTTTTTCATATCACTCACCTCACTATTTTCACACACAAAGACTTTCGTATCAGCGTTGTCCTTACGTTATAATGTTATATAAACTCTATTGATTAAGATTAACAACAACTCTCTTTGCTAAATCTTTCTATTCCAATAGCTTAAAAAGTTTATTATAATCTACTTTAGTTGACTAAATATCTATAAGTATCAAATCATTCTACTATACAACTTTGTCAAGATTTTTTATAATATCCGTATTTACCTTTATATCGCTAACTTTAGCAATTTCATTAAAGTGATCACATTTAGCTCACCTCTATCCAATAAGAACTGTTTTAAATTCAGGTCTTAATTTACTAAGGGCTTGAGCTATCCATACATACAATGACGATGTGCCATCTTGCCGCTTCCTGTATATTAGTGTATTCTATTCCATAATTTTTTCAACCATGTGTTTTTGATAATCTCTTAGTCTAATATTAACTACTGCATTATAAGGACATCGTCTTTTAAGATTTTCCTAAATATAATCTACTATTTCATAATGATATTTGTACCCCATATTAACATAAAATTGGGATGGTTGTTTACGGTATCTGTATATATATCTCATTTATTTTACCTCTTCATCTATATTAGGCGTAACATTTATTTCCTCAGTCCACGCTATTATCTTATCATCATCTTCAAGACACATATTTCCCTAAAAAAACCATCTACTGCTATCATCACGCCTTTTTGAATAATAAGCCTTTGTAACTCATTTACTTAATCCACCTGTCTCTACAATTACTCAAACAATATCACTTCAACCGTATTCAGTAGTATTACCTGATAAATCTCTAATGGGTGGGATTGAGCCGTAATTTCATTTTGGATTTCTTATATCATATAGCGTTATCTTTTTTTCATCTATCATGAGTTTACTCTTCTCACTTTATTGTTGGTCTGTTATCTATTATCGGAGTTCACGCTAATACTTTACTATTCTTTTCCAACTATTCATGATTTCAGGCATATTTTCATATCGTTTTATTATTCTAATCAACTTCATAATAAGCTTGAAAAATTCATTTAGCGGTATCACCCTATTCTACAAACACCCAAACAACATCTGACTTGTCTGATTGTAAAAACCCTCTCATAAAATCATGAACTCATGGTCTCTATGGAATAGTTCCAATATTCCACTACGGATGTCTTATATCGTATAATGTGATTTTCTTTTCGTCTGCACTATACATTTCTCACCCCTCTTTTATTAATGCGGGATATGAGAGGATCGAACTCTCCGCCTCTGGATCGACAATCCAGCGTTCTAACCAAATGAACTAATATCCCTATTTATCTAAAAAATGGTGGAGGTGAGGGGGGTCGAACCCCTGTCCGAAGCTTCTACTTTAGAAGGTTTCACAAGCTTATCATTTTGTTCATCAGTTCAAATTAAAACAACAAAATGAAAATGTTTTTAATTCAAACGTTATTATATACACAATAGATTACTATAACACCTACTCTACTGGGTTAATTTATCCTTACCCCCAAACTTTATAAATTAACAAATTTAAGTAAGGGAGTCTGCAATTAAGCAGCTTGTGCAATTTGGTTATTTGCGTTTAGTTTTGTTTTTTTGTTTACTTGCCTTTCTTATCCTCGATAACCCCGTCGAAACCAATACACCCCCATAAATTTTATTTATTAATCAATTCTTTATGGATATGTTGTTTAGCAATCCTTCTACTTAATCGTTTAGAATGTCTTTTAACTCATCTCTTTGTTCTAATACGAGCGTTTGAACTATAATAATTTGCTCACTTCAATTCACCATGTAAAAATCTTTGTTTATTATCCATTGAATTTAAACTCGTAATTTGGATCGGTAAACTTGACCCATTTTTGTTTAACTGTTTCTTCTTGTCCAATTATTTCATCTAAAAACTTCTTCATTCTAACTATATTCTTATTTCTACAATCCCACTCTATTGCATTACAGAGTTTACTGGGCTCGTCTATATAAAAACTTGTTCCTATCTCTTTATTATCTTTAATTACTTTAACATTTTGATGATGACTATGAATATGATTACTGAACATGATAAGTCTAAAACTATAATCACCATCTTGTTTTGCTAAAGTTATCGTATAACCATCAGAAAAATGTTTAACGTCTTTTACTTTCCATCCTTTATATTCATCATTTTTGAACTCAATTATTGTAAACATTTCATATTACCATTTAAAAAATATTTCACCTTGCCTTGAATAAGCTTCTGCTAAAGTTGCTGGTTTGTGTGGAACATATATAATGCCATTATATCCTTCTTCAACAATTTCATCATCCATATCATCAGCAGTATCCAAATTCCTTAGTGTAAACGATCTTCTTGTTTTATCTCTTTTAACTGTTCTCTCACTCTTAGTTAAAGATGTAAAATATTGATCAACAGCCTTTGTGGGCGATAATTCTTTAAAGGTTTCACTTATATTGCCTTCCTCATCTTTAAAATAAGAAAGAGCATCAATCCCCATATCATGAATTAAATATGCCCACTGAGTATAGTCTTTACACCATTCTTTTGCATAAGCTTCTAATTCATCCATTGTTTTTTGTGGTTTTGTTCTCTTATAGTTAAATACTATAAAGGATTTTTCAGTGGCAACCTTTTCAACACCATCATCATCATAAACCCAACCACCTCATACGGGGGTAAAAGAGAACCCAGAATTAATAATATCTCCTCTTAAATCTTTACTTGCTTCAAAATTTTCTTTTCTTGTATTTTTACTTGTAAAGGCACTAATGATGATATAGCCCGCCTCAGCGTGCTTGGTCATCATCCTATAAACCGATACTTCTTTTTTTATATCTGGTTTATTAAAATCAATTTTCTTAACCTTATATCTTCTTTTTTTTGCCATTTTTATATTCTCCTATTATTTTGCAGGAGCGGCAGGACTCGAACCCGCATCAGACGGTTTTGAAGACCGTTGCCTTGCCAATTAGACCACGCTCCTAACTCCTTATGTGTCAATATGTAGCGGTGACGGGACTCGAACCCGCAGCACGGGATTTAGAGTCCCGCCGCTTAACCAATTAACGGACACCGCCAAATAAGAGCGAGTGAGGTTAGAAGGAGGAAAAAATCATAACCAACACTCGCTTTATAAGTGGGAACTTTGAATTGTCCCCTGTCTATGTAAGAAGAGTTACAAGGAGGGAAAAAAATCTTCTTACATTTTTTAAAAAAGTAATGGTGATAATTTTATAATTTAATTGAAATTACCACCATCAGTATCGCTGTTAAGTATATCGCAATACTCGCCTTAATATTCATTTCTATTATGCGCAAAAACTATGTTTAAGCTTTTATAATTTTAAAAAAGCGATGGCGGCATTATTTGTTTTATTTATAGTTTCAATCCTTGTTATAATGGTTACATTCATCTCAATCTACAACATGCCACCAGTTTCAATCCTTGTTATAATGGTTACATTCATTATTTTCTCTTAGTTAATGCCGTTGTTACGCATATCACAGTCAAAAGAAATAATGAGCTTCATCTTTAACACTTCTATTTACTTTGAGGTTATGGGGCAAGAATTAACTCACCCCATTATGACGAAAAGTATTTAAATGATAATCACCATTCTTACTTTCATTTCTATTATGCGCAAAGAACGCATTTAAGCTCGCACCTATTTATAATTATTTATTAAATTAGATTTACAATTATTACAAATAGGCATAAATCCAAAATCACCCATAGTTATGAGGAAAAATGCGTCTATTGTTCCTTCTTTCTAACATATAGCACACATATACTTACTATTATTAAGAACGGGTCATATATCCCTACCCGTATTGTCGAAAAGCTATATCTCCATACATTTTAAGCCATCACATGGGGTAAATATATTACTTTATTTTTTTCCTATTCAGTATATTTACTATTATAGGAACAGAGCTATTTATATATCTAATAACCCTATATACCATCGGTATTCTATAAATCTATTCTAAACCCCTATATTGCTGTCTATTTTACAATATAAATATTTTGACTCGGTTTGGAACTATATATAAGTCTATTTCTTGAATAAGCGTTGCTACCACACATAGACGATGACCTTGCATAGTTATCCGATATTAAACATGAATGTATGTGTCCAAAAATTACATAATCTATATTTATCTTATTCTATATAGAATAATTATTTACCAATTTTATAACCCCTCTTTCTGGGTTGCTTGGTAATCCGCCCGTATGACCATGAAGAAAAAGAATATTTTTATTGGCTATTGTTACTACTACTTCATTTCAATTATTAGGGGGTAAAAATATTATTCTATCTGTTTTATTACCAAACAAATATCTTAACATATTAAATATCATAGCATCATAATTATCGGATACTATTTTAGATGAAAATGTTGTCTCATTTGGTATTCTTGATTCATTCCCACACACAGCTGTAATGTAAACTAAATCAAAATCTTGCAATAAATCGTAAATAAATTGCTCAATCAAATATACACCGAGGAAAGCAGCATCTGTTCTATTCTTTGCTGCCAACATCATCTATTCAATTCTTCTATCTGAATTTATCATATCCCCAGTCATAGCTACCAAAACTTTTTTAATACCTATATTTAACAAATGAGTCTTAGCTCTGATTGCAAGTTTCTTCAATCTCTTAGCTGCTATCTAAAAATCATATTTATTATAAACCTAATCTATTAACTCATTTAAGTGTAAATCAGATAACTGTATTATGCCGAAGACCTACTACTAATCCTACGACTATATCACAGATGCTTCAAATGTCTATAAAAACCCATCCAAAGGATAGTTCTAAAGTTTATCAAGTATTTGCTATTCAAACTATGTATAAGCATTATCTACTCTTGCATAATCTCTAAAAGATTTTCTCTAAAGTCTATTTGTATCTTGAAATCTTTGAGTTTGTTTTTTATATTTAAGATTTTCTTTAATTAACTAAAGATCGGCATCAGATAATTTTTTCTACTATAAGCCACGCTATTCTACTATATCATTATAAACGTTCATATATAGTTGTATATTTCTGGCAAGAAAGGATGAATATTTGCCCATAGTTACGGTCACATCCATCTAATTAGATATATCTGTTGTAGTTACATCTAAACCATCCATTTCGTTCTATATAATAAATCTAAAAACTCTCTAAAGTTGCTAAACAGAGTATGCACCTCTATATCTATTATTATCTGACATTTTTTTCTCCTCTATCACTACTACCGAATCCACCCATACCACGTTCAGTATTTAATTTTTCAAACTATTCCATACTAATCTATTCTAAATTGTATTCTAATAACCTCTAAAGCTTAAATTGAGCAATCTTATCACCTTCGTATATACGGTATGGCTTCTATGAGGAAAGGTTGCGTATTGCTATGAATACATCGTTTAAATAACCGCTATCAATAGTTCCAGGAGAATTAGCTATGGAGATCATATTTTTACTATACATTCCGCTTCTGGGGCGTATATCTATATAATATCCTTTTGGTATATCCACTCTTATTCCTGTTGATACTAAATTAGTCTATAATGGTCATATCACTATATCTTCAAACGCATAAACATCTCAACAAGCATCATCGTTATGAGCCTTTGTCGGAGCTATTGCTTTATCGTTTACTCTACAAAATTTTAAATTCATTTATTACCTCTTTAAAAATACATTTTACTGTAATTCTATCTTAATTCTTTCTATCTATTTGAGTCATAATCATTTACACTTAATCTATTAAATGACATATCTACATACTACTGATTTATATCGACACCCAAATAATTTCTACCCATAGTTTTAGCACTAACCAAAGTAGTTCCCGAACCACAAAATGGATCAAATACTAAATCCCCCTATATACTAAATTGACTAACTATCAAATCTGTTAATCGTTCTGGGAACATCGCAGGATGATTATATTCTTGACTAATTCTATTCTATGGTGAAATAGGTCATATATTGTGAATTGGTTTCGTCTATTTTATAGCTCTTTTTTCTTTATTGATATGATGACTATTTGCACTCTATTCTTTAATGCTCTACTTATACATCTATCTATCGAATGCTACATTACCATATTTACATTTAATTCTCATTATATCTTTAGTTTTTGGAACGTCTTTACTAAATAAGAAAATATACTAATACGATTGTCCTAATCTATCAAATCTCGATGGTATATAAGACGTCTTTTGCCATATAGCTATATCATAAGCTCTAAACCCCGTCTATTGAAAATATATAGCATGTCTTAATGGATTAAGTGTTTTATTTCATTGGACTGATTTATCACCAACTACTCATGCCACCATGCCACCTTTTTTCATCGTTCTATATAACTACTTGACAACCTATTTAAAAATATCCATATTTCAATTTAATCCACCATATTTTCTCAAATCCTAATATGGAGGAGATGTTACTAATAAATCAAATACATTATTATCAACGTCTTTTATAAACTATAATATATCACTACATACTACAGTATTAATTTGCATACATTATCCTCTTTATCATTTATCTATTTTTACTGTTATTATTAATTTTGTATAGGCGTCAGTTTCTGTATCATAGTTGCCTTCACCTTCAAACTAAATTTTAGTATTATTTAATGTGTAAGGCTGAATATAAATCTATTTTTTAATATACTAAGATTTTGTTCCAATTCCTACACATAATTTACATTTTTTCTATGTATCATAGCCAGTTCCATTACACTATAAGCACTTTCAAGTTCATACTGATCCGTCTCTTCTAAACTATTTTAACTAACCACTCCCGCTACAAACCTCACAAAATATATTAGTGAACTACTATTTAAACCCAGTTCCACTACAATACTAACATTTTTCAGCTATTGAATAATTTACTTTTTTAATTACTCCCCTTTTTGCCTATTGTGGAGATATATATACACTTATATAAATATCTGTGGCTTTGATATTTTTGATTATAATATTCTAATCTCTTTTTTTATCTTTCAAAGGTAGAGTTTCATAATTTTTTATCAATCATTCATAAGCATTTTTTATTTCTAAAAATTTATTTAGTTTTTTCTTATCGTTGCCAGCCTTATCGGGGTGATATAACTTAGACAACCTTGCATAAGATTTTTTAATCTAAGCTATATTCTATCCCGTTTTTAGCTAAAGCATTCTATAATAATAATCTATACTCATTTTAAATCTAAATTTGTGCTTGTGAAATATCCTATCTTGTTTTAAATGCTCTTGTTATCTATTTGAAGAGTTTAGTCTTATGTTGATCTTTTCTTTTTACTATCTATTCTGGCTTCATTAAATAAAAACAAGCATAGTGAGACACCTAATGTGGAATAACATGCTAAAGATATTTTTTATAGTTGCTGTCATTTATATGTCCGAGATTGAATAAAAATTTAGATTTACTAAACAATCTCCTGCCAGTCTATTTCTAATATGCCATCAAATAGTGTCCCAATTTTTTACTATTTGGTTCATTACTAAACTATATAGTAGGGTTTAATGGTATAGTTATCTAAAAATAATCATTAAGATGTTCTATACACGCTCTAACCTATTTCTCTATTAATTTTTTAAAGTCCATTATTTCTACTACTCCTAATCAACAACTTCATAATCTGCATCAATAACAACATTATCCTACTATTCCTATTTAGTCTATGTTTGCTATTTCTATTCTTGATGAGCTTCTCTCGCCTAATTCTTGTAAATATGCTATCCAATAGATTGCAATTTCTAACTTATAATTTTTTTCTTTTCCTGTGCAACCTATATAACATCAAATTTTTTGTCTTTATTCTAATTTAATAAGTCAGTAAGCTATTCTACAAAATGTTTAGGAAGTTTATCTTTATAATTTTCAAGCTGTTTAAAGCCTTCATAAACTAAATGTTGAACCTAATTATTAATATCGATAAGCTATTTCTTTAGTCTATCCTATTCCTAATGAACCTTAGCATTATTAATCATTTCTTGAATATCCTAATCACTCAGTTGTCCTGCTCTTTCAATTTTAATAGCTTGCGATTTACCCGTTCCCTTATCTTGTGCTTGCACACTTATAATACCATTTGCATCAATGTCAAAAGTTACCTAAATTTGAGGTATTCCTCTCATTGCCATAGGTATCCCTGTAAGTTCAAATCTACCTAATGATTTGTTATCTGCCGCCATTGCTCTTTCGCCTTGTAAAATATGGACAGATACAGTGGTTTGATTATCCGATGCAGTTGAAAATACCTATGCTTTTTTAGTTGGTATAGTTGTATTTTTATCGATAAGTTTAGTAAATACTCCACCCACTGTCTAAATACCTAATGATAAAGGTGTTACATCTAACAATAATAAATCTTTAACATCGCTGTCCCCTGAAAGAATACCACCTTGAATAGCAGCACCTGCCGCAACAGCTTCATCAGGATTAATGGTTTTACTTGGCTATTTCTTAAATATCTATTTTACAACCCTTTGCACTAATGGTATTCTTGTGCTTCCGCCGACTAATAATACTTCATCAATATCTTCAATCTTTATTTTAGCATCTTTAATAGCGGTTTGACACGGTTTAATTGTCCTATTTACAATCTACTCAATCATAGATTCAAATTTTGCCAAACTTATATCAATGTTCAAATGTAGTGGATTATTTTCATTGGCACTAATAAAGGGTAAATTAATATTGGTTGTTTGAGTTCCCGATAACTAAATCTTGGCTTTTTCAGCTGCCTATTTTATTCTTTGTAAAGCCATCGGGTCTTTAGATAAATCTATACCATTCTATTTTTTAAACTACTATACAACATAATCTACCAATACTTTATCAACATCATTTCCACCGAGATGTGTATCTCCATTAGTTGACAACACCTAAATTAATCCATCAAACATATCCAATATAGAAATATCAAATGTTCCTGCACCAAAGTCGTAGATAGCAATTTTTTTATCTTTATCGTCATCTACACCATAAGCCAATGCAGCCGCAGTAGGTTCATTGATAATTCTCATCACATCTAATCCTGCCACTCTTCCTGCATCTCTTGTAGCTGTTCTTTGATCATCATTAAAATATGCTGGAACTGTTATAATTGCTTTCTATATGGTTTGTCCCAGATACTATTCAGCAGTTTCTTTCATCGCTTTAATAATCATAGATGAAATCTATTGAGGAGTAAACTATTTATCTATATTTTCAATATAAACATTAGCTTGTCCTTTATCACTTTCTTTAATCTAATATGTTAATCCGTCTTTCTATTTGAGGGCATCTTTATAAGACAATCCCATTAATCTTTTAATAGCAGCAATAGTATTTTTTGGATTAACAATAGCTTGCGATCATGCTCTCCTGCCAACTAAAATTTCACCATCTTTTTTAAATCCTACAACGGATGATGTCGTTCTATTACCCTACTTATTCGCTATAATTACGGGCTTTCCACCCTAAAGAACTGACACACAACTATTTGTAGTTCCTAAATCAATTCCAATAATTTTACTCATTATAAATATATCTCCTTAATTTATTATTTTTTTTTCTTTATAAGTATTCTACTATAACATATTCTATAATCGCCATCTTCATTCTTTATGCAGGTTGCTATAAGTTTCTTTATCTTAAACTATTGAAAATTATCCTTAAAGTATTTATAGAAATTACTTCGTTGATAGTTGTCTGCATTACAATAAATTACTTTATCCTAAAAATGATGAGTATAATGTTTTAATTCTTTCTCTATGTCTTTCATTTGAGTATAAATTTCATCATTTTTATTTCTTCTTGCACTATCTAAATTTCTTTTTTTACTCATAACTTTTTCCTTTATCTATATACCTATTATGCGCAAAGAATGTTAATTACATGCTGTCCACCCGCAATCCTTACACATTTTACATCCTTCACTATAAACAAGAGAACCAATATTACAACTGGGGCATTCTTGTTTTTTATTCTTTAATATAACCTATGTTCCATCTTTAATAAATGATGACAATAATTTCCTAATATGAAACAACAATGTTGACATACCATCATGATATGCCTATAACACCTATACAATCTAAGTCATAGGTATATTATGTCTCATAGCCATTCCTAATGCTCTTGCTATCTTATCAACATTAGACTGAGCTTTATATTTAGCTTGCTGGTCTATGATGAGCTACTCAGATACTCCCTTATCTCTTAATAACATTTCAACAGCCTAAATAGTATTATTGGCTACATCGGTCGTCATGTGTGCATTAGTCCTGATAAACATACCAAAAGGTTTTTTCATAGCGGAATCAGCAAAACCAATAGTTATATATCATTTTTTATTATTTCTATCTCTAACTACATAAGTTTTTGAATCAAATTCAGTGGGCAATTTTACATATTCTTTAATTACTTCACCGTTAGACTATACAAACAATTTCTACAATTCAGTTCTATACTAAATCTGCTCTTTCTTTTTCTATAAAACAGCCGCCATTGTGCCATCTCTGTAAACAGTTATTCCCTTTATCTACCGCCTTCACGCATCAAAGTAAACATTCTTAAAATTCTAAAAAGAAAAATCATTAGGTAAATTAATAGTTTTCGATTGATTTTGATCAACATATTTACCCGATGCCATAAGCATATCTAAAGACTACTATAAACCAATCTAATGCGACTAAATTATATAATCATTATCATAGGCATCATCATAATTATTCTTAACAAACTATCAACCATAATCCTATACACTTACATTCTTAATTAACCCTCTATTTTTATCAATTCTATAAATAGTATCATCAAACTAACCCTAAAGCAAAGTCTCATTGTTTATTTTAATAAATGAAAATATTGGAGTCTATCTTCAATAGTTTCTATGTGGGTCTGGCAAATCTATTCCAGTTACAGATTTATGATAACGCTATAAATCTCTTTTCTACTAACTATTTACTATTGTTCATCTTGTATATTCTTTTAAAAATACAGGCTAAATTCCACCAGATACTATTCCACCATAGATTGATGTATTACCAGTTGGTGCGTTGGCGGCATGGACTGCATTTCTCATCTATCCTATCTATTCTATCTATTTTTTTATCTATTCAGATATTTGTAAATTCTTTCACCAATAAGTGTTAAAATACTTCTACTTATCAAATAGTTTAAACGACCCCTTTTCTTTACCTAATTTTGCTGAGGTCAAATACTAAACCTATGTTTTTACTTTAAAGAGTTCATCTATAAATGCTATCGCCTATGGACTACCAAATTTAAGTTTCATCATATATAAAAGCGAACCTTGACCCATTACACCGAGACCTACTCTTCTTTTATTTTCAATAGCTTTTTTATAGTCATCAATAGGAATAGGAGAAATATCTAAAGCGTTATCCAAAAATCTAACGCCGACTTCTACTGCTTTCTTAAATGCTTCCATATTAAATTCTTTTTTGTCAATATTAAAGTATTTTACTAAATTTATGTAACAAAGATTGCAAATATTGGTATCTGTTGGAATTTCTCCACACGGATTAGTGCAACTTACGTATTCACAATAACTTACGGGGTTCAATCTATTAATTGTATCAACAAAAAGTATTCCAGGCTCATTCCTATTATATGCTGAAATCATAATCAAATCTCAAAGCTACCTTGCGGGCAAAGTTTCAAAAACAACAAAAGGATAACCCTTCTATTCTCAATTCTGAAAACTTCCATCTCACTACTATTCATATTTTTCAAACTGCATATCAGGAAATTTAAGCTATCACTAGTCATCATTGATAACTGCATTCATAAATTTATCACTAATAAGAACCGATAAATTAAATTTTGTCAATACATTAGGTTGCTGTTTTACTGTTATAAAATCTTTGATGTCGGGATGGTGAATATCCAACACGCCCATCATAGCACCTTTTCTGATTTTCTTTTTCTATATATCATTATATTTGTCTTTAATCTATTTATTACTACCTAATGTTATAATATCGGATGCTTTATCTCACATCTACATAAATTTGACTGCACCAGGCGTTCTAACACCCGTGCCTCTAATAAACCCACCATTCGGGCGTATTCAACTAAAGTTTACACCTAAACCGCCTTCACTTGCAAGAATTTTCGATGATTGTTTGAGAGTATCAAAAATAACTTCCATACTGTCAATATCTTTTTTACCCACATCATAAGGATTATAAACAAAACAATTAAACAGAGATGCGTTACTTCTACTCTATACACCAATATTGGCATTTATTCTACCACCTGGAATAATTTTGAAATCCTATAAGTGTTTTAAAAACTATCTATATCAATATTTATTATCCTATTCATTGTCTGATGCCGCTTTGGCTATTCTTTTTCACGTATCTAATACTGTCTTATCCTATGGTGCTTTGTAATTTGTCTCTCAGACCTACCTCTGAAATTCTTTCATCATCATTTGCTAAAATCTCCTTTATAAATCCATCTTTGTCGTTTATTCTTTTCATATTGTTTACATCTCTTATATCATACAATCTACCATCATCGGTTCTACCCATTACAGAAGCTCCTGAGTTGACTGTATAAAAATCCACTATTTCACATTTTTCAACTAAAAAATATGTCAACCTAAACTATCCTATATATGAGCCATCATATTTTGAAAAACACCCTATAAATGTATTCTATTCAATCTAATATATCTACTATACATTATATAGTGGATTAAAATTAACTGTGTTATGAGAGACACATATTATTACTTTATCAAAAAGCTATTCTATTTTTTTATATTTATACATCGGATAGTTTTTTCTTAATTTCTTATAAATGTATATATTACCAAATAATCTTTTACCAAATAAGTAATTATAATTGCCCTTTCTTTTTCTTTTCATCAATGAAAATTTATTACCTATTTTAGGCAATCCATTATACAACTATAACGATTTATATTTATTATATGGCATCAACTTTATATTTTTCATTTTGTTCAATAATCTCCCTTATCAATAACTAGTGCTATAATAATTTTGTTTGTTCAAGTATTTTGCTGCCCGTTCTTGTATCAGGATTAAGAATTTTGAATAATCCTATATCCAAATTAACCTTTAGCGGCAACATCATACCATCTTTACCAAATCTATTTTTCATAATATACATTCTACCAATATCGGCTAATTTATCATTTGTATTACGTGTGAGACTTAATATAAAGTCCGCTACTTGAACTTTTTTATATGACTATGCCACAAGCGTTCCATCAATAATCTATGCTTTGTTTGCATCTTTAGACGCTTGACTACCTGTTCAAACTGGTATATCCAACTATGCAGCTAACTGTCTTAATTGAATATAAATCTAACCAATAGCAAAATAACTATTCTCTAAACCTCTCGCCATTACAATATCTAAAAGGTCTGCATAGTCTAAAATTATTATATCGGGTTTCTTACCTCTTGCTATTAGTTTTTTTAAATGTAATCTAAGAGTAGAAACACTTGCTTCTTTTGTAGAATACTATTGAACAATTAAAAATCCATGCTCTAATTGATCAAGTTTCTATTTTACCTAAGCCTTTCTATGCCTCACTGTATTGAATGGTATTTTTGAAAGATAGGAATCATATCTCATTGAAATGACTGGTTTACTTAGTTCTAAAGTATAATGGACAACGTTTTTACCCCTAAGCATTGCCTATGAACCTAAAGCAACAAGTGCCCACGTTTTACCACCGCCAGCCGCACCCACTATTACACCTAACTATCCACCACCTAATCCACCATCCATAATTTCATTAATTTTTTCTCACGGAGTAGGGATTACATTACGTGCATACTCACTATATCTCCATTCAAAATCTTTTCAATACTCATATCCTAAATCCTATACATTGCCAACATTGAGTGCTTTCGTCAACACGTCTGGGATTATATTATATTTTCCTTGCTACATTAACTTAACGCTTTCTATAATAGCCTTTCTCATAGACTGTGTTTTACAAAAATCTATACTCTAATCTTTTACATACTACAAATTATCTGGGATAACTATTTTTCTCAGCATTTGAAATATCTATCTAACAGTAGATTTTAAATCCTAATCAGTTGTCATAGTTTGTCGCTATTCCATAAGAATTTTGGTGCGTAAAAAATCCTATCCTGGTATTTTATTATATTTAGTGAAATATTCTGTAAGTCATTTGAAAACTATTTTTGAGCCATGATGTGTAAAATACTATTCTTTTAAAACACCCAACATCTAATTTGCATAAGAATGATCAGTTAAAAGTAAAAAAATAATCCTTATTTGAAAATTTTTCCCATAATCTTCTAAAGTCTAATTCATTAAATCTCCATTTTATCCACCTTGTAATTGATTCATCTAAATGGTTCAAGAAATCAATCAAAATTTCTCATAGCAGACATAACTCCTGCATTAGTAAATTTACTTCTTAACTAAAATTCTGATAATTTGTGTGGAGGACTGTCTCTTAAAATATTTTGAATTGCCATCTTTGCATTATTATCTATCAACTACTATGTTGTTAAATCCATTAACCTTATATTCATATCAATAATCTATTCACTATCTTTAAAATTATCAATCAAACGTTTGGTCGCCCCTGTATTCTATAACTATTTCAACATTCTCTAATAAGTTACTTCTGTATCCTATTTCAATAACTTTGAAAAATGTTTTTTTGTTGTTTTCTCACCGAACCCTCTAACCCCTTTGATATTATCTGAGGTATCTCCAATAACTGCCCTATACCTAACAAAATTGCTAATATCAATACCATACTCCATATCAAACATTTTTTTTGTATAAGCTTGTTTTTTGGTTTGGTTTCATATCACGACATTTTCATCAAGTAATTGTATAAAGTCTTTGTCATTCGATGCGATAAATACTTTATTTTTTTCTTTAAATAATTTAGTAACATAATATATTACATCGTCTCCTTCTGTTCTCGGTATCATTAATATCCTACATGGTAAACTTTGTAGAACATCCTAAAAAATAATAAGCTATCTTACCATAGACTAACTATGATCAATCTATAAACCTTTTAACTATTTGGGAACTCTGCATTTAATTGGTGCTTTCAATCTATTTGCTTTATACTACGGATAGAGTTTCTATCTTTTACTTCTTGACTAATCTCCATCAAATATAAAAATAACATGGTCAATTTTGAGAATATCGACCATGTTTCTTAATTGTATAAGAGACCCCACAATGCCCCCTATATGCTACCCTCTATAGTTAAAGGCTGAATTTACACTAAAATTTCTTATAAATAAATTAAACCCGTCAACTACTAAGATATTTTTCATTACAACCTACTGTAAATTTCCCAAATTTTAATTATATTTCTAAGGCTTGAAAGTTCAATTTCAAGATTAGAAGTAATGTCTTTAATTTCATCAATTCTTAATAGGTCTGCCAGATAAACTTCATCAATTTGTAATCTACTATCTAAAGCCTCGTCTCTTTTAGCTTGATTGGAATATTTCTTTTTACCATTTTCATCTACTTCATCGACAATCTCATTGGCAATATACATTTTTTTAATTCTAATGTCTTCATCGAGTTTATTTTGTTCATTCTTTAGTTCGATGAGTTCTTTAGATTTACTAAAAATTTGTTCGTTTGTTTCCGTCAACATTTCCATAATCTTTTCTTTGTCTTTAATCATTATAACATTCCTCTTTTTTTTTTATTTATATTTCTATTATGCGCAAATTATTAAATTACGATTTCCTACTATGAATACTCAATCTACTATTTATCTACCTACGACTTATCTTGATCATCATTATATTTAGTTATAATATGATCTGCCATAAGGTTATATAGATATTGCTTCACTTCATCATTCTAATTTAATAGATTTGCAAATGTGTTTGCATTATAACCAATTTTCTATCCATTAAAGTTTACACTTCTCGATTCAATAAGTTTTTTAGACCTCATATAAAGCATCCACGCCTAATAGTCATCTATACCACTATCAAAGTAAAAAGGTATGTCGCAGCCTTTGTGTGCCCCGCCGAATCTACTTTTAACTATTTTAGCCGCTATCTTCATTCCAATGGGTTCTTTAGCAGCATCTCTAATAAGTGTAGATTTTGATAGTCGAACTATATTAGAAGCCAAATATCTTAAAGCCAAACCACCAGGCGTAGTATATGGATCGGAGAAAGGCATAGCATTAAGTTTAACCTTTAGTTGATTTGTAAAGACTACTGTTATCTTTTGTTTAGAAATGATTGGGGTGATTTTTCTAAATGCAGTTGATATAATTCTGGGCTTATCTTGATATGTATTTTTATCGTAAGCATTTGTTTGCTATGTTTTTGTTGTTGCGTTGGCTATCGAGTCGACTACCATCAATACTGGTAAATCGTGTCTATTTTTTTCTCTAATCCTGATACTTAACATCTACATCGTCTCAAAAATTTCCTAAACTGTGTAGAGATTAACTCTCATAAAGTTTTTAGAAAAATCAATACCTACAACATTTTGTAAAAAATCATCATTTGTTGCACCCTCGGTATCAAAATAAATAGCAATGCCGCCCATTTTTTGAATGCTTGCCATTAGATAAGAACTCAATAGACTTTTACCACTTGACTACAACCCTTCTATTATCGTTGTCCTGCCCATCGGGAGCCCCCCTGGTATGCTATTACCCATCATGATGTCAAATGGCGTACAACCCGTCGATATTCATCCAGGAACACTTGATTGAGACTACTACTACCTAATGAAAGCAACTTGCCCCAATTCTTTACTATATTTTTTATTTATTACGTCGGAAAACTATTCAATAAGTAAATTATCCTAATTTTTCTTTTTTGTCATTATAAACCCTCTTATAATTAAGCCAACCATAAACAAATTGTTTACAGTTGGCATTGTTATTCATTATTCGATTAAGCAAGAAGCTTATCGAGTTCATCATTCAATTCATCAATAGAATCATCACCAATAGACATAGTTTCATTAACGTTTGAACTATAAACCTATTCATCATCGGCGAAATCAGAAATACCACCCTAAGTAACATTTATAGACATACTATCTTTATATAGTTTAAGTATTTTTTCAATTTCATCAATATCAGAAACATATTGTTTTTTTAACAATTCAGTAATATTTGGTTGATTCTTTAGTCACGCCTTAGCCTGTTCAACATCTGTACTCAAAGGAGATTGAACACCTCTCGGTTTGATTGTTGTTTTTGCCATCGTGTTTGCACTTGTGGCTGGGAAATATGTAATTTCAATATCTCTACCTGTTTTAATGTTAGAAATATCTCCATAATCTGCATCTTCAAAAAGCTCATAGAGTTCGTTAAAAATAGTTTGACTCATTGACCAAATCATTACACCCTAACTTTCTCTATTGCGAACAATAATAGGTGCATAGAAACGAGGTCTCGCTTTCAAGGTTGCATATTTTTTCCACAATTCCTTATTATTTTGTGCATTTGCAATAATAAGATTCTATTCAATAAAATCACTAATTGGGTCTGGTTGATCGAAAGATAGAGGAGAAATTATATTCTTACCTGCAAATCTCCAATAAAAACTAAAACCCTGAATAGGAAATTCTTTTTGAAATACGTTAGGGACAATTCTTATAGTTTGTTTTCCTTCCTGAGGAATAAACATCTACTTGATACGATTGCCGCCACTCTTAATCTAAAACTTTTGTTTTACTTGTCTCATAAAATCAGCACTAAAATTTGACATAACTACCTCCAATGGTTTAATTTACTCGTTCAATTATATTATCTTTTTGTTGAACGTTGTCTTTTTTGTTTTGCTTTTCATTTTTTTCAAAATTCAAATGTTTAATAAACTTCAAATTAGAGTTTATCGTTAATAACTAATTTTTCATAGTCAAAAGAATTGTGTTCTGAAACTTCTATCATTCAATCTCATCTCCGCCAAGAATGTTTAAAGCATTAATCGTATAAATACAATTAAACTCTTTCTTGCGATTGACAATAATTGTCTAATCTAAAATCCCTTCACTCTCAATTAACTAAGCGTCTAAATTATAAACACAATATAGTTTATAATCATTGTTTACATCCTACAATACAAACACTTTAATTGGCTATTGTTTGTATTTTTTCCTTAACTTATAGAATACGTTATGAACGTTATCTACATCGCTAAAACTACAAAGTAACTTACTCATAATTTACCTTTTACTCCTATTTATTTTTTTGGGTATTATCTTCTTCAAAAATTGAATCAATCTACTTGTCCTAAATTTCCTAAGCCTAAATGCCTTCTATGTCCACCTAACCGTCTTCGATTTCTTTTCTCTTCCTAATCATATTATGCGCAGGGTCGTTCTCATCGTAGAACTAATCTTTGGTGGCAACATTCTAAACATATTTTAAATGATGATGTAACGCATCATTAGCTGGCATAGTTTCAGCAGCGTGTGTTGCTCAATTTTTATTACAGTCTGTTCAATTGTTTCTACAACCGAGTGAGTCTATATATTCATTTGATAATTCATCGGGGAAGCCTCGTCTCTTTAAGACTTTCATAAGTGCCCCTTTAAACTACTATTCTTTTTGTATATCTATCAACTTACCATCCATCTACTACATAAGCTAAAGTAATATATTATCAATCTACTACATTATAGCATTTTCATTATCTTTCATTATTTATTCTCCTATTATTTTCATATTTGCATAATTCTAACCCACTTTAAAATGTATGGGAGTTTTTCAAAACTTGTCGTTAAGCTATTTTATATCTGTATAAATCGAATTAAACTAATCTCTTTTTATATCCATCAAAACACTATCATATAAATACAAAATCACCTTACTCTAATACTTCTCAAACAAATTCAAAAGCTACTACAAATACGTATAGATATACTTTAGCTAAAGATTTTGTATAAAGTAGTTTAGTAAGGTGTTCTTATTCTTAAACTTATTTTTTACCTTTCTGTCAATTATCGGAATAACTGCATTATCATCGTTTTTCATTTTTCATAACTCAAACGAAAGATTGTTTACTCTTTTAAAAAACTAAATATTCATATACTAATCTTTTACCCCTCCGTAAAGTTGTTCAAAAGTAATCTGTTTTGATTTATCGATTAACTATTTTGTAATTTCCTCATTTGGAAAATATTGTTTTGCAAGATATTCGTGTATATTGCAATCCCTTTCAAAATCATATTTAACAATATTTGCAAGTATAACAAGATGAAAAGCATTAACGTCTATTTCAAAAAGCAAGCCATCATCAAATCTACTGCAAATACTATTTCTAATCACACCCTATCTCTTCAAAGCCATAAAATTTATTTTATTTACGGTGTTTGTCGGTCTGCCAGTGATAGTCAAAAAATTATAATCTGTTTTAACTACTCCGCTTTTTTTACCGGTATTAATAAATATGCCGTTATCCTAAATTTTTAAAAATAAATCAATGAGATTATTGTAAAATACATACTATTTACTTTCTAAAAGATTGAAATTCAAACCATTTAAGATTGTTAAAAAAATATTCTAATATATTTCTTGTATTTTATTTGGAGGGATTATTTTATTTATATCCTAAAAGTCGTTGTAATATAATCTATGATAATGGTTTACGATTGGAAAATTACCACAGGCTTTGCTAATATTTAATTTATTTAGGTTGTGTAATCATCACAGTAAACTTATATCATAAACCTTTTTAGACTTAATTTTAAACTATTTTCATAAAACTTTTTTCTCTGTAATTAAATAAGCGTTTGGTATGTCAAGAGCCTTAGCTATTAACATTTCTGTATCAGAGTTTGATAATACTTTTCCCTATTTGTGTTTCATATTAAAAACGTAATAAGCTATAATCTTATCTGTCTTTATTTTAAAATTTGCTGGGATTGGTATTATAATAATTTTCATCTAAACCTCTTTTCATTTTCTAACTCTATTATGCGCAAGCGATGTTTTAAGATTTTACGAGAGCCCGCCACAATATGATCAAAGTGACAATATGATCAAAGTATCAAAGTGACAATATGGTCAAATGAACAACATGATCAAATGACAGTGTTACCATCTGATTAAATT